>OMKS01000946.1_pt1 | contig 26899 bp, 23 predicted proteins | sample 1674721 | NCBI WGS metagenome assembly OMKS01 (sample SAMN06264996, study PRJEB25208) | sediment metagenome | isolation source: hot spring sediment | place: USA: California | collected 2014-09-02 | reverse complement strand
AGTCAAACCTATAGGTGGAGTGCGCTGTTTTTATGAAAATTAAATTGTTACTGACAGCAATCCCTGAATTTTATTTTTTATTTTACAACATGTTAAACTTGCAAAGCGGTCTCGTTATCAATAGCAGCGATCTGGTTGAAAATACCTTTCGAATTAATTTACAGTGGCATAAAAATTGTAGACCTAATAAGTGCTTCTATGACAAACTAAACTGCAACGATGAGAATGCGCTGACATCATGAGCTGCATCAAGCTGGCGCAGGGAAATCCGGGATCGCAACCTTGAAAAAGCAACTTTGAACCCCGGTTTCCCTTTTTTTTTATCGCTCCAGGTCGCGCTAAATTTTTCCCACTGTCGCCATGTAAATGGCGAACTCCTCTTTTCCATCAACGCCAACAATCTCGTTTACAGCATCATCGTCAAACGCCGCGACAGCACAGCAACCGAGCCCCAGCGCTTCAGAGCTTAGATAAAGATTTTGGCAAACATGACCGGCGTCGAGATAAATATATCGAAACGCTCGCTGCTGATATTTCCAACGACTTCGTTCGATAACTGCGGTCCAGATAAATGAAACGGCGCAGCGATTGAACATGTGCTGACCCAGTCCGGCTGAAGTTAATAATTGTTTAATTACGGAACCGGTAGAAAGTTGAACCAATTTATTCATCAGCGGTTGATAGCGGTACAAGCCTTCTGCAATGCCATCTACCTGTACACAGTTCAGATAAGTTTCCAGTGGATGACGAGCGCCGGCAGAGGGAGCTGTCCTCAGTGAATATCCCCGACCCGATTCAATCACACCCTGCGTTGCCCAGAGCAATGCTGATAATTCTTCGGTAGTGATCGCATTGGTTTTAAAATTCCGTTGCGAGCGGCGATTTTTTATTATCGTTGATAGCGAGGGGTTTCGTTCAGCAAGTATGTGATCTCCATTTGACAGCGGAAGTATGTCTGCCTTTTCTTCAACCGGTTTTTCCGGCGAAGGTATCGGAGCTCCCGTACTCAGACGGCTGGGTTCGATAAAATATTGATATTTGGTGTATTCCTGAAAATGTTCGCCGATGTGGCTGATTATTTCTGTTTTCATTTGAACACTCCTGAACCATAGAACATAGCTTCGCGAATTAATTAATGAAAAGCAACCACAGATTTCACAGATGATTTCACAGATTAAAATCTCTGTCATCTGCGAAAGCTGCGGTACTTTTTTTTTCTGCGACAACTTTCAAATTCTGATATATTAAATTAAAAAAAAACGACCAGACGTCCCCTATAGTTGGGCCATCCGGTCGTTTTGTTTTCTTAATAATTAACAAAGTCATTTGTCATTGACAAGCACAGCCTGCGCTGCTGCCAGGCGAGCGATGGGTACTCGAAAAGGCGAGCAACTCACGTAATCCATACCCACCCGGTGGCAGAAATCGATAGATCTCGGGTCGCCGCCATGTTCGCCGCAGATTCCGATTTTCAGATCAGCTTTGGTTGACCGGCCTTTTTTGACGCCCATTTCGACCAATTGCCCCACACCTTTTTGATCCAGTGTCTGAAACGGATCGTCAGGCAAAATTTCCTTGTTCTGGTATTCCATTAAAAATTTACCGGCATCATCGCGGCTGAATCCAAATGCCATCTGGGTGAGATCGTTGGTGCCAAATGAGAAAAAGTCCGCTTCTTCAGCGACTTCATCGGCGGTTAATGCGGCGCGCGGAATTTCGATCATGGTGCCGACTTTATAATCGACCTTTACGTCCATTTCCTTTTCCACTTGTTCAGCGACCTTTATCACCACTTTCTTTTGATCTGCTAATTCGGCTTTGGTTCCGATAAGGGGAATCATGATTTCGGGATAGACATTGAAGCCCTCTTTTTTCAACTGACAGGCGGCTTCCATGATTGCCCGCGTCTGCATTTCAGTGATTTCCGGATAACTGATCCCAAGCCGGCAACCGCGATGCCCCAGCATGGGATTAAATTCGTTAAGCGATTCCACTCTTTCCTTCACCTCTTCGCTGGAGATGCCCATTTCCCGCGCCATTTCCTCCTGACCCTTTTCGTCGTGGGGCAGGAACTCGTGAAGCGGCGGGTCCAATGTTCGGACGGTGACCGGTAGATCTTGCATCGCTTTAAAAATGCCGTAAAAGTCATCGCGTTGGTAAGGGAGAAGTTTTGCCAGCGCTTTTTTTCTGCCCTCTACATTATCTGCCAGAATCATTTCGCGAACGGCTTTAATTCGGTCGCCCTCAAAAAACATGTGTTCGGTACGACAAAGACCAATGCCTTCTGCGCCGAAATTTCTGGCGACGGTCGAATCTTTTGGCGTATCAGCGTTGGTTCGCACACCCAATTTTCGGATTTTATCAGCCCATTGCATAAGCTTGCCGAAAGTGCCGGATAATTCCGGTTGAACCGTGGGGACTTTTCCTTCAATGACGACACCCTGGGACCCTTCAAGTGAAATCCAATCACCTTCTTTGTATGTCTTGCCGCCTTTAACTTTCATTGTTTTATTTTTATAGTTAATCTCTAATTCGCCACAACCAGCAACGCAGCATTTTCCCATTCCGCGGGCGACAACAGCAGCATGAGAAGTCATTCCGCCTCTCGCAGTAAGAATACCTTTGGCAACGTCCATTCCGCCGATATCTTCCGGTGACGTTTCGATTCGCACCAAAATAACGTCTTTACCATTTGCTGCCCACTCTTCGGCTTCGTCGGAGTGGAAAACAATTTGTCCCGTTGCCGCTCCCGGTGATGCTGGAAGACCGCTGGCAATAACATTTTTTTCAGCCTTTGGGTCGAACATCGGATGCAGCAATTGATCCAGTTGTTCTGGCTTAATTCGCATCACAGCAGTGTTTTTGTCGATTAACCCCTCTTCTTCCATCTCAACTGCAATTCGAACCGCTGCCGCCGCAGTTCGCTTTCCGTTTCGAGTTTGTAACATCCAAAGGTGGTTTTTTTGGATGGTAAACTCGATGTCCTGCATGTCTTTGTAGTGCTGTTCCAGCTTTTGCTGAATGCCCTCCAATTGCTGGTAAACTTCGGGCATGATCTCTTCCAAAGCCTGCTGCGATTGTTCAGTTTTTCGTGATGCTTTTAAAGGTTGCGGCGTTCGAGTGCCGGCGACGACATCTTCACCCTGAGCATTGACCAGGTATTCGCCATAAAAAATATTTTCACCGGTCGCCGGGTCACGGGTAAAAGCCACACCGGTCGCACAATCATCTCCCATGTTTCCGAAAACCATCACTTGAACATTGACCGCAGTTCCCCAATGCGCCGGAATATTGTTTAATTTGCGATATTTAACGGCGCGGGGATTATTCCATGAACTGAACACAGCGCCGATAGAACCCCAAAGCTGTTCCCAGGGATCAGTGGGAAAATCTTCTCCGGTTTTTTGTTTAATGGCATCTTTAAATAATTTTACCAGTTCTTTCAAGTCATCAGCAGCCAAATCGGTGTCGTTGACCACGCCTTTTTTTTCTTTGACCTGATCGATGATCACTTCAAAGGGATCCTCTTCCTCTTTGTTCTCCGGCTTCAATCCCATGACCACATCGCCATACATCTGTACGAATCGGCGGTAGGAATCCCAGCCGAACCGTTCGTTGTTCGACTTTTTGATGATTCCCTGAACTGTGGTATCATTTAATCCCAGGTTTAATACCGTGTCCATCATTCCAGGCATGGAAGCCGGCGCACCCGAACGAACCGATAATAATAGCGGATTTTCTGTGTCTCCGAATTTTGCGTCCATTATTTTTTCAATTTGTTCAACGCCTTGCTTTACCTGCTGCTTAACTTCTTCAAGGTATTCGCCATTAGTTTCATAATACTGGTTGCATACTTCTGTCGATATTGTAAACCCCGGTGGAACCGGGATCCCCATGTTGGACATTTCAGCGAGATTGGCGCCTTTTCCGCCCAGTAGCTCCTTCATCGACGCATCACCGTCTGCTTTTCCATCTCCGAAATTGTAAACGTACTTGTTGCTCATTCATTCGTCTCCTTGGTTTTGTATCAATTAATTATTCCGATTGTTTTTTTGCTATTTAGCTGCCGGGGCTAAAAATGACAAATAACGCTCCTGATCTGAAAAAAGCTCCACAGCCTTTCGAACATCTTTATCCCACTGCAGCTCGTATTCATATTTTCTGGCGGTTCCCCAAAGTTTGGCAGCGATTTCCGATTTGAGATTTCGCTTGATTTCTTCGAGGTTGTTTTCAAAATCATTGGCTTTTGCCGATAATACTGTGTTTTTCAACTGCTCAAAACATGGAAGAGCTGCCTCATAGTATTGTTCCTGCTTAATGGTTTTTTCAAGTTCATCAATTTGATTTTCAGACTGGGTTTTATAGCTAAAATTTTTCTCCTCTAAAAATTTTTTAAAATCAGCCACAATCGAATCGCTAATTTCAAAGTCCCTGCCTAATTCGGCGTGTTTTGAGGCATATTCCAGGGCATAGTTGAAAAACATTGATTTCATAATCAAATGGGCGATGATCGGACTGATTTTTTCATGTTCAACCATAATATCCGGTGTGATGCCGCCATTACCTTTGACCTGACGGTTGGAAGCGGTTGAGAAAAATTTTTCCTTCTGTAGCGAGTCTTGTTGGGCGCTTTCTCCCCACAGTACATTTTTAGAACGGATAAAATCCGGCTTTTGGATGAGTCTGCCGGTGGGTAAATAATACATTTCTGAAGTGATTTTTAACGAAGAGCCGTCGCGTGATACCGGGATTACAGTCTGGACCAATCCCTTGCCAAAAGTCTGGCTGCCGACAATAATTCCCCGATCATGATCCTGAATCGCTCCGGCGACAATTTCCGAGGCTGAAGCGCTGTAACCGTTGACGAGGATGATCAATGGCTGATCAGGCCAGATCGGTTGCTTTCGCGAATAATAGTCTTTATCCGAGGTGGAAAACCGTCCTCGCTTGGAAACTATTAGTTTTCCTTCACTGATAAAATTTTCAGCGACCTCAACCGCTGACTCGAGCAATCCTCCCGGATTGCTTCGCAAATCCAGAATCAGCGCTTCCATCCCCTGATTTTTTAGCACAGCAATTGAGTCTCGCAATTGGCTGCTTGCCATTCGGGTGAATGCGCTCAATCGAATATAGCCAATTTTGTCATCAACAAATCCGGAATAGGCGATGTCACTTATTTTAATTTCAGCGCGAATCAAACGGTAGGATAGCGGCGTTTCCACGCCATAACGACGAATTTGGATATTGACGGGTGTGCCGATTTCGCCGCGCAATGCCTGAGCGGTTTCTGTGATGGTTAAGTCTTTGGTGGAGTTACCATCAATTTCAATGATTTTGTCCCCTTCTCGAATTCCGGCTCGGGCAGCGGGTGTTCCCTCAAATGGCGGCTCCACAACTGTGGGCCAGCCCTCCCGCTTGGCGATGCGCATCCCGACTCCACCGTACTTACCGGTGGTGAGTAATTTCAGATCAAAACTGCCCTCGCCTTCATGTTCAATATAAATGGTATAGGGATCGAGCGTTCGTAGCATGCCGTCAATACCGGCTTTCATAAATTTTTCCGGATCAATTACTTCGACATAACGTTTGGTGATCTCTTCATAGATTTTTCCAAAAAGCGCGATGTTTTTTTCTATCTGGAAATAATAATCCGGTTTGGCAGTTTGGGTCTCATTGGCGATCCAGCCACCAAAAATCGTAGTGCTGGCAATGACGATGATGAAAACCAGCAGCAAAAAATGTTTTTTATGTCTCATGTTCATTCCTCCTTGAGGAGTTTATGGAAAATTTATTTTGAAATCAAATCACAAGGGTTCATCAGAGAAAAGCTTGTACTTGCTGCCAAACTTCTTCAGCAATGGCGCTAACGGTTCTTTTACCATTAAGCACGCGGAATCGTTCCGGTTCCTGCCGGGCGATTGTTAAATAGCCGCTACGAACCTGTCGGAAAAAATTCGACTTCTGGTCTTCCATTCGATCGAGCTGTTTGGATAGCTTTTGTTTTCTGCATTCCATTTCCTTAAGATCGATGTCGATAAGAATTGTCAGGTCCGGATTTATTCCTGCGGTAGCGAATTTGTTTATTTGATGAATAAAATCAAGATCGATTCCTCTGCCATAGCCCTGATAAGCAGTGCTGGAGTCGAAAAACCGATCGCAGATCACCAATTGACCCGCTTTCAGCGCTGGTATGATTCGGTTGCGCGTCAATTGCGCTCGGGCAGCAGAATAGAGCAGGTATTCAGTTGTCGGATCCATTGTTTCGTTTTCTTTTGTCAACAGTACCGACCTGATTTTCTCTGCAAAAACAGTTCCGCCGGGTTCTCGAAGCAACAGATAATCGATTCGTTTTTTTTCAAGTTTTTGGATCAATTGTTCAATTTGAGCTGATTTACCGCAAAAATCGATTCCTTCAAATGTGATCAGCGCAGCTTTCATATCAGACCTTCATAGTTTTCCAGCGTCCTCCGCGAAAGCGCCAATAATTTAGCATCAACCTCAAAATCTCATCGATCAAATGTACTGACCACAAACCGACAACGCCCCATTGGAACACAAACGCTACCACCCAGTTGAAACCGATTTCCAGCGTGATTACCCCGATAAAAGTGATCAGCATCAACCATTTAAGATCGCCGGCGCCTCTCAGGTTTCCGATGACAACGCCATCCACTGCTTTCGGGATTTGAAGCAGCGCAAACACAATCATGGCATTGGTTCCGATTCGAAGAACTTCGCTTTCCGGGACAAAAATTGACAAAACTTGTTTAGTAAAGCCGATCAGAAAAACCGCAATCAGAATGGAGAACACAAATCCGACCCAACTGGTAGTGCGAGCCGTTCGTTCTGCCAATTCGCTTTTTTCAGCCCCGAGGTTCTGTCCCATCAGCGTCATCGCACCCATGCTTAATCCCAAATAAGCCATGGAAAGTACATTTTGAATTTTATTAAAAGCCATGTGCGCCGCCAGGTAATCTTTTCCCAGCATTGCCGCATACACCGATACAATCAGCAATCCAATTGCCCAGAGCAGTTGCTCGACAGTTGCAGGGATTCCGGTTTTGATCAATTTTTTAAAAGTCTTGAAATTCGGCCGTGACATTTCCTTAAAAGAAAGGAACAGCACCGATTTTCGGGTTCTGATAATGTACAACGTCATCAGAAATCCAACCGAATGAGAAATCCCAAGCGCAAAAGCAGCGCCTTCAACCTCCCATCGCGGGAAACCGAACCATCCAAAGATCATTAACGGCGCTAAAACCAGGTTCAAACAGTTGATGCTGACATTAACCACCATCGACAGATGCGTATCGCCGGCGCCTCGAATGCAACCAACTGCTACTAAATTGGTGATGATAATCGGTGCAAACAGGGCGATGATGCGCAAATAAGAAATACCCGCTTGCTGAGCTTCTAACGAACCCCCTTCCTCAATAAACTTGAAAATATAAATACCGCCGAAATACCAGACAAACGCAAATACGATTGATATCACAACGCTGATCATCACTGATTGGCTGAACACATGGTTGGCTTCATGACGTTGGTCAGCGCCGATATGTCGAGCGATTATCAAAGAACTACCCACGATAAAGGTGATCAATACCGTCAGAAAAGCGATGATAATCTGGATCGCCAATCCCTGTCCGGCAAATGCCGCCGAGCTGATTCGACCGATTAATATGGCTTCAATTGTAAAAAAAACTGTCTGCGATGAAAGATCGATGACCGCCGGAATGGATGTTTTCAAAATTTTTGCAAGCGGCTTTCCGTGCCCCATTCTACCTCATTTGCTATCAGCCTGACAGGTTCAATGCATTTCATTATTGCAACAGTGGCTGGAAGGATCGATTTCCAGCCACTCACAATTTAAGTTATTTTTTGATTTAACGTTACTGATGATGTTGGTTTGTCGAATAAATTTATTGTTGATAATTGATAAATTGTTAATCGTAATACTCGGTTCCCAGATGGGTGATGAGCTCTTCGCCTTTCAGATGTCGAAGTGTGTTTTTCAATTTTATCAATTGGATAAACAGGTCATGTTCCGGATACAGCTCCGGCGCGCACATTGGCGTTTTAAAATAAAATGATAGCCATTCCTGAATTCCCCGCCATTTGCATCTTTGAGATAAATCCATAAACAGCGCCAGATCGAGCACAATGGGTGCTGCGAGAATGCTGTCGCGGCACAGAAAATCAACCTTAATCTGCATGGGATAGCCGAGCCAGCCAAAAATGTCGATGTTATCCCAGCCCTCTTTGTTATCACCGCGCGGCGGGTAATAATTGATGCGTACTTTATGAAACATGCCTTTGTACAAATCCGGATAGACATTGGGTTGTAGTATGTGCTCGAGCACACCGAGTTTGCTCACTTCTTTGGTCTTAAACGAATCCGGATCATCGAGAACCTCGCCGTCTCGATTTCCGAGAATATTAGTGGAAAACCAGCCGCTCACACCGAGCATCCTGGCTTTGAAACCCGGCGCCAGCAGGGTTTTCATCAAAGTTTGTCCGGTTTTAAAATCCTTGCCTGCAATGGGAACGTTCTGCTGTTTGGCAAACTCAATCATTGCCGGAATATCCAACGTCAGGTTCGGAGCGCCGTTGGCAAACGGAACGCCGGCGGAAATCAGCGCATAGGCGTAAATCATACTTGGTGCGATCGCCGGGTGATTTTCTTTCAAGGCTTTTTCAAACAAATCCAGCGAAGCGTGAACTGGATCCAAGTTTAAAAATACCTCGGTACTGGCGCACCAGATGGCAACTAACCGATCAAGTCGGTTGACCTTTTTGAAATTTTGAATATCTTCCACCAGCAGTTGCGCCAGATCGTATTTGGTTGGCGCCTCCTTCAGATAAGTACCGTGCAGTTTTTTAACGTACTGCGAATCAAAGACAGCCTTCATCGGTTGAATGTTTTCGATCTCCGGTTTAATCTGGTTCAACAGCTCTTTTTCTAAAACGCCGGCTTTGATCGCGGCTTCATATACATTATCTTCGAAAATATCCCAGCCGCCAAAAACAATATCTTCTAAAGTTGCCAATTCGACAAAATCTTTGATCATGGGGACCCGATTTTCAGGGCGTTTTCCCAGTCGAATGCTTCCCATTTGCGTGAGTGAGCCAATCGGTTTAGCAATACCTTTTTTTACAGCTTCAACACCGGCAATAAATGTGGTTGCAACTGCTCCCAATCCGGGTAACAAAACACCCAATTTTCCTTTTGGTTGCTCTATGGTTGTCGGTTTTTTCACAGCATATCCTCCTCATAAAAATAGACCGTTATCTTTATACTATTTGGTTATTGTCATCGACGTGAATAATATTAGGCGTGTGGTATTGTGCGTTTTCTTTTTCAAACCATTCAAAAGCAAGGATGATCAACAAATCGCCTTTCGTTGCCAATCGCGCCAGGGCGCCGTTGCAACAAATCGTACCTGAGTCGGCTTCACCTTCGATGACATAAGTTTCGGCGCGAGCGCCGGTGTTAATATTAAAAACGTGGACTTTTTCAAAAGGCAGCAAATCCGCCGCTGCCATAAGTGCTTTATCAATCGTAATGCTGCCGTCATAATTTAAATTAGCGTCTGTCACTTTAGCCCGATGGATTTTTGATTTCAAAATTTGTACAAACATTTTCAAAACTCCGACAATAAAACTTTAATTAATTGGGTTCAGATATTGACTGGGCGCCTTTTTCCCGTTCTGTCGACCAGATATGGTACAATCGTTGCACTGCTGTGATATTGGCTAAAACGGCAACCACAGCGATGGCGATTATCAGCGTCACATGATGAAATATCGCACCGAACGCGATAAAAACCACCCGCTCCGAGCGCTGCATGATCCCAACTTTACACTCCAATCCCAAACCCTCGGCTCGCGCCCGAACGTAACTGGTCATCACCGATCCGCCAATAGCAACCGCGACTCCGACTGCGGTAATGAGATCTGCGCTGGAGCCGGTTTTGTTCCATTCAATGATAAAATAGTAGACCAAACCGAAAAAAATCATCACCTCTGAATAACGGTCGAGCGTAGAATCATATAGCGCGCCAAATTTGGTTACCCGATTGGTGGCCCGGGCAACCTTGCCATCGATGATATCAAAGGTTCCACCGAGCAGCATTAACGCGCCGGCAAGTCTGAGATAACCATTGGCAAAAAGTATCGCCACAGGAATACTCAAAATTAATCCCAGCGTGGTGAAATGGTTTGGATTGAGATTGTATTTGATGAAAAAGTTGATAACCGGCCGGATCAGATTTAAATACCAATTTTTTATCCAATCAGGCAATAAGTTTACCTTCAATTCACACCTTCCCCATCGAATGATGGTTTTTTATAATTTATTTTAATAAAAGCATTACTATTTACAACTGTTTTGGGTTGTTTACGTTTTGATCTTAGCGCTGATTGCATTACAGCGATTAGTCTTATTGCCTTCGATCACTATCACAAATTCCCCTTTCAGCTTTAATATTTCCGGATTGTCCAGCAATTCATTTATTTCACCGCGATAAATTTGTTCAAATTTTTTGGTAATCTCCCTGGCAATACAAATGTGTCGGTTGCCCAGATGTTGAACAAGCTGGGTCAGGGTTTTAATGACACGCCGCGGAGATTCATAAATAATGATCGTTCGTTTTTCACCAGCCAGTTCCATCAGGCGGGTTAGCCGTCCTTTTTTAACCGGAAGAAAGCCCTCAAAAACAAAGCGATCGGTGGGCAGACCCGAAACAATCAGCGCCGGAACAAACGCGGTTGCGCCGGGAACGGCTTCCACATCAATCCCCTCGCGAATTGCTGCACGTACCAGGTAAAAAGCCGGATCTGAAATACCCGGCGTCCCGGCATCAGAAATTAATGCGATGGCTTGACGCTCTCTGAGTTTTTGAATTAAGAGCGGAGTCTTTTTTTCTTTGTTAAAATCAAAAAAGCTGGTCGTCGCAGTTCCGATTTGATAATGTTTTAACAGAATTGCAGCGCGCCGCGTATCCTCGGCTGCGATCAAATCAACTTGTTTTAACACTTCAATCGCCCGAAGCGAAATGTCTTTTAAGTTTCCGATAGGGGTACTGACTAAAAAAAGCTTTCCGCTTTTATTTGGTTTCAAAATGGCTAAAGTTCCCATTGGCCAACAGGGCGGCTCATTTTTGGTTTTGGTAGTGATGATGTTAAAGTTTGATTAATGATTGTAATCGCCTCATCAATCTCTTCTCGAGTCGTATTAAGCGAAGGGCGAAAACGGATCGATTTTTCTCCGCATTTGAGAACCAACATCCCGTTATTTTTCGCATCTTGCATAAATTGATCACGCGACTGTTCATCAGGCAAATCAAAGGCAATAAACAAACCACGACCGCGTGTATTGCTAATCAGCTCGTCATATTTATCCTGCACCTTCAACAATTGATCCAAAAAATAGCTCCCAACTTGCGCGGCGTTTTCGACAAGCTTTTCCTCATCGATGATTTCAAAGTAACACTGGCTGCGAACCATATCCACCAGGTTGGCTCCCCAGGTGGAGTTGATGCGGCTGGATTCCTCAAACACATTGTTCTCAACCTCGTCAATTTTTTTGCCTGCCATGATACCGCAGACCTGGGTTTTTTTCCCGAAAGCAATGATATCCGGCTCGATTCCAAAATGCTGGTAAGCCCACATCTTTCCGGTTACGCCGACTCCGGTTTGAACTTCGTCAAAGATGAGCAGCAGCTCATTTTCATCGGCAATTGTGCGCAACGCCTTGAAAAATTCGCTGCGGAAATGATTATCGCCGCCTTCGGCTTGAATCGGTTCAATAATAATGGCGGCAATGTCGTTGGGATTTTCAATGATCGCCTGCTTAATCTGTTCCAGACTGGTTTGTTCAGCTTTTTTTACTTTTTCTAAATTAACCTCATTCAGCGGAAAGGTGATTTTTGGATTTAACACGCGAGGCCAGTCGAATTTCGGAAAGTATTTGGTCTTTCTCGGATCCGCCGTATTGGTCATCGAAAGCGTGTAACCGCTGCGACCATGAAATGCCTGTCTGAAATGAATAATTTTATTGCCCAATTCACGGTCAAAACCATTTTCAAAATTTTTGCGGATCTTCCAATCGAACGCTGTTTTTAAAGCATTTTCAACCGCCAGGGCGCCACCGCTGATAAAAAACAAATGTGGCAAAGTTTCAGGTACGGCGACCCGGCCAAAGGTATCAACAAATTCAGCCATTTCCGTGGTATAGAAATCCGAATTGGACGGTTTGTTAATTGCTGTCCATAATAATTTTTCCTGAAATTCAGTTGTCCGCATTTTAGCATGGTTCATCCCCACTGGCAGCGTCGCGAAAAAGGTGAAGAAATCAAGATACTTTCTACCATTCCGCGCATCGACTAAATAACTACCCTGACTTTTTTCCAGATCAACAATAATATCGAATCCATCGACTAACATGTGTTGCGAAAGTAGATCCATCACTTTTTCGGGCGCAATTCTTGCCATACATCACTCCTCATCGGTTAGCATGATCGAACATGGTTTAATCTCAATTATTATCTCAGTATAAGAAATCGACATCCGAATCTTTTTTTTATTCGCTCAGATTAGTAATGTTCCACTTGAGAAAAAATAACGATCAGATTGGATCGCTGTTTCAATACCAATTGGCCAACGCCGTTGCACATTGATAGCATCAAACTTAAACTTGTTATTATAAGAAAAATAATCTTAAAAGTCAAGAAACAAGTGGAAATTATAAATTATTTGATGCAATATATTGGTTTGCTGCAACAATAATTTTAAAATTCTGCTTGATAATTAATGCTAAATTTACGAAATTCCCCTCTTAAAGCAATTATATCAAAATCGTTAAAGGTTGCATGAAAAATATTGTTCGCATTGGTCACTCTTTAGAAAATCGCTGGTACCGAGAAGGCGGGTATCGCGAGGTGTTGAAGCTTGCGCTGCCGCTCATTTTAAGCACCGGCTCCACCAGTTTACAACATTTTGTCGATCGGATGTTTTTGACCTGGTATTCGCCTGAAGCAATTGCAGCATCGGTGCCCGGTGGAATCTTGTCGTTCACGTTGATGTGCCTGTTTATTGGCACTGCCGCTTATGTGAATCCATTCGTGGCCCAGTACTATGGCGCAAAGCAAAACCATCAGATCGGGCCTGCGGTCTGGCAGGGAATTTATTTTGCAATTTTTACCGGCTTTTCGTTTTTTATTTTTATTCCGGCGGCGCAGCCCATATTTAATTTAATCGACCACGAACCAGCGGTCAAACAACTGGAGATCCAATATTTTAGAATTCTCTGTCTGGGAGCGCCGTCAGTTTTTATCTATTCGGCGGTCGCTGGATTTTTTTCGGGACGCGGCGAAACCTGGACGATCTTGTGGGTTAACTTTACCGGAACCGTGCTCAATCTTGTCGGCGATTATTTATTGATTTTTGGGTCATTCGGGCTGCCGGAGCTTGGCATTCGAGGGGCTGGCATTGCGACGGTCATTTCTCACTATTTCACTGCCACCTTAATTTTTTTGCTGATGCTGCGGCCTCAGTTCAGACAAAAATATGGCACCTGGCGCAACCGGCGTTTTGATCGGGAAAAGTTCAAACGATTGATGCGATTCGGATTACCAAACGGCGTCCATTTTATGTTGGATCTGTTGGGATTTACCCTGTTTATTTTGCTGGTCGGACGGTTTGGCGCTATCACGCTTGCAGCAACCAATATCACTTTTAATATCAATTCCATCGCCTTTATGCCGATGGTGGGATTGGGAATCGCGGTGGAAATTATCGTGGGTCAGCGGCTGGGAGAGAACCGACCAAAACTGGCGCGATACGGCACATATTCCGCTCTGCATATTACAATTTTATACATGGGATCGATTGCATTAACGTATGTCTTATTTCCGACACTTTATTTATTGCCTTTTGCGGCTAAGGCGGATCCGCTGCAATTTCGTGAAGTCACATCAATAACGATTCAGCTGCTAAAGTTTGTGGCATTCTATTCGTTATTCGATACCCTAAACATTATTTTCTCCAATGCACTACGCGGAGCAGGGGATACCCGTTTTGTGATGTTCACCAGCGTTGCGCTGTCCTGGATCGTGATGATTATTCCGACCTATTTCGCTACAGTGGTCTATCGCTGGGGGCTTATTACAACCTGGATATTTCTCACCGGTTATATTGTGATATTAGGAATCATTTTCTATATTCGCTTTTTAGGAGGAAAATGGGAGTCGATGCGGGTGATTGAGGAGCCAGTTGTAATAATCCCTCATAACCTGCCGGAAAATCCGACAATGTAATAATAGACAAGCTGTTGATTTCAACGCCATATTCAAAATCCACATCTGAACATTAAAATTAGCCTGCTGGTGATTTAACAGTGAAATTGATCTTCCGCAAAGTGAATTGACATTGACCCAAAAGTGCAATAAAAATTTTAAATTAACCCCTGATTTATCTGGGTGGAATATAGTATTGTAAAAATTTTGAATCCGCCAGTTGGCAGATTCTATTAGCCAACAACTGAATTATCACTCTCTTGTAAATGTTTGCTTGACATACAATAAAAAACTGGTTTCTGTTCAGCCAGTTTCAGTATGTTTTAAAAAGGGCTGATCGTCAATTGAACAATTTTTTCAATTGACAGAATGATTATAGACATAATAATTATTTTTTTTGCAACTACTCAGCAACGATCATTTCTTCATTATTTTGGAAGCCGCTGACGCGGTTAAGTGCTATTTGCTTTTGCTCATAACACGATGCTCAAGCTTGGTATTAGTTCAAGGTAGTAGTGGTTGAACCAGCACTACGATTTATCGCGGTATAATTTACCAGCTAACAGATACATAGCGTGTTAACAATTGCAACATAATTATTTCATACAAAGGATGAAAAAGATTGACGATAAATCACCAACAGGATGACAGCATAAATTTTCAAAAAATTTACCATCAGTATCGCGAGCTGGTCTTCAATGTCTGTTATCGCATGACGGGAAATCGTGAAGACGCTGATGATGCCGCGCAGGATGTGTTTTTAAAGATTCATCATTCTATCAGCAGGTTTAAAGGCGATGCCAAATTGTCGTCCTGGATTTTCCGCATTGCCGTGAACACCTGCCTGAATCGGGAGCGCCGAAAAAAACTGGTATCCTGGGTATCGCTGGATTTTCTGTTTCAGGAAGAAAGCAAAGACCAGCCACTTTCCGACGACAGGCCAGACTGGCAAGTTGAAACCCAGGAAACTGAGCGCATCGTGCAGCAGGCGATACAGAAGTTGCCGGCGCGGCAAAAATCCGCGCTGGTGTTGCATCGCTACGAGAACCTCTCTTACGACGAGATCGCTAAAGTAATGAAAGTCAGCCTTTCCGCTGTTGAATCATTGTTACACCGTGCCAAAGAAAACCTTGCTGCGAAATTGATTCCTCTATTGAAAAAATAAAATTTAAACCGCAAGTATTTTGCCTGATGGGTGTCTTAAAGCTAAAGGGAAAAATGAAATGAAACATCGATTCGTTCAAAAAAAATTATTGCGCTATCTGGATCATGACCTGCCAGAAAAAGAGCAACGCCAAATCGGGCAGCATTTAAAAAAATGTGCCGCCTGTCGGGCGCTGTTGCAACGGCTGAAAGCTCATTGGCGAGTGGGTCAGCCTATTCCACGAGAATTGGCGCCGCCGTTTTTATGGACGCGAATTTCTGCCCGGCTTGATGAGAGAAACCAAAAAGGATATATCAGCCAGTTTGAATCAGCCTTTCTGCTGGGCGCGCGGATGCTGGCGGCAACAGTTGTGGTTCTATTAATGATTTTTACTGGAATCCAGTTGGGAAAAATGGCGCTGCCAGTTGCTGAATCTGCTCAAAAAGTCAGTCAAACAGCATTAATCAACGAGGAGTTTGGGATGGACTATTTTTCTATCACCCCGCCGGGGTCCGTTGGAGAACCAGTGGTTGCGCTTACCGCAAACAATAACAGGAGCCGCCGATGATGAAGAAAAAATGGGGCTACTTAATCATCTTAATTACCTTGATTAATATTTCTGCTCTGGTTACGGTATTGTATCTGCGCTGGCAAAGTCCTGTTTTCTGCAAGCCAGGCAGTGGATTTGAAATGGTAAAGAGGGAAGTGGGTTTATCACCTGAGCAACTGGAAAAATTAGAAGTATATCGTCGCTTATTTCACGCTGAATTGGATTCGCTGGACCGATTGCTGGCGGAAGACCGCCGCCGGTTGGCGCAGGAAATCCGCCGTAGCGATCCGGATACCAGCCAGATCTCTACGATTGTCGAAAATATCGGGCGCTTACAAACTCGCTCCCAATATCGGGCGATCGAACACTTTTTTCAAATCAAAACCATTTTGAGTCCCGAGCAACAGGAGAAATTTTTCAACATCGTACTGGAAAGATTTTTGTCAAGACGGCAGTTCACCGGGGCGCGACAAATCAACGATAATCGTTAGACATTAAAACAAAATTGACTAACTAACCAGGACATCAATTCCGCCAAGATCTGTTCATGGCTATGTATTTCGAACTCATCAGCACAATAAATTCAGGAGAAATTGATTTGGCATTAAAACTATCCGCAATTATTACCGTCATATTTGCACTGAGTTTGACGCTGCTTTTGGGTCAAACCATGGAGAAACCGGTTCTCACTTTGGAGCAGTGTTTAAATTTGGCGTTTGATCACAATCCCCAGTTACAATCTTATCAAGCTGCGGTAGAAGAAGCCGCAGCACGGACAGTTGAAGTACGGTCCGGTTTTTACCCATCAGTGAACTTCAACGCCGCCGCCGGACGTTATGAAAGTGAAGACAAAACCGGGTCAAGGGACAATTATCAAGCCACTTTTTCTGCGCGCTATCCGGTTTTTCAGGGTTTTCGCACCTCAGCCTCGTACAAAGCCGCTGATGCTAACTATAAGGCAAACCAATCCCAATTTCTTCAGGAGAAATCTGATTTAACGCTAAACGTAACCGAGGCTTACTATCGGCTACTGCAAACCGCGCGGCTGGTACAGGTTGCTGAGCAATCATTAAAACGGGGGCAGCTTCACCTTGATTTTGCCAACGCCCGTTTCAGCGCCGGATTGGCGTCGCGGTCGGATGTGTTGAAAACCAAAGTGGGACTATCCAATACAAATCTGGCCTTAATCGTGGCGCGCAATGCCCAACTGGTAGCCGCCGGAAAATTGAACGTTCTGATCGGTCGAGCAGCACATTCACCGATTCAAATCAAGGACAATCTGGAAGCACGACCTTTCAGTTTATTTTCAGATTCACTTGCCCTGAGACAAAATGTAGACCGGCTGATTGAGGCTGCATTCCGTTCGCGGCCTGATCTGCACAAAATCGAACAGCAGTTGGTCAGCCAGCAGGCAGCTCTGCGCATCGCTCGCAGCGATTATTTCCCAACTCTTTCTCTGGAAGCCAATTACAGCTATTCCGGAGAAGCCACATCCGATTTACAGGGTTCATCTTACATCGGGGCAAACATCAGCCTTCCCCTGTTTTCCGGTTTTTCCCGACCGGCGCAAGTGGCTCAAGAAAAATGGGCGTTGCAGTCTTTAAGCCAGCAACAGCAAGCGGTTCGCCACCTGGTCAGTCTGGAGGTATGGAACGCTTTTCTGGAGGTCAAACAGGCAAGCGAACGGATTGTGGATTCACAAATTTTTTATGAAAATTCACTGGAAAATTTGCACATTTCTGAAGGCGAATATCGGGAAGGAGTCGGGTCCATGCTCGACGTTATTGACGCTCAAACCGCACTGGTAAGCGCGGAAAAAAGTCACATCGAAGCGCTGGCAGATTACCAAATTGCCCTGGCAGCGCTGGCACGAGCTGTGGGAAGAGACGATATTGAGGAGATTTTGAAATGAGAAAAAAATGGGTAATAATCATAGTACTAATGATGGCAGTGATCACTGTGTTTCTAACGACAAGTCTGTTTTTCAGTAAAGAAGAACGACCTTCTGCAAACCTGCGTACCGCTGTTGCGAGCCGACAGAACATCGGCTCCAGCGTGTTAGCCACGGGCATTATCAAGCCAATGGTGGGCGCAGAAGTGCGGGTCGGTTCACGTGTGTCCGGAATCGTCAACAGCCTGCACGCCAACATCGGCGATATGGTGTATAAAGGACAATTGATTGCCGAATTGGATCCGACAGAACTTCAAGCGAAATATAATCAGGCGCTGGCAGCGCTGGAAAACGCCCGCGCTAATTTTGAATACAGCAAATTGGATTTGGAACGGCAACGCTCATTGCTAAAGCAAAATTTTATTTCACAGAACCAATTTGATTTGGCGGAAAAAACATTCGAGATCAATCGAGCCCAGTTGAAACAAGCCGAAGCCAATCTGGAGTTTACTCGGGTGCAATTGGGATACACCAAAATCACCGCGCCCATTAACGGTGTGGTGGCATCTGTCTCCACCCAGGAAGGCGAAACCGTCGCCGCCAGTTTTTCCGCGCCGACCTTTGTCAACATCATCGATCTTGACCGCCTCGAAGTCTGGGCGTATGTGGACGAAACCGACATCGGTCGAATTCAGATCGGACAGCGAGCGACATTTACCGTCGATACCTATCTGGACACTGACTTTGAGGGCGCCGTAACCGCAATCTATCCCAAGGCGGTAATTCAAGACAACGTGGTCAACTACATTGCCACCATCAAAATAACCGATTTTAAAGAAAAAACGCTGCGGCCCGAAATGACTGCAACGGTAACGATTTATCTGGATATGCGGGAAGATGTTTTGACTGTGCCCACCAGTGCATTGCGTCGTCAACAAAATGAAATAACTGTAACCGTAATCGAAGATGATAAAATGATCACCCGCAGTGTCAAAACCGGGTGGTCAGGGAACGGTTTTAGCGAGATTCTTTCCGGTCTCAACGAAGGAGATACGGTAGTCATTCAATGATAAATGTTCCAACCGCCCGGCACTTAATAATTTAGTGCAAATAGAGGAGATTGAACCATGCGAGCAATTGTAAAGGTAAAGGACGTTTCAAAAGTCTATAAAAAAGACAGCGGTGTGCCCATATACGCCTTGCGCAATGTATCGGTCGCCATCGGAGATGGTGAATTTGTGGCGATCATGGGACCATCCGGCTCCGGTAAATCCACATTGATGAATGTGCTGGGCTGTCTCGATCGCCCCAGCGAAGGTGAAGTTTTAATAGATGGGCAAAAAGTTAATCTGCTGGATGACGAAGCGCTGGCAAGGGTGCGCAATCAAAAAATCGGCTTTGTATTTCAATCGTTTAATCTGCTGCCGCGCACCAGCGCAATTGAAAACGTCGAGCTGCCGCTGATCTATTCTGAAAGGGATAAAATCAGTGGGCTGGCGAAAGCAGCGCTGGAAAATGTCGGACTGGGCGACCGGTTAAACCACCAACCGGGCGAACTCTCCGGCGGACAACAGCAGCGGGTTGCCATTGCCCGGGCGCTGGTCAACGATCCCGAAATCATTCTGGCCGATGAGCCCACCGGAAATCTTGACAGCCGAGCCAGTTACGAAATATTGGCGCTGTTTCAGCAACTTAATCGTCAGGGACGAACTGTTGTAATCGTAACCCACGAGCCGGACATCGCAGAATACGCCACCCGAATTATCAAAATAGCCGACGGTGCGATCGAAAGCGACGCCGCCAATCTCAATGTGCGCCGGGCAGAAGATGTTTTGAAAAAAATAGCCAACACAGTGGAGGTGAAATCATGAAGACCGGAAGAATACTAAAATCTGCTTTCAAAGGTTTGGGAAAAAATAAATTGCGCACTTTTTTCATGATGATCGGTATTGTTATTGGCATCACAGCCGTTACCATCGTAATATCCGCCGGACTGGGCGCTCAAAACAAAATTATGGAACGAGTAAAAAAGTTTGGGCTGGAAAGCCTGATGATTTTTGCCGGTGGAGGTCGCGAAATGGGACAACCCACATCCGGTGGACCGATTACCACCCTTAAAATTGAGGATGCAGAAGCGCTGAAGCGCGAAATAGGGAATATTGCAGGTGTGGCACCATTTAACCGAAAGGGTGATGGGGTGGTAAAACATCAGGAAAAGAGTATTACGACACGAATATTTGGCGTAACTCCGGCCTGGGCGCCGGTGTGGGACTGGTATGCGGCGCAGGGTGAGTTTATCACTGACGAAGATGAAGCGCGAATGGCGCGGGTGTGTGTGATCGGACCAACGGTTCAACAGGAATTGTTCGGCGGCGCCAATCCCATCGGCGAGCAAATTCGCATCGGCAACGTAATATTTGAAATCAAGGGCATTATGCAACCGCGCGGAATCAGCCCTGGCGGAGGCGATATGGATAATCGCGTTTACACCCCGTTATCAACTTTTATGCGCCGGGTAGCTAATGTGGATTATATTTTTGGAATCAAAGTCCTGTTGAAAGATGCCCGCAAAATTGATGAAACCGTGGTTACCATTAAATCAATTCTGCGAGAACGGCATAAACTGGCAGCGGGTGAGCCGGATGATTTTCGGATCACCACCCCGACCGAAGTGACCCAATTCGCAGAAAAAGTCGTCGGTACTTTCAATATTTTTCTGGTGCTGGTGGCAGGCATTTCGCTCATCGCCGGAGGTTTTGTGATCGCTAATATCATGCTGATTTCTGTGAGCGAACGCCGTGGAGAGATCGGATTGCGCAAAGCGCTGGGAGCACGCAATCGCGATATCCGCTTCCAATTTTTGCTGGAAACACTGGTGGTGACCATCACTGGCGGGATCATCGGCATTCTGCTGGGGTTTATCGGCTCGACAATTTTGGGAGCTGTAACCCAGCTACCGGTTTCTATTTCCTGGGAAGGCGTGATGCTGGGCATTCTGTTTTCCAGTCTGGTTGGATTTATCGCCGGATTGCAACCAGCAAAACGAGCGGCAGCGCTGCAGCCCATCGAAGCGTTGCGGTCTTGATAAATACAACGTTGCGCAGCAAGCTGCAAAATTAAACACCGAAAAACACTGAATGTTTTTAGAAACTATTTTGAAAAAAGAATTTCAGCGTCTTCAGTGTTTATTAAAAATATCTTTCTTGCTAACATAAAACTTAATCGTTAATAAAAATAGTATTGGTCGCAAATTTTTATAAAGAGTTCAAGTTGAGAGAAAATAAAACCATTCTGCAGGTCAGTCAATTGACCAAAAAATTTAATGACTTTACTGCAGTGGACAGCGTTGATTTTAGCCTTATCGAAGGCGAGATTTTTGGGTTTCTGGGCCCAAATGGCGCTGGAAAAACCACCACGATTAATATGCTTACAGGATTGGCGCGACCCACTTCAGGCAAGATTTTTTATCTTGGCAAGGATTATACCGCAAACATCAAACAGGCGCAGCCGTTACTCGGCATCGTCCCGGACGAAAGCAATCTCTACGAGGAACTGGATGGGTTCGAAAACCTGTGTTTTTGTGCCGCATTATACGACATTCCAAAATCCGAACGTGAAAAGCGGGCGCAGAATTTATTGGAACAATTTGGACTGGCAGATGCTGGTAAAAAGCATTTTAAAGTTTATTCCAAAGGAATGAAACGCAAATTGACCGTGGCTGCCGGAATTATTCATCATCCGGAAATCCTGTTTCTGGACGAACCGACCACCGGCATCGATGTGGCAAGCGCCAGGCAAATACGCGAGCTGATACATCAACTCAATTCAGACGGCACAACCATCTTCATGACCACCCACTATATCGAAGAAGCGGAACGGCTGTGTCATCGAATCGCATTCATCGTTAGCGGAAAGATAGTCTGCAGCGGATCGGTTCCGGAACTGATGCAGCAGGTACAGCAGGATCATATTCTGCAGTTCTCGTTTGCTGGCTCTATTGATGTCCTTAAAATCACCCGGGATTTTGAACAGCAGTTTGCGGGCTGTGCATTGAGCCTGCTGAACGGAAACATGCTTCGGGTACAATCGCAGCAGCCCACACCATTGATGCCGTTGATGCAGTTTTTTGACCAGCGGAGAATGAATGTATTGGAAGCCAAAATTATCAATCCATCGCTGGAAGAGGTGTTTGTCAAGCTCACCGGAGTGGAGCCGACAGAAATGAAAAAGGATGAGGAAAGGCGAAAAAAATGAATACCTGGATTGCTTTTTGGAATATCTTGCGCAAAGACATGCGCAACTATTATTTGAAACCACCCAATATCAGTTGGGGTATCATTTTTCCGTTTGCCTGGATGTTGATGTTTTTTATCAAATCCAAAACCGCAGTGGATATGCGCGAGATTCTTCCCGGCGTGGTTGCGATGTCGATTTTATTCGGCACCACATCAATGCTGGCAGTAACCATCACTTTTGAGCGCCGTTACCGCTCCTTCGACCGGTTGTTGCTGGCGCCCATTAGTCTTACCTGGCTGATGATTGCCAAAACCCTGGGCGCCATTCTGTTCGGTATTGTCAATGCCTTTGTGCCGATCTTGTTATCGCTGTTTATTATGGATTTATCCAACATCAATTGGCCGGCGCTGTTGGCGGCTGTCGCTTTTATTGCGATAACCTCCACCTTCCTCGGATTATTCATTGCCGTGTCCGTAAGCGAAGTGTTCGAAGCGCAGACATTTTCCAATTTTTTTCGTTTTCCCATGGTCTTTTTATGCGGGCTTTTTATTCCGATCAGCCAATTACCGATCTTTTTGCAACCGCTCTCATATATTTTCCCGCTGACCTATGGAGTGGATATTTTGAAGACAGCGATCAATCACCAGGGACATCTGCTCATTAGCGTTAGCTTCCTGATACTGACACTATTTTCGCTGATGCTTTTTATGATTAGCAAACGCAATATTCAGAAAAGATGGATTTATTAAACCATGAAGCTCTATCGCAATTTAAAAATTTCTCAAAAAACTTTGCTGACGCATAAAATGCGAACCGTTCTGGCGTTGCTGGGAATTATCGTCGGTGTAGCAGCCGTCATTATCATGGTCGCCATCGGCAATGGCGCCCGCCAGGAAATCGTTTCAAAAATTGAAGCAATGGGCACCAATCTGATTATCGTCAACGCCGGCGAGTTGCGCACCTTTGCCGGGCGACAACAAATCCGCGGGCTCGTTACCACGCTGACCCTGCAGGATGTCGATGCCATAGAACGGGAATTGGAATTTGTCGTCCAAACAGCGCCGGTGCAAAGCAAAAAAATGCAGGTGAAATATGGCAACATTAGCACCAATACCACCATCGTTGGAACCACTCCGGCGTTTCTCAGCGTGCGCAACTTCCAGGTGGAAAGCGGTTCTTTTTTCACTGAGATGGAGAACAAAGCTTCGCTGCGCGTTGCGGTGCTGGGACAGGGCGTGGCTCAAAATCTTTTTGAAAATGAGAATCCGCTGGGCGCTTCCATCCGCATCTCCAACGTGTTGTTCGAGGTAATTGGTGTGTTGGCGTCAAAAGGTGTGGACATGTATGGCACCGATCAGGATGACCAGATTTTCATCCCGATCCGTACAGCGCTGCGCCGCGTTTTCAACCAAACCCATCTCAACGCGATTTATCTGCAAATCGACCAACAAATGAATATGACCCCGGCGACCCAAAGTCTGCGCGAATTACTGCGGAAACGTCACCGGCTCGATCTCCGGAAAAAACCCGATGATTTCACGATCCAAAACCAGATCGATTTGATCGAAGCGCAAAAGGAGACCAGCGACACCTTTACCATGCTCACCGCCAGCATCGCCGCTATTTCCCTGCTGGTGGGCGGGATTGGAATTCTGGCGGTCATGCTGCTGGCTATCCGCGAACGCACCCATGAAATCGGGCTGCGTATGGCAGTGGGCGCCCGACGTAAGGATTTGCGAACCCAATTTCTGTTCGAATCCTCGATATTGAGCCTGGGCGGAGGAATGATCGGCGTAGTGATCGGCGTACTCACCTCGTTTTTATTGCAATGGACGTTGGCGTGGAGTATTTCCATCTCGCTGTTCTCAATTTTACTCTCGTTTGGCTTCTCACTTTTGATCGGCATATTCTTTGGCGTCTATCCGGCGCACAAAGCATCGCTGCTGGACCCGATTGAAGCGCTGCATAGCGAATAACTGGATTGCTCTCATAAATGTTACACCTGCCAGTAAAGCTTCCCAGACAAAAGTCAACCTTGTTGTTTAATAGATAATGAAAAAATGCTGATTTGCTGAAAAGCCGTCAGGCAGCAGCTCAATTATTTTCATGGTTATTTTGTATCGCAATTTATACTTATACCTAAAATTCTAAATTAAAACATGTATTTTGATTATAACTATAGATTTTATGGAGAGTTGGAGTGAAATGCCTTAATGTCCCGCTTCAGCGGGATGCGGCGCATAAAGGCGCCGCACTCCACCTTCTACAAAAACAACAAATTGTTTATTATTACCCTGTGATCGGTTACGATTTTTTTTGTGTGAAATCAGCTAAACCAGTAGATCACAACTCTATCCCCAGATATTTTTTTCGAACAGGAAGCTGAGCTTTTAATTCTTCGAACCAATTTAAAAAGACCTGAATATTTGTTGTTGGTGCAATCGCTTGCTCTGCAACCGACAAAAAATGGTCGCCATTTGGCGAAATAGCAAAGTAATAATCGGTTAGATTCAATGTCAACAATTCATGGTGATCGCCTATTATAAATTTTGGCTTCCGGTCAATGTTAACGACCATTAATCGGTTTCCTTGCAGATAATAAAGTTCATCACCGATAGGATTCCAGGCTGGCAGGCTACCGCCGTTATTGGAAATTTTTATTTCTGTTTTTTCATCAGCAAAAGATTTGAGATAAATCTCATCGTTGCCCGTTTTGTCTGATACATAAGCGATCCAATCGCCATCAGGGGAAATCATCGCTTGTTTTTCATTATACTCTGCTTTTAAAAAAGCGGTAAAAGTGGTATCTTTATCAATCTTCATCAGCCAGATATCCTGTTTGGACTCTGGATGGATTTCGATATAAGCAAGTATTTTTCCATCAGCCGACCAGGAGCAAGGTTGCAGTTTATTTTGGCTCGAAGTATATTTACCATTGAGTGAATGGTTTAGGATTGACTGCCAACCTATTTGCCATTTATTGTTTTTAAAAGTTGAATAAGTGATAAAACTACCATCGGCTGACCAGATAGGATAGCTATTGCTTTCGTTAAACGTCAATTGTGTTAAAGAGTCATTATCTCGATCAAGAAACCAGATCTGGGAATTATGCTCTTCACCAATCTGCACCGCTATTTTATTACCCTGGGGAGAATAACTGGGATTATAAAAATCTTTGGTGTGCTTACCAATATATTCAATAGCCGCTGTTGTTGAGAAAGACACTAATCTTCTATTTTGTTGTTCAGCACCGGTTTGTAGATAAATTAAGGTTCCATCGTTTGAAAATGTGTGATTAGGTATGCATCCTTTATGTGTATACATTCCAGTTAATATCGGCACAGTAGGTCCGGTAACTTCAACTTTTTTTACATTGAAGGGCGCTGCCAGCAAACCACCTGACCATGTTGCCACAATATGTCCAGTCAAACAATAGCGCCCAAAAATCCCTCCTTTCAGAACAATTTTCTGGGCGCCAGTCTCTAAATTTACAGCTTCAATTCTGCCTTCATTAGGATTACGACTGTTAGCCGGAAGCCGGGTAAATAATAACGTTTTTTCATTTGGCAACAGCTCTGGATAGCAATGCCAGACTTTGTTGACAGTGTCCTTGATTTGGGTTACCGGCGCAAGCTCACCTCCATTAGCTGACATATTGAAGATAATGACATCTTGTTCTGCCTCTGATTTTTTACTTGCGAGATAAATGATATCCTTTCTACTCCAGCACGCACCCAAAAAGGAGCTTAATTCAATCAATGGTTCTGGAACACCGCCAAAGATAGACACTTTTTTCAAAGTACCGTCAGCATAAAAACCTAACCATTTACCATCAGGAGAAAAAAATGGAGAGCTTGCCCGTTGGCTTCCTTCGATCGGCGTAGCTTTAAAACTATTTATTGGGCGGAGGTAGAGCATAGTAACATTATCTTCTTGACCAACATAAACCACATTTTCACCATTAGGGGAAATTGCCAGAGCTGATCCATCAAAAAAACTTAACGCTTCCTCAGTGTTAATAGTCAATCTGCGAAGCGGTTTTGAAGGTTGGGAAAGGACTAAATTCCAAACGCTAACCGCAATCAATGCTATTGCTACCAACCACAATCCCGCCGCAAAAATCGTTTTTGCTAATGATCGTTTTGGAGTGATCGTAGATAAAGTAGCAGTCGGTTTGATCACTGAAGAACTGCTTGATGTAATATCTACTGCTTTTAGATCAACGGGTAGTTCATTGGCATGTTGATAACGAAAGTTTGGATCTTTTGCCAGGCATTTTAATACAATCTTTTCCAGTTCCATTGGTACTCGTGAGCGGAGGGCGGTAATGGGTTCAGGTTGTTCATTGAGAATCGAATAAATTAGCGCTTGTTCATAATCAGCTTTAAAGGGCAATTGAGCTGTAATCATTTCATAAAGCACGACACCCAAAGACCAGATATCAGTACGATGGTCAATTTGCTCGCCTTGAGTCTGCTCCGGGGACATGTAAGCGGGAGTTCCCATGGTTGTTCCTTTTTGTGTCAACATGGAACTACCGGCTAATTTCGCCAGCCCAAAATCCATAATCTTAACCTGATCTTTTTCGCTAATCATTATATTAGAACTTTTAACATCCCGATGAATAACACCGCATAAATGGGCAGCATGCAAACCAGTGGCAATTTGACTGGCAATATTAATCGCTTTCTTCAGCTTTAAGGGTCCGGCAGTAATCACATCCTTCAAATTAGATCCTTTAATATATTCCATGACAATAAATGAGTTACCGTCTTGTTCAT
>OMKS01000945.1_pt1 | contig 26905 bp, 15 predicted proteins | sample 1674721 | NCBI WGS metagenome assembly OMKS01 (sample SAMN06264996, study PRJEB25208) | sediment metagenome | isolation source: hot spring sediment | place: USA: California | collected 2014-09-02 | reverse complement strand
GGCAACGAATGGTACCCGCGCAACATGTACCTGCAAGACAGCGACGTGTACAAGCATCACGTCCAGACGTGGGGCGACCCCTCTACGTTCGGCTACAAGGATTTCATCCCCCTGTTCAAGGCCGAGCACTTCGACGCCGAGGAGTGGGCCGAACTTTACGAGCAGGCCGGGGCGAGGTTCGCCGGGCCCGTCGCCGAGCATCATGACGGGTTCAGCATGTGGGCCAGCCGGGTCAACCGCTGGAACGCCGCCGACATGGGCCCCAAGCGGGACGTGGTCGGTGAGCTGGTCCGCGCCCTGCGCAAGCGCGACATCAAGATCATCGCCTCGTTCCACCACGCCTACAACTTTCAGGGGTACTACACCGCGAAGGAGGGCTGGGACACGGCCGATCCGAAGTATGCCGATCTGTACGGACAGCTCGCACCGGAGGTGGCGCATCGTCGCTGGCTGGCCAAGCTCAAGGAGGTCATCGACGCCTACCAGCCCGACCAGATCTGGTTCGATTTCGGCCTGGGCAAGATCCCGGACGATTTCAAACGACAGATGGCCGCCTACTACTACAACCAGGAGCAGGCCTGGGGCCGAAGCGTCATCATCACCCGCAAGAACGACTATCTGCCCGATGGTGTGGGCGTTCTCGACATCGAGCGGGGCAAGATGGAAGGCGCGGCCCCGTTCTTGTGGCAGACGGACGACTCCGTGGCCACGAACACCTGGTGCTGGACATCGGGCATCCACCTCAAGAGCGCTGAGGAGCTTGTCCATGAGCTGATCGACATCGTGAGCAAGAACGGGGTATTGTTGCTGAATGTCTGCCCCAAGGCCGATGGGACCTTTCCCGACGATCAGAAGGCCCTGCTGCGCGAGATCGGCGATTGGCTGCGGGTCAATGGCCCGGCCATCTACGGGACGCGCCCCTGGAAGATCCATGGTGAGGGGCCGAATCTTTACGACCGTGGCCGCGGCCTGGGCGGGACCGCTCAGGGACAGGTCGCGTTCACCAGTGCCGATGTTCGGTTCACGACGCAGGGCCAACGGCTGTATGCCATCGCCCTGGGCTGGCCGGAGGGGCCCATGACCCTGGAATCGCTGCGGGTGGAGAAGGCCGCACCCGACGCCGCCGTGCGGCTTCTGGGAAGCAGTGCCCGCGTCGATTTCCGTATTGACGACCAGAAGCGGATGACGCTCGTGCCGCCGAAGCTGGATGCCGATGCGCGGCCCTGTCGGCACGCCTTCGCGTTCGAGTTGAGCGGCTTCACGCTGGCGGTCGATCCCTTCGCCCTGCCCGGCTCGGTGACGCTGACCGCCGACAAGGCCGTGCTCAATGGCCGACAGATCCGGACCGAGGCGCGCGGCGGTCGCACCAACATCGGCTTCTGGGATCGGTCCGACGAGGATGTCCACTGGCTGGCCCGCGTCGAACGGGCCGGACGCCACACGGTGCGGGCCGAATTGACCGCGGCCGGCGGCGATTCACGGCTGACCCTCAGCGCCGGCCGCGAGAGCGTCACGTTCACTGTCCCACGCACCGGCAACTGGGACGATGCGCGATGGGTTCCCGTGGGCACCCTCGAATTCGATGCCCCGGGTGTGTATCACATCATCCTCAAGCCCGCCGATCCGGCAGCCTGGCGAGCCGTCAACGTCTGGCAGGTCCAACTGGCCCCGGAGAAGTAGCTCCGGGCATTAGCAGTGTTCCCATATACGAAGGATCGCAATAAGATGAATAGCCAAGTGACGCCAAAGAAGCCGGCACGGATCTGCCTCCTGGTCGTATTGGGACTGTGCTCGGTCGGACAGGCCAAGGTCCGCGATCTGTACAGCGACACGTGGGTGGCCACCGATGCCTTGGGCCGGTCCCTGCCGGGGCGCGACGAGTGCGGACCGCCCCGATCCGACAAGTTCATCGGCATCTTCTACTGGACCTGGCACACGCAACACGGCGTGCGCGGGCCGTTCGACGTGACCCGCATTCTGGAGGAGAACCCCGAGGAGCCCCGCTGGGGTCCGGTGGGCGCGGCCCATCACTGGGGCGAGCCCGAACTCGGATACTACATCTCCACCGACCGCTACGTCATCCGCAAGCACGCCTCCATGCTGTCCGACGCCGGTGTCGATGTTATCCTCTTCGATACGAGCAACCCACCCTTCACCTTCAAGGAGTCGTACATGGCGCTGTGTGACGAGTATCGCCGAATGCGCCAAGAGGGCAACCCCACGCCGCAGATCGCCTTCCTGACACCCTTTGGCGATCCGCGCGTCGTCGTCCAAAAGGTCTACGAGGAGCTCTACGAGCCGGGGCTGTACCGCGAGCTATGGTTCCCGTGGAAGGGCAAGCCGCTCATCATGGCCGACCCGGCGGCGATCCAGGATGAGCGGATTCGCGAATTCTTCACGTTTCGAAAGCCCATCCCCTCCTATTTCACCGGCCCCAGCGGCCCCAACCAGTGGGGTTGGCTGGAGGTCCACCCGCAGCACGGCTTTTACGATGAGCAGAACCGCATCGAACAGGCGACCGTGGGCATCGCCCAGAACGCGGTCGGCAGCGAGCTTTCCATGATGAGCCACAAGGCCGGCGCGATGGGCCGAAGCTGGCACGCCGGCGCCAGGGATACACGGCCGGATGCAGTCCACCTCGGGTTGAACTTCGTCGAGCAATGGCAACGCGCGTTCGAGTTGGACCCGTCCTTCATCTTCATCACCGGCTGGAACGAATGGGTGGCCGGGCGTTTTCTCGAATGGTACAAGTACACGACCGAGGACAGCCTGCATCCCGATGCCCTGTTCGTCGATCAATACAACCACGAATACAGCCGCGACATCGAGCCGATGCGGAGCGGGCACGGCGACAGTTACTACTACCAGATGGTCGGCTTCATCCGGCGGTTTAAGGGGATCCGGCCGCCGCCCGCGGCCTCGGGGTCGAAAACGATCGCGGTGGATGGCCGGTTTGACGACTGGGCCGACGTGCGGCCGGAGTACCGGGACACCATCGGCGACACGCTGCACCGCGATCATAAGGGCTACGGCTCGACGCACTACGTGAACACGACGGGCCGCAATGATTTCGTGGTGCTCAAGGCCGCCTGCGATTCCCGGAACACGTACTTCTATGCCCAGACGGCCGAGCCGATCTCTCCCTGGTCGGATTCACACTGGATGCTGTTGTTCATCGACGTCGATCAGGACCCGACCACGGGGTGGCAGGGGTACGATCTTCGGGTGAACCATCCCGTGGTGGATGCGCACCGGACGACCGTCGAGCGATACGCGCCCGGTGAGGGGTGGACGTCGGCGGGCTCGACCGAATACCGCGTGGACGGCCGTCACCTGGAGTTGGCAATCCCCCGATCTATGCTCCGGCGAACGAACGGATCGGGTGGCGAAGGCTTTGACTTTCACTGGGCCGACAACGTTCAGGCCCTCGACGACATTGTGGAGTTCGGGATCAATGGCGACAGCGCCCCGAACCGCCGGTTCAACTATCGCTTTCAGACTCCGGCCCCGACGCAAACGCCCCGTGCCGTTATCCCCTCCAAGCCCGCGGGCAAAACCGTCGACCCGCCAACGATGCGGCGCATCTACGAGCAGGTCAAGACGCCCTACAAGTATGGGGTCATTCTGAAGGGTCCGGCGGGCCAGAAGGTCGATTGCCCCGCCGTGTTCCGCCATGGCGGCGCGTGGTACATGACCTACATCATCTTCGACGGCAGCGGTTACGAGACCGCCCTGGCCCGCAGCGACGACCTGCTCCACTGGGAACCCCTCGGTAAGATCCTTCGCTTCCGGGAGAACACGTGGGACGCGATGCAGGCGGCCGGATACATCGCCCTGCAGGACACCACGTGGGGCGGCGGCTACACCCTGCAGAGGCACGATGACCGGTACTGGATGTCCTACCTGGGCGGGGCCCTGAAGGGCTATGAAACCGACCCCCTGGCCATCGGCATCGCCTGGACATCCGATCCCACCCAAGCTGTCGAGTGGAATCGCCTGCCTGAGCCGGTGCTGTCCCGCGACCAGCCGGATGTGCGCGACTTCGAGTCGTTGACCCAGTACAAAAGCCACATCATCCACGACCCGGAGCGGACCCTGGGCTATCCGTTTGTCATGTTCTACAACGCCAAGCCCGACAGCGGCTACGAGCGGATCGGGATGGCCGTCAGCCACGACATGCGGACCTGGCTCCGCTACGGCGCCGAGCCGGTCATCGACAACGGCAGCGGTATCAGCGGCGACCCGCAGATCACCCGCATCGGCGACGTGTGGGTCATGTTCTATTTTGGGGCGTTCTGGCGGCCCAAGGCCTTTGACACGTTCGCCTGTTCCTACGATCTGGTCCACTGGACGCGGTGGACGGGGCCCGATCTGGTGGCGCCCTCCGAGCCGTGGGACGAGACCTATGCCCATAAGCCCTGGATGATTAAACATAACGACGTGGTCTACCACTTCTACTGCGCCGTCGGCGACCAGGGCCGTGTTATCGCCTTGGCCACATCGAAAGATATGAGAGGACAATAGGATACGCTATGTCGCATCGGACCGAATCAGGCCGTTGGCTCGCGGTGATCGTCATGCTGCTTTTATCCGGAGTCGTGTACGCGCAGGTCCCCACGGGCCTGATGTGTGAGCTGCTTTCCGATCCCGCGCAAACCGCCATCCACGATGCCCGACCGGACTTTACCTGGATCGTGCCTTCCACTATGTCCGACGACCGCCAGACGGCGTACCGGATTCAGGTGGCCACCACGCCGGCCCTGCTTGAGGCGGGTACGCCGGACGTGTGGGATTCGGGCCAGGTGGACAGCAGCGCCTCGGTGTACGTCTCGTTCGGCGGCGAGCCACTGAAGCCCGGCCGCTCCTACTGCTGGCGCGTCCGTACCTGGAACCGCGATGGCCAGGCCAGCGGCTACTCGGAGGTCCAGACCTTTCGCACGGCCCCGGACCTGAACACCTATGGCACGCCGCGCCGGCCCCTGGAGGTCCATCGCATCCCTCCGCGAAAGATCGTTCGCAAGGGGCCCGAACACTGGTTCATCGACTTCGGCCGTGCCGCGTTCGGGACCCTGGAATTGACGCTTGAGAGCACCGAGGCACGGACGATCGAGGTGCACCTGGGGGAGAAGCTCATCCGCGCTGAAGAGATCGACCGCCGGCCCCCCGGGACCATCCGCTACCGCCGAATCGAGTTGCCCGTCGAGGCCGGAGCGAAGACCTATCGTGTGGAGATCCCCTCGGATCGGCGTAACACCGGATCGGCGGCCATCAAGATGCCGCCCGACTTGTTCGAGGTGCTGCCCTTTCGTTACGCCGAGATCACCGGCTGGCCCGGGCCCCTGGAGGTGGACGGCGTGAGGCAATTGGCCGTCCATTACCCGTTCGACGATGACGCCGCGACCTTCGCCTGCGATGATCGCATCCTCAACGCGGTTTGGGACCTGTGCAAATACAGTATTCAAGCGACCAGCTTCTGCGGCGTCTACGTCGATGGTGACCGCGAACGCATCCCCTACGAGGGTGACGCGTACATCAACCAGCTCTGCCACTATGGCGTCGACCGGGAATACGCCCTGGCCCGTTACACCCACGAGTACCTTATCACGCACCCGACGTGGCCCACCGAATGGATCCTCCACTCGCTCCTTATGGCTTGGGACGACTACCTCTACACCGGCGACCCTGAATCCATGGCGCATTACTACGAGGACCTTCGCGCCAAGACGCTGCGGGCCCTGGCCCGCGAGGATGGGTTGATCTCCACGGCTCGCCCGCAGAGCCGCGAGTTTCTGCGATCCATCCACATCGACCGCGCCATCCGCGACCTGGTCGATTGGCCGCCGGCAGCCTTTACGCGAAACGGCCTCTACGGTGAACGGGACGGGTACGACATGCGGCCGGTCAATACCGTGATTAATGCCTTTGGCTACCGGGCTCTGGTGTGCCTGCGGCAGATCGCCCTGGCGCTCGGCAAGCGGGAGGACGCCGCCGACCTGGCCGGCCGGATCGCCGTGGTGCGCCGGTCATTCAACGAGACCTTCTTCGATCCCGACCGCGGCGTTTACGTGGATGGCGAGGGTGCCACACACGCCGCCCTGCACGCCAATCTCTTTCCCGTGGCGTTCGACCTGGTCCCCGAAGATCACCTGCCCGGTGTCCTCGATTACGTGGAATCCCGCGGCATGGCGTGCAGCGTCTACGGGGCGCACCACCTGCTTGACGGCCTTTACGCCGCGGGGCGCGAGGATTACGCCCTGTCGTTGATGACGGCCCTGCATGACCGGAGCTGGTTCAACATGCTCCGGACCGGCTCGACGGTCACGCTGGAGGCGTGGGACTGGAAGTTCAAGAACAACCTGGACTGGAACCACGCCTGGGGCGCAGCGCCGGCGAACATTATCCCGCGACGGCTGGTCGGCGTCGAGCCGCTCGAACCCGGTTGCGGCCGCATCCGCATCCAGCCCCGGCCGGGCCGATTGCGGTGGTTCCACGCCAAGGTGCCCACCATCCGCGGCCCCGTCGTCGTCGATTTCCATCGAAGTCAAGGCCGGGTCGCGCTGGAACTGGACCTGCCCGGCAACCTGATCGCCGAGGTTCACCCGCCCCTCCCGGACGATGGGGATGGGCTTCTGATGTGGCTCGATAGTCGACGGTCCACCACCACGTCAAGGAGGGGCGTCCTGACGCTGGGCTCCGGACGGCACCGCATCGAGTGTCGCGTGCCGTAGAGAGTGGCGCCTAGAATTGCCACTTCGACCACCTCGTAACCTGTGGAAGTAGAGTCAACGCTCGCCGCCCATTCCGCTGAGCTCAAAAGAGCGAAGCAATCCCCGAACTGTGGCAGGCATTCCAATTGAGTTTAGGGCGGAGCTCCTGCAGTTCACCCAGGTAGCCCAGTTCAGATGCCAAGACGCTGAGTTGCAGACGGTTTAGCACCTCTGCCGTAATAGGGCGTTTGCCGTCCCAGAAAATGAACGACCCCAGAAATTCCTGTCCAGGCGGACTGTGAAGGCATTCTTGAATCAGCTCTGCCTCCCGATGGGAGTTGCAGGGCACGAAATAGACTGTGTCGTCGAAGACAACCGGCCTGCCCCCGCGGGGCCCAACGACCCGAAAGCGCAGTCGTTTGTATAGCCCGCAGATAGCCACCTTCCAGGGCGCGAAAGTATACTCCCCAACGCCAAAAACCGAGAATGGAGGCCGTCGTCGATAAATGGAACTCCGCCTTGAATCTAGCAGATTCTTGTGTTTTTGCAGATAGGCCCATGTTCGCGGTGCGGTATGTTTGATGTGATACGTCGACTCACCTGTTGTAGACTGGGTTACGAGCATGTACCGATCCGCCTTTGCAGCGGGGCCGTTTGCAATGCCAGATCCTTTCAGCATGGGGTAAACATGAGCTTGTTCGATCTCTACAGACTCTCCGAGCCCATTCTGAAGGCTCCCCTCAGTGTGAGTGAACTCCATCACTCTCGCACAGTCATGCTTGACACCCGACCGCCAAGTATAAGCCGTCGGTGCTCCTGGCTCAGACAAAAGGTCTTCGTGCCTCAGGAAGCCAGCGATATCAGATAGGAGCATCTCGCGCAGGTATCCTATAGAATGGTCGACCCGCGCAGGATCCTCTAAACTGTGTACCTTGCAGCTCTTTGTGCTCGTTCCTGGGCCAAAGTCGCATACCAACAAACAGGCGTCTACACTAACACCGAAATCCTTCTTGGCGTCAAAACAGTACGAGTCAGCATCTGCAATCGGCAAGTTCTCTTTCCACGCATGAAGTAGTACCTTGCGAGCTACGGACCGTTTGAGAAGCATGCTGATCGTGCCGTGTCGCTCTGTCAGCCATTTCATAAGGTGAATTACCATCCACTCAGCGATATCGAAATTCCCTTTTCCCGTAATTGCATCTAATCCTCGATGGTTCTGGAAATTAGACCTCTTGGGGGCATTTGATCCCTTGAGCCTACCTAGCTGTGATGTCGTTACCCACGGGGGATTTCCTATGACTAGGATCGGCTCGGACAGATCCCGGAAGACGGTTTTCCAGTCATATCTAAAAAAATCTGCCAGTCTCATGTCGACCGTTGCGACATGACGCAATCTAGCTAGGCGATCAGTGGCCTCGCGGAAATATTCTTGATTAATTTCAAGCCCGACAACATTCTGCACATTCGGAAACGCCTGCAACGTCGCTTCTATAAATGTCCCGCACCCACATGTGGGCTCGACTATAGACGCCGGGGAAACGCCACGCCCTTTCAAGACGCTCACCACTCTAGTCGCCAGCTTCTTGGGCGTCTGAAAGTCCCCGAACTCGATAGCACTATCTTGTCTCGTGCGCATCTTCAACGTAGGCGGTACACACCCTCGACTGCTCCTGCTTGATCAATCACACGCTTATACTGCAATCGCCACTGCAGCGCATTTGAGATCGTCAAATAGCCTATTGGGGGGCGTTTCACCATGATCGACTTTGCTATCTTGGCGGCCTGAACATCGTCGACCGGCAAATACCTGTCGTGCATGAAGGCTATTAGATCATCGTCATTGCCACCATTATCTAGAATGGCGTTTATGCCGCGAGTGGTCTGGTAGTCTCCGGTCCGCTCAGCATCCACATAGATAACATGCATAATCTCAAGGCGGGCTGTCTTCAGGGCGTGGTCATCGGTCTTATCGTATACAAATACGAGTAGCGCATACCCAAGCCCATATATTTTCTGCTCGGCAGACCTAAATGGACAAGACGACTGGGGCTGCCGGATACTCGTGGTCTTCATATCGACGTTGAGCCCGGGCAAATCAATTCCCTTTGCAGAATTCCCTAGCTCCAATGTGAATCGTTCTTCCAGGTAAACCCGAAATCTGTGTTCCAGGTAAGTCCCGACGGCCTTGCCGTCCGTCACCCCGTACATACTTGGCTCGCTACGGTCCGATTCAACCCGAGCGAATTCGGCCGCTGCAGTCTTCAGCCTGTCGATGGTCAGCCTCACTTTCATGCACACATTATGTGGGACCAGGTGCCGGCCCACAAGCACAAACTCACACCTGCCCAAAAAGTCGACGGAGACGTCGTCTCTTCGGTGCCTGTCAAGAGCCACCCCTGGCCGTCTAGACTCAGGTTGACATCCACAAGATCTGCAAACACCATCTTACAGGTGCCTGTACATCAATCCACCTCGTACTCAACGTTCCCGTCGCTATCATATCCAGTGCCGCGTGCCGTAGAAGCGGCGAGTCGCGCCGTGGCTCAGTAGCGGTAATGATCCGGCTTGTAGGGTCCTTCGACGGGCACGCCCAGGTACTCGGCCTGCTTGGGGGTCAGCTTGGTCAGCTTGGCCTTCAGCCAGGCCAGGTGCAGCCGGGCGACCTCCTCATCCAGCTTTTTGGGCAGCGTGTACACATCGGGTTTGAGGTCCTCGGTGGCAAGCATGATCTGGGCCAGGCACTGGTTCGTAAAGCTGTTGCTCATCACAAACGAGGGATGCCCCGTTGCGCACCCCAAGTTGACCAGCCGCCCTTCGGCCAGCAGGATAATCGACCGGCCGCTTTTCAGCGTCCACTGATCGACCTGCGGCTTGATGTTCTCGCGGCGGCATTCGGGCGTTTCGTACAGGTACCGCGTCTCGATCTCGCTGTCGAAGTGCCCGATGTTGCACACAATCGCCTCGTCCTTCATCTGCTCCATGTGCGCCCCGGTGATCACGTCGCAGCAGCCGGTGGCGGTGATGAAGATATCGCCGATGGCGGCCGCCTTGTCCATCGTCGTGACCTCGTAGCCCTCCATGACCGCCTGCAACGCGCAGATCGGGTCGATCTCGGTAATGAGCACGCGGGCGCCCAGTCCTCGCATCGACTGGGCGCAGCCCTTGCCGACGTCGCCATAGCCGCAGACGACGACCACCTTGCCGGCGATCATCACGTCGGTCGCCCGCTTGATGCCGTCGGCCAGCGACTCGCGACAGCCATACAGGTTGTCGAACTTGCTCTTGGTGACCGAGTCGTTGACGTTCACCGCGGCGAAGGGCAACTCCCCCGTTCGGGCCAGTTGGTACAGCCGATTCACGCCCGTCGTCGTCTCCTCTGAAACACCGCGCAGGGCCTTGGCCACACGCGTCCACCGCTCCGGATCGACCTTGTAGCCGGCCGCCAGGCGGCTCATGACGATCCGGAACTCGGGGTTGTCATAGCTCTTCTTCAGCAACGCGGGGTCCTTCTCCACCCGCATGCCCTGCGTGACCATGAGCGTCGCATCGCCGCCGTCGTCGACGATCATGTCCGGCCCGGAGCCGTCCGGCCAGGTCAGTGCCTGCTCCGTGCACCACCAGTAGTCCTCCAGCGTCTCGCCCTTCCAGGCGAACACGGCGGCCGACCCGGCGGCGGCGATTGCGGCGGCGGCGTGATCCTGCGTGCTGAAGATGTTACACGAGGCCCAGCGGACCTCCGCGCCCAACTCCACCAGCGTCTCGATCAGCATCGCCGTCTGGATCGTCATGTGCAGCGAGCCCATGATCCGCTTGCCGGCCAGGGGCTTGCTCTTGCCGTATTTCTCGCGGGTGGCCATCAGCCCCGGCATCTCGTTCTCGGCCAGCTTCATCTCTTTGCGGCCCCACTCGGCCAGCGACAAGTCCGCCACCTTGTACGGCAGCGACGGATCGATCGGCTTCACCTGCCCGGCTTGCTGCGTTGTACTCATTCCGCCCGGTCCTCTCGTTTTGATAATAACTCTCAAATGCAGACCCGTTAGGTGCAACATTAGACGAGTCCCCTGCCGTGACTACGTATAACCGCTCATCTACCCGATGACAAGCGAAACTCGCAGGATCGCGGGCGCGAGGAGACAAACCACAACCTTCGCCCTGGACCACGCATCTGTCGACGGATGACTCGACAAGGATCACGTGATCCGGACACCGGTTTTCTACGTGTCGGCGCCCAGCAGCCGATCCTCCAGCTCGCGGGTGTCGCCGTAATGGGCCTTGAGCCGATACAGCTCGGCCGTCAGTGCCTGGCGGACCTTCGCGTAGGCCGGATCATCGATCACGTTATGCAGCTCCAGCGGGTCCTTCTCCAGGTCGTACAGCTCCCAGGCGTCGATGTCGTGATAGAAGTGGATCAGCTTGTAGCGCCGGGTCCGGATGCCATAGTGCCGCTTGACCATGTGCACGGCCGGGTATTCGTAGTAGTGGTAATAGCACGCCGACCGCCAGTCGTCGATTCGCCGGCCCCGCAGCAGGGGCGCGACGCTGCGGCCCTGCATGGCCGGGGGAATATCGGCCCCGCAGGCGTCCAGGATCGTCGGCGCAAAGTCCAGATTCATCACCAGTTCTTCATTGACCGAGCCCGGCTTGACGACGCCCGGCCAACGGACCACCAATGGCATGCGATACGAGAATTCGTACATGAACCGCTTGTCGAACCATCCGTGGTCGCCCAGGTAGAACCCCTGGTCGGATGTGTAGACCACCACGGTATTGCGGGCCAGGCCCTTTTTGTCGAGCCAGTCCAGCACCCGGCCGACGTTGTCGTCCACCGACGCGATGCACCGCAGATAGTCCTTGATGTACCGCTGGTACTTCCAGCGGACCAGGTCCTTGCCCTGGAGGTTGGCCTGCTCGAAGGCCTTGTTCTTCGGATCGTAGGCCGCGTTCCAGGCCTTTTTCTGCTCCTCGGTCATCCGGGCGGGCGGACCGGTCAGCTTCAGATCATGCGGCGTCAGATGGTGAGCGACGGTCATCTCCTGTTGCCGGGCCGCATCGGACCGCGTGGCGTAGTCGTCGAACAGGGTCTCAGGCTCCGGGATCGTCACGTCGTCGTACATCGTCAGGTGCCTGGGGCCCGGTTCCCAGCGGCGGTGGGGCGCCTTGTGGTGCAGCATCACACAGAAGGGCCTGTTCGCGTCCCGTCTTTCGAGCCACTCCAGGGCCCGATCCGTGACAATATCCGTCACGTAGCCCTCGTAGCGGGTGCGGCGGCCCATCTCGATCATGTCGGGGTTGTAGTATTGGCCCTGACCCGGCAGGATGTTCCAGTAGTCAAACCCCGTCGGATCGCTCTTGAGGTGCCATTTGCCGATCATGGCCGTCTGGTAGCCGATTCGCTGCAGGATCTTCGGAAACGTCTCCTGGCCGCCGTCGAAACGCTGGCGGTTGTCGAGCACGCCGTTGATATGGCTGTACTTGCCCGTGAGCACGACCGCCCGGCAGGGCGCACAGATCGAATTGGTGCAAAAACAGTTGTCGAAGCGCATCCCCCCGTGGGCGATCCGGTCCAGGTTCGGGGTGGTGTTGATCTTGCTGCCATAGCAACTCATGGCGTGCGACGCGTGATCGTCCGTCATGATATAGATGATGTTGGGACGCGATGCAACGGTCGCTGAGGCGGCACAGACGGCCCGGCCGGCCGGGCCGATCGCCGCCAGCCCCATGGCCTTCAAGAACGTCCGCCGATTCAGGTGTTCCCGATTCATGATCCTCTCCTGCCAAAGACTCGGTCTGTTTTTCGTCGTGTCCCCGTCCGAATGCGCCGGTTACTCATACTCCCACTTGAGGACCCACGGATCCTTCGTCCGTTCCTGAAAGGCCCGGAGCCGGCCCTTGAGCCGATCGAGCACATCGCGATACGCCGGGGCGTCGGCCCGATTCTGCACCTCGTGCGGGTCGTTGTCCAGATCATACAATTCGAACGCCGGCCGATGCAGATACGCCTCAACGCGCCGCTTGCCGTACACGGGCGACCGGCTCTTGAGAATCGCCTGCCACGTGGCCGAGGCGTGCAGGTCCGAGGCGAACGGATACGGCAGGCCGTGCGCGATGTTCCAGATCAGCTTGAACCGCCGCTGCCGCACCACCCGCATCGGGTAGTACATCGTGATCTCGTGGAACGTGTGCGAGGCGTAGATTTCATCCCAGCCGGTCGCGTGCTCCTGGTCCAGGACCGCCGCGAACGAGCGCCCATGAAACGCGTAGTCTTTCGGCACGGCGCCGCACAGATCGAGAATCGTCGGTGTGATGTCGGCGTAGTTGACCATCGCGTCGGTGACGACGCCGGTCTTCTTCGCAAACGGGTTTCGCACGACGCACGGCAGCCGCATCCCCGGCTCGTACAGCGTGGTCTTGGCCCCCGGAAAGGCGATGCCGTTGTCCGACAGGTAGAGGACCACGGTATCGTCCCAGTGCCCCGTCTGGCGCAGGATACGCAACAGCTCCAACAACCCCTTGTCGGCCCGCTCCACGGAATCGTAGTACCTGGCGAGCTCCTGGCGACACTCGGGGATGTCCGGCAGGTAGGGCGGCACGATGACGTCCTCCGGTTTGAAGGTGTCCCCATCCCGGCGGAAGGGCCGGTGCGGCTCGGTGGTGCAGAAGTACAGGAAGAATGGCCGCTCATCCTGCGCCGCGATGAAGGGTTGGCAGCGCTGGGCCCCCTGGATGGGGGCGCCGCCGCCGATCACCTCCTGGAAATGATAGACCGGCTCGGGTGCGACGTGGTACTTGCCCCATCGGGCCGTGCGATAGCCGGCCTCGGCCAGCAGGTTCGGCAGCGACCGGACGTGGTCGAAACTGCTGAAGTGGTGATAGGCGTGCTCGTGGCCATATTGGCCGTTGTAGTGGTTGTACAGACCCGACAGGATCACCGAGCGGCTGGCACTGCACGAGGCCGTCGTGCAGAAGGCGTGCGTAAAGCGCGTGCCGTGCGCCGCCAGCTCATCCAGCCCCGGCGTGCGGATCACGGGGTTGCCGTAACAGCCGGCATCGGTGCTGCCCTGGTCGTCGACCACGTAGAGAATCACGTTCGGGCGCTTTGGACCCGCGACGGCCGCGGGCAGACCCGTGGTCAGCGTCGCGGCGGCCAGGCCCGTGGCCTTCAAGAAACTCCTCCGGCTCGATCGTCCATTCATAATTCTACTCCACAGCGACGGTTGACCTTTGAACGGTTGACAAAAAACCCCGGCCACATGCTTTGTGGTCCACTCAATTGTCAATAAGGACCTCTGTGTACGACGTGGCTGGGGCGCCTACGGGCGCCTCAGGCCTTCGGCAATGGGATCTCCAACTGGCTGGGCACGGGTTTAACCGTCGCCTGGTGTTTCTTCACCTCCGCCAGCAGGTCCGCAATGATGTCCGGGTGCCGGGCGCCCACCTCATACTGCTCGCCCGGATCGACCTCCACGTTGAACAAGAGCGGGGGATCATGTTTCTCCAGCGTCTGGCCACGGTACTCGGTCCTTGTGTACAGGTGTATCTTCCACGGCCCCTTGCGCAACGCCCGCAACTGTGTCCCACGGTAATAAACCATGATATTCCGCCGGCCGGGCCCGGTGCCGGTCAGCAGCGGCACCATGCTGGCGCCGTCGTAGATGCGATCCTCCGGCATCCTCGCCCCGGCCAACTCCGCACAGGTCGGCAGCACATCCAGCGTGCTGGCCATATCCGTCAGGAGCGACCCGGCCCGGATCGTCCCCGGCCACCAGGCGATGGTCGGCTCACGCATCCCCCCTTCCCACGTGCTGCCCTTGCCGTCCCGCAGGGGCCCGGCGCTGCCGCCGTGCTCGTTGAACGTGAGCCAGGGGCCGTTATCCGAGCTGAAGAGCACGAGCGTGTTCTTGTCGAGGCCCTCGCGGCGAAGGGCCTCCAACACCTGGCCCACGCTCCAATCGATTTCCTCGATCACGTCGCCGTAGAGGCCGCGGAGGCTCTTATCCTCAAACGCCTTGGAACGGAACAGCGGCACGTGCGGCATGTTGTGCGCCAGATACACGAAGAAGGGTTTGTCCTTGTGCGTTTGGATGAAGTCCACGGCCGCCTCGGTGTACCGCCGCGTGATCGTCGTCTGGTCGGCCGGGCGCTCGATCACCTTGTCATCCCGCATCAGCGGCACGTTGAAGTACGCCACCTTCGGATTCGTGATCCCCGCCCGGCCGGCGCCGCCTACCCGGTCCATGTCGTTGCTGTAGGGGATCCCCAGGTAGGTGTCGAATCCGTTGTTCGTCGGGAGGAATGGCGGCAGGTGGCCCAGGTGCCACTTGCCGAAGCAGCCCGTCGCGTACCCCGCGCCCTTGAGCAGCTCGGCCAGCGTCACTTCCGAGGCCGGGATACCGCCGCCGCTGTCGGGGAACAGCACGCCCCGACGGTCGCTGCACATGCCGCTGCGGATCGGCAGACGCCCCGTGAGCAACGCGGCCCGGCTGGGGGTGCAGACGCTCGCGGCCGAGTAGAACTGCGTCAGCTTGGCGCCCTCGGCCGCCATCCGATCCAGATTCGGCGTGCGGATCGTCGGATGCCCGAAGCAGCTCAGGTCGCCGTAGCCCAGGTCGTCCGCGTAGATCACCACGAAGTTGGGCCGCTTACGATCCGCCGCCTGGGTCGCTCGGCCCCAACCCGCGCCGGCCAATGCCAGCCCCGCCAGCTTGATAAAGTCACGTCGTTTCATGCCTGCCTCTCGATCTTGTGCCCTATGAGTCATTTGCATCGCCAGCCGCGGCCATATCGCCCGCTTGCACGGGCGTGCGATAGCCTGTCTGACTACGTGTCTTTCGGCTTGGGCTTGTTCAGTTCGGCCCACGGCACGACCTGGCATCGCGCGGCCCAGGCGGTATACATCGCCTCCAGCCGGTGGACGATCTCCGGGTGCCGGTCGGCCAGGTTGTGCATCTCGGTGCGATCCTCCTTGAGATTGTAAAGCTCCCAGGCCCCCGGATACCGCGAGACCAGCTTCCAATCCCCGTCGCGGACGGCGCGATTGCCTTCGTGCTCCCAGAACAGGCCTTCGGGCCGGTCGATCGGGCGGTCCTCAAACGCAGGCAGCAGGCTTCGACCCTCGGCCGGCCAGATGGCCTTGCTCCGCCGCCGGTCCGGGTAGCGCGCCCCGGATACATCCAGACACGTGGCCATGATGTCGATCAGGTGGCCGGGCTGGTGCCGCCAGCGGCCGCCGTCCTTGATTCGCGCCGGCCAGTGCACGACCAGCGGCGTGCTGATGCCGCCCTCGTGCACCCAGTGCTTGTACAGGCGGAACGGGGTGTTGCTCGCGTTCGCCCAGGGCCGTCCATAGGCCACGAACGTGTCGGGCGGGCCCGGCATCACCCCGCGCCCCATCCGCACGGGGCGGCCATCCCGCGTCACCTCCGGCACCATCCGCGTCTGCAATTCGCCGGGCGCCATCGGCTTGAGCTCGACCGGCTTGGCCGGGTCCGGGCGGACCTGTCCCGTGCTGCCGTACTCCTCCGCGCAGCCGCCGTTATCCTGCAGGAAGAAGATCAGCGTGTTGTCGAGTTGCCCTTTTTCTCGAAGCGTCTCCACGATCCGCCCGATGCCGCGGTCCATGTTGTCCACCATCGCCGCGTACACCTCCATGCGGCGTTCGTTCCATTCCTTCAGCGGCTCATCCTCCCAAGCCGGCACCTGGTCGTCGCGCGGCGTCAACGGCCACTTGGGATCGACCAGACCCATGGCCTTGAGTCGCTCATACCGCTCGGCGCGCAACGCATCCCAACCCTTCTTGTAGCGTCCCTTGTACTTGGCGATGTCTTCTTCGCGGGCGTGCATCGGCCAGTGCGCCGCCGTGTAGGCCACGTACATGAAGAACGGGTTGGGTCCGGTGTGGTCCCGAATGAACCGGCAGGCATAGTCGGAGATCGCCTCGGTATAGTAGAAGTCCTCCCACGGAACGATGGGCTCATTATCCAGCATCAGGCTGTTCGGATCGTAGAAACTGCCCGCCCCGTGAATCGTTCCGAAGAAGCGGTCAAAGCCGCGCTGCCGGGGCCAATTGTACTTCGGGCCGTCCGGCCGCGTGTGAGGCGTCAGGTGCCACTTGCCGGCCATGTACGTGCCGTAGCCGGCGGTCTTGAGCACCTCGGCGATCGTCACGCACCGGTCGCTCAGGTCGCCGCGGTAGCCCGGATAGCCCTTATCGCCCATCATGTGTCCCACGGCCGCCTGGTGCTGATAGAGCCCGCTCATCAGCGCCGCCCGCGTCGGGCAACACCGGGCGGTGTTATAGAACTGCGTGAACCGCAGGCCGTGCGCCGCCAGGCGGTCCAGGTTGGGCGTGTGGATCTCGCCACCGTAACAACCGATGTCCGAAAAACCCATATCGTCGGACATGATCAAAACGATATTCGGCCGCGGTCCGGCGTCGGATTCGGCTCCGCCGAACAGGTGCGGCGACAGTGCCAAAGTCACTGCGCCCAATCCCACCCCTTGTACGAACTGCCGCCGATTCAAAAGGCTCTCGCGATGCATCATATACCCTCATAGACTCTGTCAATGTCCACCGGGTCCTTCGCCCACGGAATGCCACCGGCGCGATTAATATGCCGCCGCAGCTCGGTCTCCAGTCGGCCGTACATGGGATGGCTTGTGGGCAACGGCTTTTCCTCAGCCAGGTCCTCATCCAGATTGTACAACTGCATTGGCTCGAAGGGCGTGTTCTGCAGCAGCTTCCACGGCCCGAACCGAATCGCGTAGTACGCCCGGCCCTGATACCGCCGATTGCCCTCGCGACGGACCCACACCAGGTAACGGTCCGGCCAGGGTTGTGAATGGCCCAGCAGCCGCCCCAGGAAGCTGCGTCCGTCGATCTCGTGCTCCACCGACATGCCCGCCGCCTCACAGACCGTAGGAAACAGGTCCATCGTGCAGGCCACCGTGTCCTGATCCCGCCGCCCGGCCGCAATCCGACCCGGCCACACCGCGCAAAACGGCACGCGGATGCCGCCTTCCCACATGTCCTGTTTGCCCCCTCGCAACGGCCCGTTGTTGGCCCCCACTCCCGATTGTCCCCCGTTGTCGCTGGTGAAGATCAGCAGCGTGTTCTCCCACTGGCCGGTCTCTTTGAGACAGTCGACCACCTGTCCGATGCCGTGGTCCAGATGTTCGATCAGCGCCACGAGCCTGGCCCGCCGGTCGCTGATCCCGGGCTGGCGGGCCTGGACCTTCCGCACCCACTCCTCGGGCGGGTGAATCGGCGTGTGCGGCGCGTTGTACGCCAGGTACAGAAAGAACGGCTCGGGCCTGTCCTTCCGCGAGCGGATCGTCTCGCACGCCCACTGTGTGAACAGGTCCGTCGCGTGCCCTTGCGGATCGATCCGCTGCCGGTCGCGGTACATGTAGTTGATGCCGTGTCGGCGATGGTTCCAGTAGTCATCCATCATGTCGCCCAGGAAGCCGTGGAAGTGATCGAAACCGCGGCTGTTGGGGACGTTCGGCTCGGTCAATCCCAGGTGCCACTTGCCGACGATCGTCGTATCATAGCCGACCCGCTTGAGCATCTGCGGCAACAGAAGGGCCTCCTCCTTGAGGTATCCCCAACTGTCGGCCTGGTGCGTGCGGATGACGCCCGGGACGCCCACCATGTCCGGGTAGCGGCCCGTCAAGAGCGCCGCCCGCGTGGGGCTGCACACCGGGCAGTTCGCGTAGAAACGGTCCATGCGCATTCCCGCGGCCATGAGCCTATCGACGTGGGGCGTTCGCATGTCCTCGGCCCCCTGGCAGGACAAATCCCCCCAGCCCAGGTCGTCGACGAGGATCACGACAATGTTCGGTCGACGCCTCTCGTCCGAGGCCCCCAACGCCGCGTGCAACGCCCCTGCGCCGCCGATATATCCCGCCGCCGCCCCCATCGCCTTCAGGAAGTCGCGCCGTGACGTTCTTATCCGTTCATATCCCGCGTCCGGGATTCCGCGTCTCATGGGGTCACCTCCGCGAGCCATTTCTCGTGCAGTGCTTTGAGTCGCCGGACCTTGTCGGGGTATTGCGAGGCCAGATTCTGGGTCTCGGTCACGTCCTCGGCCAGATTGCTCAGGAACTCTTCGGCCGCCGGCAGATCCAGCCCCCGGTCCTTTGTCGCCGGCCCGTTGACCACCAGCTTCCAATCGCCCTCGCGCGCCGCCCAATGCGGGTTGCGGCCCGGCCGGTGCCAGTGCAGCTCCTGATGCGGGCTCGGCGCATCGGCGGAGGCGATGACCCGTGACAAATCCCGCCCGTCGATGGCATGGCCGATCTCGGCGCCGCACCATCGCGCGATCGTGGGCAGCCAATCCATGTTGATCGCCATCTGGTCCCGCACCTGCCCCTGGGCGATCCGCCCCGGCCACGATACGATGCACGGCACGCGGATGCCGCCTTCCCACAGTGTGAACTTGTGCCCGCGGTAGGGCCCGCTGTCGCCCCCGCCGAAGTACGTCCGCTCCTCTACCGAGTGGCCGTGATCGCTGAGGAAGATGATGATCGTATCCTCGCGCAGGCCCAGTTCCTCCACCGTCCCGATCACGCGGCCGATCAGATCATCCACCGTAGAGACAAACGCCGCGTAGTACTTCCGCGGCGCGGGCAGATGTTCGTACATCGCGCGGAACCGCTCGATTCCTTGCAGCGGGTAATGCGGCATGTTGATCGCCCAGTACAGGAAAAACGGCTCATCTTGGTGGGCCCGGATGTACTTTTGGCACTCCTCGACCATCAGATCGCCGAAATACTGCCCCTCGTGCCACACCTCGCGGCCATCCCGCCACAGGTCATGCCGATTAGGCCCCTGCCAGTAGAAGAAGTGCGAGTAGTTGTCGATGCAGCCGCCCATGTGGCCGAAGCTGCTGTCAAAACCCTGGCCGTTGGGCATCGTCTCGGGGGTATAACCCAGGTGCCACTTGCCCACGTGCCCCGTTGCATAACCGGCCTCCTTGAGTACCTCGGCGATCGTGACCTGTTCGGTGGGCATGCCGGGGTGGCCCTTCTGCGAGGAGGTGTTGCCCGGCAGTTGTGCCCGCTGGGGGCAGCGCCCCGTCATCAGCGCCGCGCGGCTCGGCGAACACACCGGCGCGCCCACGTAAAACTGCGTGAACCGCAGTCCCTGCCGCGCCAGCCGATCCAGGTTGGGCGTATGCAGGTCCTTCGCCCCGTAGCAATTCAGGTCTATTGACCCTTGGTCATCCGTATAGATCAGGATCACGTTCGGCCGCCGACGGGTCTGGGCCTGTGTCCTCTGCACCAAAGACCATGCCGTCGGGGCCAATGCCACACCACTTAGAATCCGCAAGAAACTCCGCCGTGATAAACCCGCCTGGCGCATCAACGGTCTCCCTTCCAATCCGGATTCGGCCGGGGCATCTTGGCATCGACGCTCCTGCGCCACGCGTGCAGCATACGACGCAGTTCGGCCGCCTTATCGGGCATCGCCTCGGCGAGGTTGTTCCGCTCGCTGAGGTCCTCCTTGAGGTGATACAACTCGACGTGATCGTCCTCGTAGAACTCGATCAGCTTCCAGTCGCCGCACCGCACGGCCCCGCCGGGACTGCCCCCTTGATTGCCGTAGTGGGGGTAATGCCAGTAGATCGCCTCACGCCCCAGCGTCTTGGCCCGTCCGGTCAAGAGCCCCACCATGCTTCGCCCATCCTCGTGCTGCTGCGGCCGTGGCGATAACCCCGCCATCTGAAGAATCGTCGGATAAAAATCCGTGCTGATCACGGGCTCATTGCACGTAGTGCCCGCTCGTGCGACACCGGGCCACCGCACCATCATGGGTTCGCGAATGCCGCCCTCATACAGCCAGCCTTTTCCGGCCCGCAACGGAACGTTCGACGTGGGGTGGCCCTCTGAGGTGCTCAGGCCGCCGTTGTCGGACATGAAGAACACAATCGTCTCCTCGGCCAGGCCCATCCGCTCCAGCGCATCGAGCACCTTGCCGACCGCCTGGTCCATCGCCTCGATCATCCCGGCGTACACCGCATGCTCCTGGACCAGTCGCACCTGACGCTCGCCCTCCTGGCCCCACTCGGCCTCCAGGCCAAGCCGGGCCTTCTTGGCCTGGTACTTCGCCTCCAGGTCCGGCCGGGCCATCAGCGGCGTGTGCACCGAGTAGAACGACAGATAGGCGAAGAACGGCTCATCCTTGTGCGATGAGATGAACTTCACCGTCTCCGTGGCCAATCGGTCCGGCAGATGCTCACCCGGCGGGCCATCCGGCAGACGGGGGTTGTCGTAGGGCGAGAAATACCGCTTGCCCCCGTATGGCCCGCCGCGGTCACAGCCGCCCATGTTCACGTCGAAGCCCTGGTGCTCCGGCCAATAGGGCTCGCCGCCCAGGTGCCACTTGCCGGCGAAGAACGTGGCGTAGCCCGCCTCCTTGAGGGCCTCGGCGATCGTCACCTCCTCCAGCGGCATCTCATCGCGATACTCGGCCGGCAGCAACTTGCCCTTGCGTCTTCCCTTCAGGTAGTCCGTCAGATCGAGTCGGGCGGGATACTTGCCCGTCATGATGCTCGCCCGCGTCGGACTGCACACCGGGCACGCGGCATAGGCATTCGTGAAACGTACGCCGCCGGCCGTCAGGCGGTCGATGTTGGGCGTTTCGTAGAAGGTGCTGCCCAGACACCCCGCGTCCGTCCAGCCCATGTCGTCCACGAGGATGAACACGAAGTTTGGCCGACGGCGCTCGGCGAGGAGCCGTTGTCCCTGACCGATCGCGCTCAGGCCCGCGGCCAGGCCGACCGCCTTCAAGAAATGCCGTCGATTCATCGTCTCCCTTCCGTTTCCTGGCGCCCGCGCCTCAGGCCCGCATGTTCTCCACCGCTCGTTCGAGGACTTTCTTGACGTCGCCGCCGGACTTCTGCAAGACCTGGCGCACCTCCGGTTCAGCCGTCTGCACCTTCGGACCCAGCCGCTCAAACGCATGCGCCGCAGACAGCCGCGTCTGCTCAACGGCACCGTCCTTCAATGCGTGCAGCAAGACCGGCAGCCCCACCTCGACCCGCCCCCAGTCACACAGGACCTCGGCCGCGGCGACCGGCACCGATTGCGAATCGTCCTTTAACATCGGTACCAGGGCCTTGGCGGCCCGCTCGATCGAGGCCGCATCCGTGCACGTCTGGTGCAGACCCACGACGGCCCAGTACCGCACCGGCCCCCACTCATTACCCAACCAGTCGAAGTACTGGTCCCGGGCCGCGGGCCCTTCCAGGTCCAGTTGCTTGATCTCCAGGAGTGTGTCCAGCAAATTCGTCCGGGCCAGGCGCTGCTTCCAGTGCTCCCGGCTCTGATCGGCCTGGGCCGGGATCGGCTCCTGGCCATGGCGCCACTCGATCTCCTTGCTGTCCCGAAACCCGATCCGCACGCCCTTGGCCCGCAACGTTTGCCCGCGTCGCACCCGGATCGGTTCCCCGTACACCTCCCACCGGGTCCCCGTCCACGTGCCCTGCGGACCATCGAGCCGATATGCAATCGAGCTGCCCGGTGTGCAGCACGTCAGCGTCACGACACACGCCCCCTCGCCACGCTCCCGGACGTCCACGCCGGGCAAGGCGGTGACTTCGTACCGATCCATCGGCCGCTTCATCATGTCGAAGTCCGGCTCGGGGATGAGCCCCACGTCGCCGATGCGGCGCATCCAGTCCAATGTCTCCTGTCGCATGCGCAGCAGAACCGAACGATATTGCGGATCACCGGCCAGGTTGTTCACCTCGTGCGGATCAGTTTGCGTGTCGTACAACTCCTCAACCGGCCGCGGATGCTCGAAATACTGTCGTTCCGCGCCCCGCAGCTTGCCCTCGGCGTTCAGCCGTCGCATCTCCTGCATCGTCGGCATCAGGTCCATGTACTCCACGTGCATCGCCCGCGGCACGAACGGCATGAAGTTGCGGATATAGTGAAATCGCTCGTCCCGCACGCATCGCACCAGGTCATAGGATTCGTCGATCCGGTCCCGAGCGCCGTAGATATATTCCCGCGGCGGGGCCTTCTTCGGCCCCAAGAACGGCCGGCCATGCAGGTGCTCCGGAATCTCGCACCCGGCCAGCGACAGCATGGTCGCCCCGAAATCGACGCTCGACACCAGCGCCTTGTTCACCGTGCCGGGTCCCACTCCGGCCGGGTCGCCCGGCGACGCCCACGCGCGGAACCTCGCCGGAACGCGGATGATCAACGGAATATGCAGGCCCGAATCGTAGAGCCATCGCTTGGCCCGTGGCAGACCGCGCCCGTGATCGCCCCAGAACCACACGATGGTATCCTCTGTCAGGCCGTCGGCCTCCAGGTCCGCCAGGATCTCCCCGATGCGTTCGTCGGTCTCGGTCAGATTGTCATGGTAGCACGCCCAGTCGTTCCGCACCACGAGCGTGTCGGGGTAGTAGGGCGGCAGGACCGCCTTGGCCGGGTCGTGGACTTTCGCCTTGCGGCCCTTCGGCGTGCGAATCTGGCTTTCGTGCGTCCGCGTCAGGTTGATCACCGCGAAGAACGGCACACCCGGCGGGCGGTTGCGCCAGTGCGCCCGGTTACTGCATTCGTCCCAGGCCGTATCCGGCGGATCGAACTGATAGTCGGTCTTGACATTGTTCGTGCAGTAATACCCCGATCGCCGCAAATACTCTGGGAAACACCGGATCGGCCCCGGCGGCACCCCCTTGCACCGCATCGGATTCGTCCCGGCGGCCGAGGCATAGTAGCTCATGATGATCCCCGACCGCACGGGGGCGCAGACGCCGTGCGTCGTAAAGGCCCGGTCGAAGCGGGTGCCCTGCGAGGCCAGCCGGTCGATATTGGGCGTGGTCGCATACGCATCACCGTAGCACCCCAGGTCCGGGCTGATATCCTCCAGGCTGATCCACAAGAAATTCGGCCGCGGCGCGTCTGCGGCCCGGTGTGCCCCACGAATCGCCAAAGGCCCCGCGGCCAAGCCGCTTGCCGCCAGACCCACGCCCTTGAGAAACGCTCGTCGGTTCATGTCAGTCTCCGTCTCTCGATAACTCAGCTCCGTCTTCAGCGGCGCCGCGGAAGCCTGTCGTTGCCTGCCTCCTTATGTGTCGGGCAGGCCCGCGCGATACCCCTGGTCAATCAGGGCGCTCAACCGCGCGACGATGGAGGCGTTGGCCGGGTCCTCGGCGATGTTCACATTCTCACCGGGGTCTTCGAAGTGATCGTACAGCATCCGCGCGTAGCGCCGGCTGTCTTTGTCCAGCCACTGGGTGTATCGGTACCGATCCGTCCGGACTGAATCCCCTGCGAAATACCGGCTGAACGCCGCGGTCTTCCATGGCCGATTCGGATCGCGCAGCAGCGGCACAAAGCTCAGGCCCTCCGCGTGTTCGGGCACGGGCAGACCGCACAATTCGCATAGCGAGGGATAGATATCCACGAACTCGGTCAGGGCTCTGCTTTCGACGCCGCCCTTGACGCCGGGCGCACGAATCATCAAAGGCGACCGCAGCGAGGTCTCGAAGTTGCAGTGCTTGCACCACAACCCATGCTCGCCGAGGTTCCACCCGTGGTCGCCCCACACGATCACGACCGTATTGTCCGCCAGCCCCAGCCGGTCCAGCTCGTGCAACACGCGGCCGATCTGCACATCGGTATAGCTCACACAGGCGTAGTACCCGTGCACCATCGTCCGGGCCATATCCTCCGAAAGCGGCCCCTTTTGCGGGATGCCGTGGTACTGCCGCAACTCGCCCCAGTTGTGCAACGCCGCGGGCGGGGCCCCCCTGGGCGAAAACGGATTGTCGGCCAGATCGATCTCGTCGCGCGGGTAAAGGTCCCAATACCGCTTGGGCGCGTTGAACGGCAGGTGCGGCTTCAAGAAGCCCACCGCGAGGAAAAACGGTGACTGGCCGTCCCTGAGCTGGCGCAATTCGCTGATGGCCTGGTTGGCGATCTGTCCGTCGAGATACGCATCGTCCGGGACATCCGCCGACTCGAACGCCGGCCCCCGCCCTTCTCGTTGCACCGCAATCGCCTGGTTCTCCGGCCTCAGGTAATCCCGCCCTTTCCCCCGCGATTTGGCCCGCCACGCAGGCCGCGACCAACTGCCCGCGCCATCGGTCTGGTGGTGATAGATTTTTCCCAGCGACAGGGTGGTATACCCGTGATCGCGAAAATGATGCGGCAGCGACAGGTTGCCGGGCAGGTCCTTGTCCGCCCAGGTGTCAAACCCGACGAATCGGTCGCGGCGGGGCCGCACCCCCGTCAGCAGGCTCGCCCGCGAGGCCCCGCAGACCGGCACCTGGCAATAACATCGACTGAAGACCACCCCCTCCTCGGCCAACCGATCCAGGTTCGGACTGTGGACCTTGGGCCGCCCGAAACACCCCAACTCCGGTCTCAGGTCGTCCACCGCGATGAACAGAACGTTCGGTCGACCTCGGGATGATGGGTTGGCCGCAGACCGAGAAAAAAACCCCACCGACAGGGACGTCGCCGCCGCTCCGGACGCCCGCAGGAAATTCCGTCGCGACAGCCGACCACCCATGACCGCTCCTCATTCAACCCTGCACCATCCCCCACGCGGACTCCTGCGCATCGACACGCTCCCGCCGCGAGTCATCCTCACGCACACGCCCCACGCCGCTGCGCGACCGCCCCCCTGCGTATCAGACGCCCCAGACCCGTCGGTTTCTTGCCCTGGCTCGTGAAAAGCAGGCGGTCGGGCTCTTCCGGCCACTCGTATCCCGCGACCCGCCGTGATCAGTGATCCACCGGCTCGCCCAGGAAATCCACCAGCTCCTTGAACACGTCGCGGAGCAACCGCGGATCGTTCGCCTCGACGTTCAGCCGCAACAACGGCTCGGTGTTGCTCGGCCGCACGTTGAACCACCAATCCTTGAACTGGACGGTGATCCCGTCCAGATCGTCGATCTTACCCTGGCTGTATTTGCGGGCCAAGTCCCGCATGGCCGCTTCCTTGTCGTCCACTTCGAAGTTCACTTCACCCGTTGCGTAATACCGCCGCAGCGGGGCCACCCGTTCGCTGACGGGCGCATCGTGCATGCTCACGATATTGAGCATGTGCACCAGCGTAATCATGCCGGAATCGGCGTAAAAGTTGTCGCGGTAATAGAAGTGTCCGCTGAGTTCCCCTCCGAACACCGCATGGCTGTCGCGCAACGTTTTCTTCATAAACGCGTGCCCCACGCGCTCCCGACGAGGAATCCCGCCATACTTGATGATCTCTTCCTGCACGACGCGGCTGCTGCGCAGATCATACACCACCGCCGCGCCGGGATTTTCCTCCAGGAAATACGGCACCATCAGCGCCGTGATGATGTCGCAGCCGACGGTTTCTCCCTGCTCGTCGACCATCATCAGTCGATCCGCGTCGCCGTCAAAGCATACGCCGAAGTCCGCCTGCTCCTCGACGACCACCTGCTTGAGCTCGGCCAGGTTCGCCTCCACCAGCGGGTTCGGATCGTGTACAAACGTGCCATCGTGATCGAAGTTCAGCCCGATCAATTCAATCGGCAGATCGCCGAACAGCAGCGGCACCATCCGCCCGGCCATCCCATTCGAGGCATCCACCACCACCCGCAGGGGCTTGAGGCTTGGCGCGAGGAACTTGAGCACGTGCCGCTTGTACTCCACCGTCAAGTCCACCTGCTCCACCGAGCCGCTGACCTTGCCATGCGTGTGGAGCAACGACGAGGCGATGTGCTTGATCTCCTTGAGCCCCGTGTCGCGACCGACGGGCTTGGCCTCCAGCCCGGAGATCTTGAACCCCGCGTACTGGGCCGGGTTGTGGCTGGCCGTCACCTGTACCCCCCCGCACGTGCCCAGGTGATTAATCGCGAAGTAGATCTGCGGCGTGTCGATCATCCCGATGTCGATCACGTTCGCCCCCGTCGCGTTCATCCCCTCGATCAACGCCCGCGTCAGCGACGGGCTGTGCGTGCGCATGTCGTGCCCCACGCAGACGCACTGGGCGTTGGCCTGGCCCCGCTCGTAGCCCCGCAGCAGGGCCCGCAGGAACTGCGCCGTCGCGTGTCCGATCTTCCAGGCCGCCGCCTCGTCCACCTGGTCGGGATAAACCCCACGGATGTCGTACGCCTTGAATATCGAGGTGTCCATGCCGCCACTCCGCCAAACCCGATCCTGTTCACGCATCCCTATCGTCCGAAGTGTACGGCTCCCCCGGGCCCCTGTCA
>OMKS01000944.1_pt1 | contig 26918 bp, 38 predicted proteins | sample 1674721 | NCBI WGS metagenome assembly OMKS01 (sample SAMN06264996, study PRJEB25208) | sediment metagenome | isolation source: hot spring sediment | place: USA: California | collected 2014-09-02 | reverse complement strand
CCACCGAGATCTACACTATCCTCTTCGTCGGCAGCGTCAGATGTGTATAAGAGACAGGATCATGGCGCGTTGGCCCTGGGGCAGAATGTCCTGTGCGCGTTTATGTCCTGGGAAGGGGGTAATTTCGAGGACGCCATTCTCATCAGTGAGCGGATGGTGCGTGATGACAAGTTCACGTCGATTCATATCGAGAAACACGAGATCGAGGCTCGGGATACGAAACTCGGCCCGGAGGAGATCACGCGCGACATCCCCAATGTCGGGGAAGACGCCTTGAAGGATCTGGATGAAGAGGGCATCGTGCGTATTGGCGCCGAGGTTGGCCCATTGGATGTCCTGGTTGGGAAAATCACACCCAAAGGTGAGAAAGAATTAAGTCCCGAGGAAAAGCTGTTGCGCGCGATCTTCGGCGAGAAGGCTCGTGAAGTGAAGGACTCCAGCCTGCGTATGCCACATGGTGAGCGGGGTAAGGTCGTAGACGTCATAGTCTTCGATCGCGAAGAACACCGAGACCTAAAGGTCGGCGTCGAGAAGATGGTGCGCGTCAGCGTGGCCCGTATACGGAAGATCAACGAAGGGGACAAGATAGCCGGGCGTCACGGGAACAAGGGTGTTATTTCCAAGGTGGTGCCGATCGAGGATATGCCATTCCTGGCCGATGGCACACCCGTCGATTTGATTCTCAATCCATTGGGCGTGCCGGGCCGGATGAACATCGGGCAAGTTCTGGAGGCCCATCTGGGATGGGCGGTCAGTCGCTTGGGATTCAGGGCCGTCACGCCGGTATTCGATGGAGCGGATGAGAACCAAGTGGCAGCCGAACTGGCGCGGGCTTGGTTGATTGATCGAGCGTGGGACGAGATTAGCGAACGGGCGTGGGCCTGGTTGAAGAGCCAGGATTATCCCCTGTCCTCTCTGCGAGATGACGAGGAGGCACGGCGCCTATACATCGTGGCGTGGCTATCGGATCGCGATTACGATCTGGATCGCTTGATTATGGAGCGTATTTACGCCCGCCGGGCGGTTTTGCGCGAGTGGCTCAAGGAGAGAGGTTACGATCCGAATGAACTTCTTTCGTTCGAGGACGACGAGCGTTCCTTGTCGCAGCGTAACCGGGTCGATCGACAGGTGTCTATCGCCTGTTTGCGCATTTGGTTGGAAGATCGTGGGCGAGATGTGGCTGATATGGAAGATGAAGCGCTAGAACTGTTGGCTACCCAGGTGAGTATAGAGTCGTCGGACCCATTGCCAACGTTGGGTAAGATGTTACTCTACGATGGAAAGACGGGAGAGCCCTTCGATCGGCCGGTGACAGTGGGGATGATTTATATGACGAAATTGCATCACCTGGTCGAGGACAAGGTACACGCCCGTTCTACAGGGCCTTACAGTCTGGTCACCCAGCAGCCTTTGGGCGGCAAGGCGCAGTTTGGCGGTCAGCGCTTCGGCGAGATGGAGGTCTGGGCCCTGGAGGCCTATGGCGCTGCTCACGCGCTCCAGGAAATGCTGACCATCAAGTCGGATGATGTGCAAGGGCGCGTTCGAGCCTACGAGGCGATCGTAAAGGGCGAAGTGGTTCAGGAACCAGGTGTACCGGCCTCGTTCAAGGTGCTGGTCAAGGAGCTCCAGAGCTTGGGGTTGGCTGTCGAGGCAATCACCGAGGAAGGGGATGTGCTCGACTTTGGAAAAGATGAGGATAAGAGCAAGCCGCCTACCTTGGGGATGGGGTTGTTGAACCTGAGCCGTGATAGGCGTATGTAGGGCCTAACCAATGAGAAGACACTTTGAAAAGCCCATTTGACTTTTCAGAAATGTGTGGTAAAATGTGCGCTCGTTGGATGTTAGGCGGTGGCTAGGAGCCCCCACCGTCTATTGACAGGCAAATAGATTCAAGTCGCTTTGTGAAGGCCATCAGCAAGGGTGGATGGCCTTCTTCACTGAGCACTGAGATTGAGGGGGTAAAGGTGCCCACAATTAACCAGTTGGTTCGAAAAGGCAGAAAACCCAAGCTACGTAAGATAAAAGCGCCGGCTTTGCATTATACGTTTAATTCGTTGAAGCAAGAGCGGGCCCGGCAGCCGAAAGGCGCGCCGCAGAAGAGCGGTGTGTGTACGAATGTGCGCACGATGACGCCGAAGAAGCCCAACTCGGCGCTGCGAAAGATCGCGCGCGTGCGCCTATCTAACGGTATTGAGGTCACGGCGTATATACCGGGCGAGGGGCACATGTTGCAGGAGCACTCGGTGGTCCTGGTGCGGGGCGGGCGAGTGAAGGATTTGCCTGGTGTGCGTTATCATATCGTACGAGGTACGTTGGATGCAACGGGCGTCGAGGGTCGGTCTCAACAGCGTTCTAAGTATGGGGCCAAGCGTCCAAAGTAAAGAATGGGATAGGTAAAGTTATGCCACGAAGGTATCGTCCACCTAAGCGAGACATCAAGCCGGATATTCGGTACAATAGCGTGTTAGTCTCCCAGTTGATCAATCGGATTATGAAACAGGGGAAGAAGAGTCTGGCGGTACGGATTATGTACGACGCGATGGATATCATGGAGGAGCGTATGAATCGCCCTTCCCTTCAAGTCGTGCAGGAAGCTATCGAGAGCGTCAAACCTAGCGTAGAGGTCAAACCACGTCGGGTTGGCGGTTCTACTTACCAGATCCCGGTGGAAGTCACGCCTGATCGTCAACTGAGTTTGGCGATGCGCTGGATATTGAGCGCAGCTCGTAGTCGTCCTGGTAAGACGATGGCGGACAAGTTGGCCAATGAGATGATAGACGCCATAAACGGTACTGGGGCGGCTGTCAAGAAGAAGGAAGATGTACATCGAATGGCCAGGGCCAATCGCGCCTTTGCTAACTATCGTTGGTAGAAAGATAGCCTAACCAAATTGAGGATTCTGGGTGGTCTTTTGTCTCGCGGGTCGTTTATGAAAACGAATGTTAAATGATGACTACCCAAACCTCGCTTGATCGAATCCGAAATATTGGCATTATCGCTCACATTGACGCGGGCAAGACGACGACGACTGAGCGTATCCTGTTTTATACCGGGCGCACCCACCGTATGGGAAGTGTGGATGCGGGAACGACGGTGACCGATTGGATGGCGCAGGAGCGGGAGCGAGGCATCACCATCACGGCTGCGGCCGTCACCTGCTTCTGGCGAGATAGTCAAATTAACATCGTCGATACGCCGGGACACATCGACTTTACAGCCGAGGTACAACGAAGTCTTCGCGTTCTCGATGGTGGGGTCGTGGTCTTTGATGCGGTCGCAGGCGTTGAGCCGCAATCGGAGACAGTCTGGCGGCAGGCACAGGCTTTTGGTGTGCCATTGCTCGTTTTTATTAACAAGATGGATAAGTTGGGCGCCGATTTCGTTTACGCGGTCGGGACGATCCGTGAAAAGTTGCAGGCTAACCCGGTTATGCTCCAGTGGCCTATTGGGAGTGAGTCCAATTTTCGCGGAATAGTCGACCTGCTGGAGATGCAGGCCATTTTTTGGGAAGATGAGTTGGGCGCATCTCCTAAATTTGTGAAAATCCCCGCTGAACTGGAAGAAACGGTCCTTGAGGCGCACGCGCGAACCGTGGAGCAGATCGTCGAAACCGACGACGAGTTGACGGTGCGCTATCTCGAGGGGCAAGAGATTTCTGCCGAACAGTTGCGCCGGGCCTTGCGAGAAGCAACACTTTCGGGGGCATTGCAGCCGGTTCTGTGCGGTTCGGCTTTGCGTAACAAGGGTATTCAGCCCCTGCTAAACGCGATCGTGGACTATTTGCCCTCTCCTTTGGATGTGCCGCCGGTAAAAGGGATCAATCCCTATACCGATAAAGAGGAGGAACGCCCGGCAGATCCAGAGGCACCATTAGCGGCCTTGGTCTTTAAAATTGCGACAGACCCTTACGTGGGGCGATTGGCCTACTTTCGTGTTTACTCGGGAGAGATACGGGTGGGGACGAGAGTGCTCAACGCCGCCAAGCAACGCAAAGAACGAATCAGTAAGTTGCTACGGATGTATGCGGATCGCCGAGAGGAGATTCAAATTCTGCGGGCTGGCGATGTCGGCGCGACGTTGGGCCTGAAAGATACATCCACGGGAGAGACATTGTGTGCCGCTCAGGGGCCAATTGTCCTGGAGTCGATCACGTTCCCGGAACCGGTCATCTCGGTGGCGATCGAGCCTCGAACGGCTGCGGATCAGGATCGCCTCGAGGAGGGTCTGAAGCGCTTGGAGGAGGAGGACCCCACCTTCGTGGTGCGGATCGACGAGAACACCGGACAGACGCTCATTTCTGGGATGGGAGAGTTACATCTCGAAATACTGACCGATCGGTTGCTGCGGGAGTTTGGCGTCGAGGGTCGGGTGAGTCGTCCGCGTGTCACCTACCGGGAGACGATTACAGAAGAGGCTGAGGCTGGATCTGTCTTCGATCGCCAATCAGGTGGTCGGATGCACTTCGCCCGGGTTCGCTTAGGTTTGCGCCCTTTGCCCAGCGGGGAGGGAATTCGCTTTGTCGACCAGACGGAGCCGGATCTCTTGCCCGGCGTGTACGTGCAAGCTATCGAGCAGGGGGCGCGCGAGGCAATGGAGAGCGGGGTGCTGGCCGGTTACCGCATCGTAGACGTCGAGCTTCGTTTACTGAGCGCGACGATGAATCCAGACACCTCCTCGGATTTAGCTTTCCGGGTGGCAAGTATTGAGGCCTGTGGTCGAGCCCTGGAGATGGCCGAGCCCGTTTTGTTGGAACCGGTGATGGATTTGGAGGTTATCGTGCCAGATACGTACACCGGTGAGGTGATGGGGGATTTGAACGCTCGCGGCAGCGAGATCAGAGAGGTTGCGTCTCGATCTGGGAATATACAGGTAGTGCGGGCATATGTTCCCCTGGCCAAGATGTTTGGTTATGCAACCGCCCTGCGCAGTTTGACGCAAGGACGGGGGAATTTTACGATGGAATTCGATCATTACGCTGAAGTAGATCAGCAACGGATGGACGCCATTTTGAATGGCGGAGGCTGGTAGGCAAAATCACTATTTGCTAATTGAAATTGCTCGAAAGGAGTGAGACATGGCAAAAGAAACTTTTGATCGTACGAAGCCACATCTCAATGTGGGGACGATCGGTCACATTGATCACGGCAAGACGACCCTTACCGCGGCTATTACGAGGGTGCTTTCCCTGAAGGGTCTGGCCGAGTATAAGGCATATGATGACGTAGCGAAGGCTGACGCGAAGATGTTCCGTCGTGACGCGACGAAGATCCTGACCGTGGCCATCGCTCACGTCGAGTATGAGACGGAAAACCGTCACTATGCACACATCGACTGCCCCGGTCACCGGGACTATATCAAGAATATGATCACCGGTGCGGCGCAGATGGATGGGGCCATTCTGGTGGTGTCGGCCGCGGATGGCCCGATGCCCCAGACGCGGGAGCACATACTGCTGGCTCGCCAGGTCAACGTGCCCGCCATCGTCGTCTTCTTGAACAAGGCAGACTTGATGGACGACCCCGAGTTGTTGGAGCTGGTCGAGCTGGAGTTGCGGGAGTTGCTCGATGGACACGGCTTCCCCGGGGATGAGATTCCCATCGTGCAGGGCAGCGCGCTCAATGCGTTGCAGAGTGAGAATACAGACCCCGATGCGCCGGAATATGCGTGCATTTGGGAATTGATGCGCGTGGTGGATGATTACATTCCCGAACCGGAGCGCGACGAAGATCTGCCCTTCCTGATGCCGATCGAGGACGTCTTCTCGATCAAGGGGCGTGGTACTGTGGTGACCGGGCGTGTCACGCGAGGTCGTATGGTGCCGATGACCGATGTCGAGATTGTAGGCTTGCAGGACGAACCGGTTTCCACGGTCGTGACCGACATGGAGATGTTCCGCAAGAAGCTGACTGAGGTCTTGGCGGGCGATAATGCCGGCTTATTGCTTCGCGGCATCAATCGAGATGACGTGCAGCGCGGTCAGGTCGTCGCGGCGCCGGGCAGCATCCAACCCCACAAGTCGTTCATGTGTGAGGTGTACGTGTTACAGAAGGACGAGGGAGGACGGCACAAGGCCTTCTTCACCGGCTATCGTCCCCAGTTCTACATTCGAACGATGGATGTGACGGGAGAGATTGCTCTACCGGAGGGTGTGGAAATGGTGATGCCGGGTGATCGGGTGAACTTGCGAGTCGATTTGATCGAACCGGTCGCTATTGAGGAAGGGTTCCGCTTCGCGGTCCGCGAGGGTGGTCTGACGGTAGGCGCGGGCGTCGTCACCGAGATTTTGGACTAGGTGCTAGTATATGGCTAAGCAGAAGATCCGCATTCGGTTGAAAGCCTACGACCATCGCGTGCTTGATGAGTCGGCTAAACGTATCGTGGAGACAGCGGAGCGTACTGGCGCTACCATCGTGGGGCCGGTGCCTTTGCCAACGCGAATCGAGCGCTTTACGGTTCGTCGATCAACTTTCATTGACAAGGATTCGCACGAGCATTTCGAAATCCGCACCCACAAGCGCTTGATCGACGTCGTCGAGCCAGATAACAAAACGATCGATTCCCTGATGCGGTTGAATCTGCCGGCTGGTGTCGATATCGAGATCAAACTTTAGGTAAAATCGAGCGGGGCGGTTATGCGGAGGAGGGAGGAGCATGTATGGCTCTCTCCTCCGAATTGTCCTGGCGTGGGGATGATGCGGCTTTGTACGATGCTGGCAGTCCCTTGGGAGGTGTGATGTGAAGGTGATTTTGGGCAGGAAGGTCGGTATGACGCAGGTCTTCAACCAGAACGGCGAGGCTGTTCCGGTGACTGTGATCGAGGCAGGTCCCTGTTACGTCACCCAGGTGAAGACGGTTGAGCGTGATGGTTACAACGCGATCCAAGTGGGGTTCGAGGAACAGAAGAAGCCCCAACGGATGAGCAAAGGGGAAAAGGGGCATCTGTCTCAGATTGGCGTGCCCATGTTGCAGCACTTGCGTGAGTTCCGACTGCGCGAAGAAGAAGAAATAGAGCTCGGTGAGCGCATTCTGGTGGACGTTTTTGAGGTTGGTGAGCGGGTAGACGTCGTCGGGACATCGAAAGGGCGCGGTTTTGCCGGCGGCGTCAAGCGTTATGGATTCCGCGGCGGCCCCAAGACGCACGGGCAGTCAGACCGTTGGCGAGCGCCCGGTTCTATCGGCGGCGGCACCGGGCAAGGACGCGTCTGGAAGGGGCAGCGGATGCCCGGTCGCATGGGCGGCGTTCGAGTGACTGCCCAGAACGTGCGCGTCGAAGTTGTCGATCCAGAACGCAATTTATTGGCTGTCCGGGGGAGTGTGCCCGGCGCCAAGGGTGGGCTGTTAGTCATCGAGCGAGCTCGCAAGTCTAAAGAGTTGACGAAGAGACGGGGCGAGCAAGGGTGCTGATGGTGGATTTTCAGGAGAGGGTTATGGTCACAGCAGTGTACAATACTAAGGGAGAACCGGTCGGTGAGATCGAGTTGCGTTCCGACATTTTTGAGTCTTCCATCAATGTACCGTTAATGCACCAGGCGTTTGTTCGCCAGATGGCAAATAGCCGTCAGGGTACACACAAGGCGAAATCGCGGGGTGAGGTGAATCGTACGAAGTCAAAATGGTATCGCCAGAAGGGGACCGGCCGGGCTCGTCATGGGAGCCGTAACGCCAACTTATTTGTTGGTGGTGGGGTCGCCCATGGTCCCACACCGCGCAATTATGTAAAGAGGATGCCGCGCAAGATGCGGCACGCGGCGATCCGTTCGGCGCTCTCGGTCAAAGCGCTGGATGAACAGATCGTGGTTTTGGACGCTTTGGAAATGGCAGCCCCCAAGACGAAGGAAATCGCATCTATGTTGGGTGGTTTGGGTTTAGACGTCAACAAGGGCAAGACCCAGGTGTTGATTTTACTGCCTGAGGGAAGCGATATGGTAGAGAAATCGGCGCGTAATTTACCGAGCGTGAAGACCCTACGAGCTAATTATCTAAATATTCGGGATTTATTACAATGCGATCACGTGCTAATGCCAATCAGTGCATTAGAAGTGATCGAGGAAATGTTGGGATAGGTGTATGATGGACCCCTACGAGATTATCATTCGGCCAATCGATACAGAAAAGTCACGCTTTCAATCTTCGGAACTGGGTAAGTACACGTTTGAGGTGCACCCTGGCGCGAATAAAATTGAAGTTAAGCAGGCCGTTGAGGAAATCTACGGGGCGGACGTGATATCGGTCAATATGCTGATTATGCCGGCGAAGATCAACCGGCATGGACGTCGTCTCGTAACCCGCCGCCGGGCCTGGAAAAAAGCTGTGGTTACGGTGGCGGCAGGCCAGCGACCAGATGTATTTGAGGGAGTGTAGTGAATTATGCCGGTAAAGAAGTATAAGCCAACGTCGCCTGGCCGGCGTGGTATGACAGGTTCAACGTTTGAAGAGGTGACACGATTAAAGCCAGAGCGTAGTTTAGTCCGTCCGTTGCGTAAACGAGCCGGTCGTAATGTGTACGGTCGTATCACGGTGCGGCATCGGGGGGGCGGGCATAAACGACAATATCGCGTCATCGACTTCAAACGGGATAAAGAGGGTATTCCTGCGCGCGTGGATAGCATTGAATACGATCCAAATCGTTCGGCCCGTATCGCATTACTGGTCTACGCCGATGGCGAGAAGCGCTATATTATCGCGCCGTTGGGCCTGCAAGTGGGTGACGTGGTGAGGAACGGTAGCGGGGCGGAGATTCGGGCGGGAAACGCCTTGTCATTGGAACAGATTCCCCTCGGCACGATGGTTCATAATATCGAGTTGCAGGCCGGGCGCGGTGGTCAGATTGCCCGTTCTGCCGGTACGTCGGCCCAGGTGCTGGCCAAGGAAGGGAATTACGTGACGTTACGCCTGCCAAGTGGCGAGGTGCGCCTGGTGCGCAAAGAGTGCATGGCCACGATTGGACAGGTCGGTAACGTGGATCATGGCAACGTGAAATTGGGCAAAGCCGGTCGAAAGCGTTGGCGGGGATTTCGTCCGGCGGTGCGTGGTTCGGCTATGTCGCCTCGTGATCACCCCCATGGCGGCGGCGAGGGACGCACGCCCATTGGTATGCCGAGTCCCAAGACCCCCTGGGGGAAGAAGACATTGGGTAAGAAGACGCGGCGCAACAAGGCGACAGAAAAGTATATTGTGCGTCGGCGCGGTAAGCGGCGGCAATAGAGTTGGGGGGATTAACAAATGTCACGATCACCATTGAAGAGACCTATACCGTTCGTAGAACCTAAGCTGTTGGCCAAGATTGAACGATTGAACAAGTTAGGCGAGAAGCGCCTGATTCGTACCTGGTCCAGGGCTTCTACGATCTTTCCGCATATGATTGGGCATACGATCGCCGTTCACGACGGACGGCGTCACGTGCCGATTTATATCACCGAGGATATGGTGGGGCATAAGCTGGGAGAGTTTGCGCCTACGCGTACCTTCCGTGGACACGTTTTGGCGCGGGAGAAGAAGAGCCGCGTGCAGATGGTTTAGGGAGGAGAGGAGTAGGCTGATGAATGATAAGATAAGAGCCCAAGCTAAACACGTACCGATGTCGCCGAGGAAGGTGCGACGCGTGATCGACGCCGTGCGCGGCAAGCACGTAGAAGAGGCGCTGGAAATGTTGTATTTTTTGCCCCATGCTGCAGCACGTCCGGTAGCCAAGCTCATTCGCTCTGCAATGGCGAACGCGGAGGAGAATTTGGGTATACCGGTTGACGATCTATACATTGCGAGCATCATGGCCGATGACGGTCCCGGTGTCTCGCCAGGCAAGGGATGGCGGCGTCGATTTGGCGGTCGCGGTCGCTGGCGGCCGATTCGCAAGCGTTCCTCTCACATCACCGTTGTACTCGAGGAGCGTTTGTAGACTGATTTGCATTGCAGATGCCCTTGGGCGCCCTGTGTGGGTGTTAGAATCTTTAAGGACGTTGTCTGTGGATCTGCAATATTTTTTTGAGGAGGCGTGTTTTGGGACGCAAGGTTCACCCCTATGGTTTCAGGCTCGGCGTGATTCGAGATTGGAAGGCTCGATGGTTTGCGGAGGGCGAGGAGTACGCGGATTTACTGCACGAAGATATCATGATCCGTCAGTACGTTAATGAGGAAGTGGGACACGCTGGTATTTCTACTGTAGAGATAGAGCGATTTCCCAATCAGGTTTCTGTGCTGGTGCATACAGCCAAGCCGGGCGTCGTCATTGGCCGTCGTGGCGCCGTGGTCAAAGATTTGCGTAAGGGTCTGGAGTCTCTGACCGCTAAGCGCGTTTCTGTAGATGTGCAAGAGATCGATCGAGCCGAGATGGACGCTAAACTGGTGGCGGAGAATGTCGTCTCTCAGTTGGAGCGACGGATCTCCCACAGCCGGGCGATGAATCGGGCTATCCAAGGCGTGTTGCGGTCCGGCGCCCAGGGTGTCAAGATAGTGTGTAAGGGACGTCTCTATGGGGCCGAGATGGCGCGGCAAGCATGGGAACGCGAGGGGCGTGTGCCACTACAGACGTTGCGTGCAGATATTGACTATGCCCAGGACGAGGCGCATACGACGTATGGCCGTATCGGGGTGAAGGTGTGGATTTATAAGGGAGAGATCTTCCCCGACGCCGAGATGTCCGAAGAGCCTTCGACGCTTTAGCCGGTAGAAGAAGTTATTGTTTGGAGAGGGATTTGAGTTATGTTGATGCCAAAGCGCGTGAAGTATCGCAAACAGATGCGCGGCCGGATGAAAGGTCAGGCAACGCGAGGGAATACGGTCGATTTCGGGGATTATGGCTTGCAGGCCCTGGAACCATCCTGGATTACGTCGCGGCAGATTGAGGCGGCGCGCCGAGCGATTGTGCGTTGTGTGCGGCGTAGAGGGAAGTATTGGATTCGCATTTTCCCCGACAAGCCGGTTACGGCTAAACCTGCTGAGACGCGGATGGGCAAGGGGAAAGGACCTGTGGATCACTGGGTAGCGGTGGTGAAACCGGGACGCGTGATGTTCGAGTTGAGTGGTGTTTCAGAAGAATTGGCCCGCGAGGCGATGCGCCTGGCAGCACACAAGTTGCCAATGAAGTGCCAGTTTGTTATGCGTGAGGGTGTGACGGCAGAGTGAGCGCTTATAAACTCATTTGCTCCAGGTTTGTCTGGGTTAGGGCCTAACCAATGATATCCTTGTACGTTGAGCAAGAATTTGTCGTTGATGTCCCTTTTTGGTTCCGGCTCTGTCCGGGTTAGGATGGTTTCGATGCAAGCTCGTGAGATTCGAGGATTGACGAAAGAAGAGATGGAACAACGCTTGGAAGAGAATCGTCGCAGGCTCTTTGTCTTGCGCCGTGACTTGTATATGGGTCGCTTGGAAGATTTCAATCGGGTTGGAGCTGTGAAGCGTGATATTGCCCGACTGAAAACAATCCTTCGCGAGCGAGAGTTAGTGGAATGGGTCGAGGAGGAAGCGCTGTGAAAGCACACGGTTCTGAGAGAAGGCGACTCGTCGGTAACGTCTTGAGCGATAAGATGGATAAGACGATCATCGTAGAGGTTGAGCGAACAGTGCGTCATCAGCGCTACGATAAGGTATTACGCCGCAGCAAGAAATACAAAGTACACGACGAAGGGAACGTCTGTCGGGTGGGCGATATGGTATGCATCGTCGAATCACGCCCGTTAAGTCGTGAGAAGCGCTGGGTCGTCGAGGAAATTCTGGAGCGGGCAGAAGACGCAGTTGTGACGGAGGTTGAGGCATGATCCAGCAAGAGAGTCGGTTGCGGGTGGCCGACAACACCGGGGCCCGAGAGGTGCTGGTTATTCGAGTGCTTGGCGGGTCGAAGAGGCGTTACGCCGGCGTGGGCGATATGATTGTCGCGACGGTTAAGCAGGCGACCCCCAGAGGCCAGGTCCAGAAAGGCGAGATCGTGCGGGCTGTGGTGGTGCGTACGGCCAAGGAATATCGTCGTGGAGATGGTTCAAGTATTCGTTTTGATGACAATGCAGCGGTGATCCTCGAAGGCGATGGCCTTAGCCCAAAAGGGACGCGTATCTTTGGGCCTGTAGCCCGGGAGTTACGTGAAAAGGGCTTTATGAAGATCGTCTCTTTGGCTGCCGAAGTGTTGTAAGTGGAGGGAATAGAGTGGCTAAGATCAAGAGGGGCGATACAGTGGAAGTCGTCTCTGGTGAGGATAGAACATTCCGGGGCGAGGTCAAACGTGTGTTGCCAAAAGCAGATCGAATAGTTGTTTCTACGGTCAACGTGGTTAAAAAGCACCAACGTCCAGTCAGAGCAGGGCAATCCCAGGTGCAGGCCGGCATTATCGAGTTTGAGGCGCCGATTGATATTTCAAACGTGATGTTGGTGTGTCCGAGTTGTGATCAGCGCACTCGTGCCGGTTTTACGTTCGTGGATGGGCGCAAGGTTCGCGTGTGTAAGCAGTGTGGCGACCTGATTGATTAGTGGCGGGTTTTTTCGTAGGAAGGTAGATCGATGCAACGATTGCAGAAACGTTATCAAGAAGAGGTTCATCCTCAATTGATGGAAGACTTTGGTTATCAGAACATGATGGAAGTGCCACGCTTGCGTAAAATCGTGGTTAACGTAGGCGTTGGAGAGGCGTTGGAAAACGCGAAAGCGCTCGATCACACGGTCCAGGACATAACGACCATCACCGGACAGAAGCCGGTGGTTACGCGCTCACGGAAGTCCATTGCCAATTTCAAGTTGCGCGAGGATCGCCCGATTGGGGTCAAGGTGACGTTGCGTGGAGAACGGATGTGGGCATTCTTGGACCGTTTGTGCAACGTGGCTTTACCTCGCCAGCGAGACTTCCGCGGTGTCTCCGATACGTTGGATGGACACGGAAACTTTACCCTGGGATTGCGAGAGCAATTGGTATTCCCGGAGGTGGATTACGATTCGATTGACAAGGTGCGCGGTATGGAGATTAGTATCGTGACCACGGCTGAGACGGACGAAGAGGGGCGACGCCTGTTGGAGTTATTGGGTATGCCCTTCCGACGTCCTGGCTGGTAGTTTGGAGTGGAGGGAGTATGGCGAAGAAGTGTATGCCGATTCGAGAAGAGCGACGAAAGCACGAGACCCAGGTGCGAAATCGTTGTAAGATCTGCGGGCGGCCGCGAGGCTACATGCGACGATTTCAGTTGTGCCGGATTTGTTTTCGGGAATTAGCCTTGAAAGGCGAAATTCCCGGTGTCGTGAAGTCGAGTTGGTAGATAAGTGAGAACGAGAGGTCTGATCCAATGACGATGTCTGATCCTATAGCCGATATGTTGGCGCGTATCAGGAATGCTTTGATCGTGGGGCATCCGATGGTACGGATGCCCGCATCTAAGATCAAGGTGGCGATTGCCAAGATATTGAAGGAAGAAGGTTTTATTGAGGATTATCGTTTGACGCGTGAACAACCACAGCCGCAATTGGTCATCAAGCTAAAGTACGTGGGAGAGAGAAAAGACCGTCGCGCGGTTATCACCGGACTAAAGCGAGTGAGCAAACCGGGCCGTCGCATTTATACGCGTGTCAATGATATTCCATGGGTGCGAAGTGGGATGGGGGTCACCATTCTCACGACCCCCAAGGGTGTGGTGACGGGTCAGCAGGCTCGTCGTCTCGGTGTTGGTGGCGAGGTGTTGTGTCACGTGTGGTAGCGCCGGAGGGATTGCAAGGAACATCCGGTTTTGAGGAGGTTTGTCGATGTCACGGATTGGTCGTATGCCGATCCCGCTTCCTGAGGGAGTGAATGCGGCAATTCAAGGGCGCCGGGTGACGGTGACGGGGGAGAAGGGTAGTATGACCCGTGATTTTCATCCGGATATGGAAATTATGTTGGAAGATGGCGAGCTAAATGTGCGTCGCCCAACTGACCAACGTCACCACAAAGAGTTGCATGGCTTGACGCGTTCGTTGTTGAACAACATGGTGACTGGCGTGCACGAGGGCTATCAGAAGCAGTTGGAGGTCCGCGGCGTTGGATATCGCGTGGAGATGAAAGGGGATGGCAGCCTGGAATTACAATTGGGTTTTTCCCATCCAGTCCACGTTACGCCTCCCGAAGGAATCGAGTTCGAGGTCGCCGACCGGACGAAGATCATCACTGTGCGTGGTGTGGATAAGGAATTGGTGGGACAAGTAGCGGCGGATATTCGAGCCTGGCGCCCGCCAGAACCTTATAAGGGCAAAGGGATTCGCTACGTTGGCGAGTACGTTCGACAGAAGGCTGGCAAGGCCGGTAAAATTGCTTGAAGGTTTTTTAGATTCTGGTTCATCCAGGTTAGCGTATCATTTAGTCGATAAATTGAGGTTGAGTTATGCCAGAAGCAGATCGTCGCAAGGCGCGCCTTGTACGGCACAGGCGTGTACGGAAACGAGTAGTGGGAACGCCAGAAAGGCCACGATTGAACGTTTTTCGCAGCCATGGGCATATTTATGCACAGGTGATTGATGATAGTCGGGGACATACGTTGGCCTCCGCTTCCACTGTTGATGTAGAGGTAAAGACGCAGATTGAAGAATTGACGAAGACTGAGCAGGCGCGGGTCGTTGGACGCGTTGTAGCAGAGCGTGCGTTAAGCCAGGGAATCAAGAAAGTGGTTTTTGACCGGGGGGGGTACAAGTATCACGGTCGGGTCAAACTCCTGGCGGATGCTGCCCGTGACGGTGGGCTCGAGTTCTAGAACGGAGGCGCTATGGCCAGAGGGAATGTGCGAGATCGTGAAGTTTTCGAGGAGCGAGAGGAACTAGAAGAACGCGTGGTAGACATCACGCGGGTTGCCAAAGTTGTCAAGGGTGGACGGCGCTTCGGTTTCCGAGTCGTCGTAGTCGTTGGCGATGGGCAAGGACAGGTTGGCGTCGGAGTAGGTAAGGCCCGCGCTGTCCCTGATGCCATTCGCAAGGCGACCAAGCGGGCGCGGGAGGATATGCATTCTGTCTCCTTGGTGCAGACAACGATCCCGCATGAGGTGATTGGCAAATGCGGTGGGGCGAAGGTGCTCATTAAGCCAGCAACGCCAGGTACGGGCGTGATCGCCGGCGGCGGCGTGCGCGCTGTGCTAGAGGTGGTTGGCGTGCGAGACGTTTTGACCAAGTCGTTAGGTAACGCCAATATCCATAACGTGGTTTATGCCACGATGGATGGTCTGCGTCAATTGCGCCGGATTGAGGAAGTGGCCCGTGATCGCGGTGTGCCCGTCGTCAAGGTGATGCCTTTTTGGAGGCGAGAGTGATGAAAACACTCCATATTACCTTAAAGAAGAGCCCTATCGGATACTCCATCCGTCAGAAGCGCACTATTCGAGCGCTGGGCTTGCGGCGCATGCATCAGACAGTGGAGAAAAAGGATTCACCAACGATTCGGGGTATGATCGAGAAGGTCAGCCATTTGGTGGACGTAGAGGAAGTGGACTGAAGGGTAGGGCCTAACCGATAGGATTCTCATACGTCAAGAGAGAGTTTGCCGTCGGTTTTACTTTTTGATTCTGGCTTGGAAGCAAAGCGGCTTCTGCCAGGCTAGTGCCTATCCAGTGAAATTCTTGTTTTTTTTGTGCAAGAATTTTGCATACGAGAAGCTCGTTATTGGTTCCGGCTCGTCCGGGATAGGGGGCGTAAGGTGAAGTTACACGATTTGAAACCTGCCGAGGGGGCGAAGAAAAACCGTAAGCGTGTGGGACGGGGTATCGCTGCCGGGCAAGGTAAAACAGCAGGACGTGGTACAAAAGGTCAGAAGGCGCGTAGCGGCGGCAGTCTCCCGCCCTATTTCGAGGGTGGGCAGTTGCCCCTGGTACGCAAACTTCCGTTCGCGCGGGGTGTGGGTTTCCGTGATCCATGGCGCGTTCGTTTCGTGCCGGTGAACGTGGATCGCCTGGATATGTTCGAAGAAGGGGACGTGGTGTCGCCAGCGTCGTTGGTGGAGAAAGGCATCATCAAGCGGGCTGATGACCTGGTGGTTATCCTCGGCCGAGGCGAACTGGATCGTTCGCTCATCGTGAGGGCGCATCGTTTTTCGGCCAGCGCTCGAGCGAAGATCGAATCTGCCGGAGGCGAAATTGATGAGTTGCCCTGGCAGCGTGGCGGCTATCGTACTCGTTAGAGGAATGTGCATATCGCGAGGAGGGGGAGTTAGAGAATGATTCAAGCAGTGCGGAATGCAATGACCTTGCCCGATTTGCGGCGCAAGTTACTTTATACGCTGTTGATACTCATCGTTTACCGGTTGGCTTCTCACGTGCCGGTGCCGGGAGTGAACCAGGAAGTGTTACAGCAGGTGCTGGGCGGACAGGGTGGCGTCAGCCAGTTTCTAAATTTTATAGATCTTCTCTCTGGTGGGGCGATGGCGAATTTCTCGGTTATGGCGAGCGGGGTGTCCCCCTACATCAACGCTTCCATTATCTTCACATTGTTGGTGCCCATCATCCCGCAATTGGAGCGACTCTCTGAGGAAGGGGAGGCCGGACGACGTAAGATCAATCAGTTGCAATACTATATCACGATTCCGCTGGCGATGTTGCAGGCTTTCGGTCAGGCGCGCATTTTCAGCGCCGGAACAGGGGGACAACCTATTTTGTCCAATTTCGGTTTCACGCCGGCCGAGAATATCCTGCCTACGATTTCAGTCTTGGTGGCCATGACGGCGGGGACGATGTTCGCCGTGTGGCTGGGGGATTTGATCAGCGAGCAGGGCATCGGCAACGGGCTGTCACTCATTATTTTCAGTGGTATCGTAGCCCGTATGCCGCAGAACTTGTTGAATATCTGGACCCGGGCGACGGTGGAGGGGGCTATAGGGTCTGGTGTGCTCATGGTCGGCGTATTCCTGCTGATCATGTTGATCACCATGTTCGTGATCGTCGTCATACAAGAGGCCGAACGTCGGGTCCCAGTGCAGTATGGCAAGCGAGTGCGCGGGATCAAGATGTACCAGGGCAGCAGCACCCACATCCCGTTGCGCATTAACACGGCGGGTATGATCCCGTTGATCTTCGCTCAGTCGATTCTCACCTTCCCGGCCGTTGTCGCTCAGTTTTTCATCAATAGCGAAAGGATGGGGGATCTGGCCCTGAAGGTGATGAATATCTTCACCGGGCAAAGTGCATGGTATGGCCCGCTGCAATTCTTGGCCGTGGTTGGGTTTACTTATTTCTACACCGACGTGATGGTGCAACAGCAGGATCTGCCTGGCGTGCTCAAGCGACAGGGCGGGTTTATCCCCGGGGTGCGGCCCGGAAAGCGAACAGAAGATTATATCAACTCAATTTACCGGCGCATTACCCTGGTCGGCGCGTTGTTCTTGGGTGGGATAGCCAGCTTGCCTTACATCGTGGATTTGTTCTTGGGTACCCAGGTTTTGCTCATTAATTCTGTCGGTTTGTTGATCGCTGTTGGCGTCATATTGGATACGATGCGCCAATTGGAAGCCCAGTTGTTGATGCGTCACTACGAAGGATTCATCAAGTAGAGAGGGCCACAATATCATCATGGCTCTTTTTGTGGTGTTGTTAGGCCCGCCAGGAGCGGGTAAGGGGACGCAGGCCAAGCTTTTGGCCCAGTCGTTTGACCTGCCGCACGTTTCCAGTGGGGATTTGTTTCGAGATCACCTGAAGCGTGAGACTCGGTTGGGGCTGTTGGCCAAAGACTATATGGACCGGGGGGGCTTGGTGCCCGATAACGTGACGGTGGATATGGTGATCGACAGGCTGAGCCAGCCAGTTTGTCAGAAGGGGGCGATCCTGGATGGTTTCCCCCGGACCTTGAGTCAGGCGCTCGCTTTGGACGAGGCTATGGAAGAGCGAGGGGAGCAAGTGGATCTGGCGCCGCTCATCCAGGTATCCGACGATGAAGTGGTCAAGCGGCTGACGGCGCGCCGCTCTTGTCGTAGCTGTGGCGCTGTGTATCATTTGCTCTTCAACCCGCCGCGCGTCGAGGGTGTTTGTGACGTGTGTGGTGGTCCGTTGTACCAGCGGGATGATGACAATCCAGAGACGGTCCGCAACCGCCTATATACGTACTATAAGGAAACGTCCCCGCTCATTGGCTACTACTGCGCCAAGGGCGTGTTAAGAGAGGTCGATGGCGAACGCTCGATTGACGATATACAGGTCGATTTACACGCTGTGATCGAGGCGCTTTAGTGTCGGTTTTGGAGTAAGACGTGAAGCCGAAGATCACTTTGAAGTCAGCAGCCGAAATCGAGAAGATGCGCCGCGCGGGCCAGGTCGTGGCAGATGTGCTCAGGCGAATGCGAGAGTGGGTTGTGCCAGGTGTGACGACCGCTGCGTTGGATGCATTGGCAAGCGACGTCATCGACGGGCACCATGCGTTGCCATCATTCAAAGGGTATCCACCGGGGAGCCAACACCCTTTCCCGGCGTCCATTTGCACGTCGGTCAACGAGGAGTTGGTGCACGGCATTCCCGGTTCGCGGGTTTTGCAAGAAGGGGACATTGTCAGTATAGATGTCGGCGCGATCGTGGCGGGATATCATGGCGACGCAGCGATCACCTTGCCGGTGGGACGGGTCTCTTCGGAGGCGCGACGCTTGTTAGCGGTGACCGAGGGTGCTCTGAAAGCCGCCATTGCAGCGTCTCGAGTCGGCAATCATTCCGGCGATATATCGGTGGCGATACAGGCTTACGTCGAGAGCCACGGTTACAACGTGGTGCGCGAGTACACCGGTCACGGGATTGGACGGCAGATGCACGAGGAGCCCCAGGTGCCCAATCACGGTCAAGCTGGACGAGGCGTCTTGTTGTCTCCAGGCATGACCATTGCGCTGGAACCGATGGTCTTGGCCGGTGAAGCCAGGGTGCGGGTGTTAGACGATCATTGGACGGTCGTCTCTTGTGATGGCAAGCTAACGGCTCATTTCGAGCACGATATCGCTATCACCGATGGTGAAGCGGAGATTTTGTCACTCTAAAGTTAGTTTGAGTGCAGGAGGTATGGAACGATGAAAGTATCACCTTCAGTTAAGAAACGTTGTCCAAAATGCAAAGTTATTCGGCGTCGTGGTGTGGTGCGGGTCATTTGTGATAATCCAAAGCACAAGCAACGTCAAGGGTAATATAACGTGAGGGAGAAATAGAGATATGGCACGTATTGCTGGTGTAGACTTGCCGAGGAGCAAGCGGGTTGAGGTTGGCCTGACATATATTTATGGCATAGGGCGTAGTACAAGCGGCGATATCTTGCGCGACGCTGGTGTCGACCCCAATACGCGGGTTAGAGACCTGACGGAGTCTGAGATCGCGGCGCTGCGAGCGGCCATTGACCGGGAGTACAAGGTTGAGGGTGACCTGCGGCGTGAGATCCAGATGAATATTCGGCGTTTGAAGGATATCGGGTGTTACCGTGGGTTGCGGCATCGTCGCAATTTGCCTGTCCGCGGACAACGCACGAAGACGAATGCTCGCACGCGCCGTGGCCCCCGTAAGACCGTTGCTGGACGTGGACGTCGTCGGGGTATGAAGAAGAAGTAGTTTATCAGTAGTTTTTTGGAGGCAGAATGGCACAAGGTAAGAAAAAAGTAGCTAAAGGCAGCGGAAAACGACGGCGGCGCGTTAAGAAAAATGTACCGCATGGTCAGGCGCACGTTCATGCCACTTTCAATAATACGATTATCACGATGACCGATCTACAGGGAAACGTCGTCAATTGGTCCAGCGGCGGGATGGTTGGTTTCAAGGGGTCGCGCAAGAGCACAGCCTTTGCCGCGCGTCAGGCAGCTCAACAGGCGGCCGAAGACGCGATGAATAATGGTATGAGAGAGGTGGACATCTTCATCAAGGGGCCTGGGCCTGGGCGTGAGGCAGCGATTCGTTCTATCCAGGCGGCGGGATTGAAGGTCCGCTCCATCACCGATGTGACGCCAGTCCCTCATAATGGTTGTCGCCCGCCAAAGAGACGTCGGGTATAATCAGAAAATTTAGAGATTTTTGGGCCAGCCGATTGAATATCTGGAGATGTAAGCGTTCTCTACCGGTCGTTTGTAGGCCCTATTTTATCCAGTTGAGGAGTGAAGTTTATGGCTAGATATACCGGCCCGGTTTGTAAGCTGTGTCGTCGCGAGGGGGAAAAATTATTTCTAAAGGGCACACGTTGCTATTCATCGAAGTGTCCGTTTGAGCGCGACCGAGGTTATCCACCGGGAGATCATGGGCGATTTGCTCAATTTCGACGCCGTCGTGCGTCGGATTATTCGCGTCAGTTACGGGAGAAGCAGAAAGTACGGCGCATTTATGGTGTGCTGGAGCGGCAGTTCCGCCGTTATTTCCGAGAGGCCGAACGACTGCCCGGTATGACTGGGGAGAATATCCTCATCCTGTTGGAACGTCGACTGGATAACGTCATTTACCGACTTGGATTTGCCGACTCTCGGGCGCAGGCTCGTCAGTTGGTTCAACACGGTCATTTCGTGGTCAATGGTCATCGAATGTATACGCCCTCTTATATCGTCCAGGCAAAGGATGACATCGTGGTGCGGGAAGGGAGCCGGAAGAATCGGTTTTTCAAGGATCGGATTGAACTTTTGGACGAAGGCAGAGTGCCCGGTTGGCTCACTTTGGACATAGAAGGCTTGAGGGCGCGTGTGCTCGGAGAGCCTCAGCGAGAGGAAATCGATGCTCGGGTCGATGAACATTTGATCGTTGAGTATTATTCACGTTAGCGTTTCAGTGGGCTTAGTCAATTCAAACAGATTGCTCCCGACTGGAGAGGAGCAAGTGCCACGTTGAGCGCATGTCTATGTGGGGAGCTTGTCCAAAGGTCAGGGGTTAGTAGTTGACCATAGGAGGCGACGCTTGTCAGTTCAGGTACTACCAAAAATCGAAACGGATGCAATCTCTCAGACTTATGGTCGATTTGTGATCGGTCCACTGGAGAGCGGCTTTGGCGTTACATTAGGTAATTCGCTGCGACGGGTGCTGTTATCAACCCTGCCGGGAGCAGCGGTGACATCGATACGTTTGACAGAAGTGCCGCACGAGTTTATGGCGATCCCAGGCGTGCGAGAGGATGTCATCCAGATTGTGTTGCAGATCAAGCAACTTCGGCTTCGGATGGAGGGTGAGGAGCCGATGCGGATGACGTTGCAGGTGCGCAATGAAGGAATGGTAACGGCAGGCGATATTCAAGCGCCGCCAGAGATAGAAATTCTCAATCCCGACCTTTATCTTTTCGACGTCGATTCCCAGGAAGTGGATTTCGACGTGGAATTTCAGGTCGAACAGGGGCGAGGGTATCTCTCGTCGGATGGACGGGGACGTTTGCCTATGGGGGAGTTGCCGATCGATGCGACGTTCAGTCCTATTCGTCGTGTGACGTTCGATGTAGGGCCGGCGCGTGTGGGGCAGGTGACCGATTACGATCGTTTGACGATGGAAATCTGGACCGATGGACGTATTGCGCCGTTGGATGGTTTAAAGGAAGCAGCACGTATCCTGGTTACGCATTTGCGGCTAATTGCCGGTCTCACTCTGGAGGAAGAGGACGAAGATTTTGAGGAAGAAGTGAGTCCCAGTCTTCCGAGCGAGGTCTACGAAGTACCTCTGGAGAAATTGGATCTGGGCGTGCGAGTATTCAATTCGCTCAGGCGCAGTGGTATTACCAGTGTGGGTGAAGTGTTGGAGATGTTGATGTTGGGCGAGGATACGTTGTTGGCTATTCGGAATTTCGGACAAAAATCACTTGAGGAATTACAGGCGCATCTTCAAGAGCAGGGCTTTTGGAAAGAAGGTGCGGAGAAAGGCGGAGGTGAGTAATGCGACACCGCATCGCTGGAAAGAAACTGGGTCGCTCCGGTGGGCATCGTACGGCGCTGCGTCGCAACCTGGTCACAGCGTTGTTCCATCACGAGCGGATCGAGACGACCGAGGCCAAGGCGAAGGCGATTCGTAGCCAGGCAGAGAAACTGATCACGTTGGCTAAGCGCGGCTTGGTAGCCGAGCAGGATGACCCGGCTCGCGGGGTGCATGCCCGTCGCCTGGCTGCTCGGCGGATCAATCGGTGGGTGACTGAGCCCGATGGTACGGTAGTGGATGTGTTGGATAAGTTGTTTAGCGATCTAGCGCCGCGTTATGAAGATCGCCCTGGTGGTTATACCCGGATTTACAAGCTGGGATTGCGCAAGGGGGATGCGGCCCGTATGGTTTTGTTGGAGCTGGTTGAGTAGGGTGCGACGATGCGCGTGCGGGCGGTGGTCGCCTACGATGGAACGGATTACAGTGGTTTTCAACGACAGGCAAACGCACCGACCGTCCAAGAAGCGTTAGAAATCGCGCTGGAGCAGGTGACGCAGGAGGCTGTTTCTATCCTGGCTGCGGGACGAACCGACGCCGGGGTCCATGCGGCAGGTCAGGTCATCGCTTTTGATACGTCGTGGCGACATGGGCCAAAGGTGCTCCAGCGAGCGTTGAACGCGGTCTTGCCAAGAGACGTCGTTGTTCGAGATGTTGAAAGGGCAGCCCTAGATTTTCACCCGCGTTACGATGCCATTCGACGGTATTATCGTTACAGTTTGTATAATGCGCCAGTGCGTTGTCCATTGGCCCGCCGGTTTCGGTTACACGTGGCAAAGCCGTTGGATGTGGGCGCGATGCAGCAAGCGGCCCAAATTTTGCTTGGAGAGCACGATTTTGCGGCCTTTGGACAACCGCCACAAGGGACGGTGACGATCCGGCACGTGTTCCGGGCTGAGTGGAAGGGCGAGGCGCCAAACTGGGCATTTGATGTCGAGGCTAACGCTTTCCTCTACCGAATGGTTCGTAGCATCGTTGGCACATTGCTCCAGGTGGGACAGGGCAGGATGAGTGTTGAGGCCTTTGAGAACGTGCTCGCCTCTCGCGAGCGCGGTCAGGCAGGGCCGACGGCGCCGCCCCATGGGCTTTGTTTGATCAAGGTGCTATATTGAGTCGGCTCCGGTTGCTCGAGGAAATTAGAGCGAAGTTGCTTTTGGACGATCTTTGAGTAGCACGATGATTCGTGAATTTTGGAACGGGAGTGTCGAGACGTGGAAAAAACTTACGTAACGAAGGAAAAGGATATTCAGCGTGCATGGTACATCGTGGACGCGAGCGGTCAGACGCTGGGACGGTTAGCGTCTCGGGTTGCACGTTATTTGCATGGCAAGCATAAGCCAATTTTTTCACCGGCAGTGGATGTCGGTGATTACGTCATCGTCATCAATGCTGAACAGGTGCACGTAACGGGACGTAAATTGGATCAGAAAATCTATTATCATCACTCCGGTTATCCTGGAGGACTGAAGCAGATTACGTTACGCAACTTGCTCCAGAAGAATCCTGAGCGAGTGATTGAGCACGCGGTTCGGGGAATGTTGCCCAAGAATAGGCTAGGACGTCGTATGTTGAAGCGCCTGAAGGCCTACGAGGGGCCAAATCATCCTCATGAGGCTCAACAGCCTGAGCCTTTGGAGACGATAGATGGAGGAGATAGTTAGATATGGAGTATTATGAAGGCGTTGGGCGACGTAAGACCGCTACAGCACGGGTGCGCTTGTTCCCCGGCGGCGATGGTAACGTCGTGGTCAACGATTTGGATTTAGAGGAATACTTTTCCCGCGAGGTAGATGTCCATAAACTCATAGAACCGCTCAAGGCGACCGGGTTGGAGAACCACTTCAACATCAGCGTCATCGTCAAGGGGGGGGGCACGACAGGCCAGTCGGGCGCTATCCGGTTGGGCGTCGCGCGGGCGTTGTTGAAGACTGACCCAGAGCTACGTCCTATCTTGCGCAAAGGTGGATTCCTGACCCGTGATGCGCGAGCCAAGGAACGGAAGAAGCCCGGCCTCAAGCGAGCACGCAAGGCGCCACAGTACACAAAGCGCTAAACGACAGAATCGAACGGGAACAACCGGGGGCAGGGCATTGTTGCCTGCCCCCCTTTTGCGTTCTCGACGTCCATCCAAATATAGAAGAGGTTTCTGCATGGGAATGATCACGATCGTCGGTTTGGGGCCTGGGAGAGGAGCGCATCTGACCCGGGAAGCTTGGACGATTTTTGAGTCTGTCAGTGAGGTCTGGTTGCGCACGGCCCATCACCCGACGGTGGCAGCGTTGCCCTCTCACCTGACGCTGAATGCTTTCGATGAAGTCTACGAATGGGCGGAGGATTTTCAGCAAGTTTACGAGACGATTTCGGGGCGGATATTGACCTTGGGAAGACGCCCTGAAGGGGTGATATATGGGGTGCCCGGTCATCCTTTGGTAGGAGAGTCCACCGTTCAGCGTATCCTGGAAATGGCGTACAAGGAGGAGATTGACGTTCGAGTGGTGGAGGGGTTAAGTTTTATTGGGCCAGTCCTGACCGCCTTGCAGATCGATGCTTTAGCCGGATTGCAGATTTACGACGCCCTGGCGCTGGCGGCTCATTATCATCCGCCCCTCAATCCGGATTGCCCCACGTTATTGGGCCAACTTTACAGCGAGGCGCTGGCGGCTGACGTGAAGTTGGCATTGATGAATCAATATCCCGACGATCATCCGGTGACGTTGGTGCATGCCGCCGGAACCATTGACCAGCGCATCATCCCTTTGCCTCTCTATGCCATCGACCGGCGGAGCGAGACAGGATGCCTGGATCACTTGACCACGCTCTACGTGCCATCGCTCCCCGGCGTGACGAGTTTCGAGGGCTTCCAAGAGACGATCGCGCATCTGCGTGCCCCAGAGGGCTGTCCGTGGGATCGAGAACAGACCCACGAGAGCTTGCGTCAGGGCTTGTTGGAGGAGACGTACGAGGTCATTGCTGCGATTGATGACGAGGATTTGACAGCCTTGCAGGAGGAGTTGGGAGATTTATTGCTCCAGGTGGTGCTTCAGACGCAGATTGCGACAGAAGAAGGGACGTTTAAAATGAGGGACGTGATCGCCGGCATCGACGCGAAGCTCAAGCGTCGTCATCCCCACGTTTGGGGGGGGCGGGCGGTCAATAGAACGTCCGAGGTGTTACAGCGTTGGGAGCAACTGAAACAGGAAGAGAGGGGCTCGGGACGGTCGGCGTTGGAAGGGGTGCCCAGAGCGCTGCCAGCGTTGCAACAGGCCGACACCTACAGCCGGCGTGCATCTCGCGTTGGATTTGACTGGCCCCACGTCAATGGTGTGGCCGATAAAGTACGCGAAGAGATCGCCGAAGTCGAGGCGGCTGATACCCAAGCCGAGCGAGAGGCTGAAGTGGGAGATTTGCTGTTTGCCGTGGTCAACTGGGCGCGCTGGCTGAGCGTGGAACCAGAGACCGCCCTTCGCAAGGCGAACGCTCGTTTTGCCCGCCGTTTTCACGCTATGGAGCGTATGCTCGAAGAGCGAGGAGCAGATATGGTGCAATTGACGATAGATGAGTTGGAGGCGTTGTGGCAAGAGGCCAAGCGGAAAACCGAGTAGTTGTCACATCTGGGGATTTGTTACCCGACATCTACGAATGTCGAGTAGTGAATCTGGGGATAGGTTTGTCGCAGCGACTGCAGCGCAAAGAGTTGGTCAATCTGAAGAGGGGTAGTATATGGCACGTTATTTTCTTGGTGTGGACGTTGGTTCGACCAAAACTCATGCTTTGATCGCTGAAGAATCGGGCCAGGTTATTGGCCTGGGAAAAGGAGGGCCAGCGAATCCTGAGGCCGTCGGTTACGAGGGGTTTACCCAAGAACTCGACACAACGTTGACAGCGGCGCTTTCGGTCGCGGGGATCTCTAGGGATGAGATTATTGGTGCTGGCTTTGGTATCGGCGGTTATGATTGGCCCTCTCAGCGCGAGCCCTTGTTGGCGGCCATCGACCCTCTGGGACTGGATGCGTCTCTGGAGATCGTCAACGATGCTCTCGTTGGACTGTTGGCCGGCGCCCAAGATGGTTGGGGCGTCGCCGTGGTCGCGGGTACGAGTTGCAATTGCTGGGGGCTGGATCGGGAACGACGGGTGGGCCGGATGACCGGCTTTTCCTGGTTGGGAGAGGCTGCCGGGGCCAGCGAGTTGGTGCTCAAAGCCTTGCAGGCGATTGCTTTGGCCTGGACGAAGCGTGGCCCGGAGACCCGGTTGACCGAGGTCTTCGTGAAACGGGCTGGATTGGAGACGGCTGAGGAATTTTTGGAGGCCTTGACCCTGGGGCATCTACCACCCGATCCGGAAGCAGCTCCCTGCGTCTTCGAGGTCGCCGTTGCTGGTGATCCGGTGGCTCACGATTTGATCGTTTGGGCCGGGCGTGAGTTAGGCGACATGGCCGTCGGTGTCATTCGCCAGTTGAATTTTCACGATCTGTCATTCGAGGTTGTCATGGCTGGCAGTTTCTTCAACGGCAGCCAGATCTTGGCCGACGAGATGCGGAAAAAGATCTGCACCGAGGCGCCGGGGGCAGCGCTCGTTCGTTTGCACGTGCCGCCCGTCGTCGGGGCAGTGGTGCTGGGGATGGAGCAAGCCGGGTTCAAACCTGCGCCGGTGCGCCAGGCCCTGATCCAGTCTACCGACGCCTTGCTTGAACGCAATACCAGTGAATGAAATTTCATCCCTTGACTCTCAGGATATAACGAAGATCGTGTTGTATCTTCTCAATAACTTGGGGTGAATCTGTTCGTAGTGCGCGCGCTAGATAGCGGCTTTCGTGCGCTTTTAGGGGCGCTGAAGCGCCTACTACGAACAAGCCCCCGGTTTATTTTGAGAAGATACAGTAAAAGCGCCCGTGTGAGCCTATGTCGACTCCCAATGAGCCTGAGCCGGACTGGCGCTTGGGGAATAATCCTCCACTACAAGCTTCTTCCCCAGCTTATCTAAACCGTCTGGTGTTTAGGCGGTAATTTGGAATTGGGTTCTTTGGGATTTCGCCATGTGTCGAATCCAATAAAGTCGTACCTTAAAAGTCCAATAAAGTCGTGTCACCCCAAGCCTTGACAAAACGGCGCTGAT
>OMKS01000942.1_pt1 | contig 26969 bp, 13 predicted proteins | sample 1674721 | NCBI WGS metagenome assembly OMKS01 (sample SAMN06264996, study PRJEB25208) | sediment metagenome | isolation source: hot spring sediment | place: USA: California | collected 2014-09-02 | reverse complement strand
GCTCGGAGATGTGTATAAGAGACAGCTATAAACCCAACCGTAACCAGTAAATAAAACGTCATCACGTTTGGTAAAAAGCTAACGGAATATCCGGATAATTTCATCCTGAGGAAATTCCGGCAGATCAATCTCACCCTCCTCGGTTATAATTTTGACGCCGTATTCCCTTGCCATTAATTTCCCAATTATGCGGGCGTTGATTGCATTGCGTTTCAGGGCATCAATAATATCAGCGCTTTTTTTTCGATCTGCTGCAATCAGCAGCGCTCCAGAAGCGATCACACCGATTGGATCAATCCCATACATATCGCACAATAGTTTTGCTTCTGGTAAAATTAATATCTCTTTAAAAAAAACTTTAACGCCGCAATCGGTCGCAAGCGATAATTCATGCAAGCCCATCGCTAACCCGCCTTCGGTTGGATCGTGCATCGCATGCACCCCTCCGGTTTGAGCAGCCAGTTGTGCGTCATCCATCACACTGATCCCTGGTTTGTAAATAAAATTTGAACAATTCTCGACAAAATCCTGAGACAATACTGTCTCAAGCTGTTTTCTTTTTTGTCTGGCAATTATCGAAACCGCTTCAATCGCAATACCTTTGGTCAAAATAATATCATCGCCAGGGATTGCCTGTTGGTTGTTGATCAGTGCATTCTTGGCTGCCTCCCCCAACATTTGCCCGATGAGAATGGGTCGATCCAAACCGCAACTGACCTCGGTGTGTCCTCCACAAAAAGCAATATTTTTATCCATACAGGCTGCATGAAGCTGCCGAAAAATTGTGCGCACCATTTCTTTGGTCGTCACATTTTCAGGAAGAAGCAGTGTTGCTAAAAACCATTTTGGTATCCCACCCATGCATGCAATATCGTTGGCATTAATATTGATCGCATAGTAACCGATATCTTCAGCCACAAAAGTAATGGGATCGGTTTTGGCAATGAGGTAATGGTCTCCCCGGTCGATGACCGTTGCATCAATTCCGATGCCGGAGCCAATGAGTACCGATTCTGTTTTAATGGTAAATTCATTTATCAGCTCAGCTAAAAAGCTGGGATCAAGTTTACCCATCGGCAAAAATTCCGATTCCGAACAATTCACGATAACACCTCGACTTCCAAAATGACGGTACCTCCACCGGTAAAATCACACGGATCAAGACATTGCAGGATAGCCTTATGATCGTCAGTCAGGCTTAATCCGACTTCCCTGGCAGAAACGTTGTGAGAAAGTGCGACATGGTACGGCATGATCGAACTCAATGAATGCATGCAGATTTGACGATTTTCTGGAATCGTTAATACAAATCCTTTTTTCAAATAGAAACTGTCGCCAACGCTGTAAACCGGACATTTCCCTCGAATCTCAATAACAGTTATTTTCAGGTCTTTGGTATTCATTTTTTGTATCTATTCAGGCAGATATTATTGCCACAAAGGCAGCAAGCCTCGAAGTCACACCAAGATGTCTTTTTTTACTCACTTTTTTGGTGCCAAATTCCATAGCTTTTCATCAAACCAAATCCAGCTTTTCTGAATGGAATAATTTAGAAATTCCTTCTTCTTTGTTTCTCTTGGTGCCTTTGAGCCTTTTTAGCTGAATTGTTACATATTTTTTTTCAGCTTAAACAAACAATCATCGAATGATAACAAATTTTTTATAACGGCTATCCCCTTTAGAATATACCAATTCTCCAGATTCCGGATCCTGGTAATCTTGTGTTACAGTAAAATGGGCGATATAGACGCCGCTGACAACCACCTGCCGTGACGAAGTGATTGAGTTCCATCTTTCGTCGCCGCTACCGTCAGCATGATGAATGGTGTGAATTAAATCGCCGCGTTCAGTATAAATTCGAATAATACAATGCCCGGGGATGTTTAAGAACATAATCTTGTCGGGCTCGCCGGGATATTGAAAATCTTTTGCCCGAATGTTAAACGGATTGGGAACGATGCGAATGTTGTCAAGGCTCGAACCAGCCTGTCGTCGCAACGATGCCGGCTCAGTGGTTTTGGTGTAAAAACGACTGCTATGAAGTGGTCCGGTCGGATTAAGTTCGCCGGATGCATTGTTGCTACCGTCATTGTAAGCGATGATATAATAATAATAGGCATAACCGCGAACCGCAGAAATATCCTCATAACTGGTGATACCCGGTCCACATTGATAAATCTGGTCATAGGTGGTATCCGGTTTGCCCACAGCGCGGAAAATTTTATAACCGGCAAAATCAGCGTCATCTTCAGAAGGACTTTTTGTCCATTGCAAGAAGATTCTGTCCCCGCCGGATGTCACTTCAAAGATTGGCGGCGGTAACGGCGGCTGAGGAATGTTAAAGCCTGAATCATAGTTTCGTTTGGCACGGCTGAAAGTCAACAGAATCGAATCTTTTCCGGTATAAACCCAGGAATTTTTAAAAACATTTTTATCCTCGGTCGTAGCGCCATCTGGCAGATCAAACGGGCCTTTATCGGCTGGATTTTGATAAGCCTTTAACCAGCGTGCCCCGATTTGTTCGCACATTTGCCGGCTCAAGCCGTTGACGGCTTCAACCTCAACAATGGTAACGCTTTCACCCGGTTCTAGATCAAACGGCCCATAGCAGATCCAGACATTGGTGCCGCCGCCGTCATTGTGAACGGTGAACGGATCCGGATTGGTGGACAGATAGGACTCGTCGAAGCGGTCAGTTCCGCCGGCGCCGCGATAAGGAATGCCACTTAACATGTCATAAACCAGTTTCATGTTGTCTTCATACGGCGGCGACATGTCGCCCAGACTGGGGTAGGTGTCGCCGGCATGCCAGCCCCACGCTGTCGGTTGATTAACATCGTCGCTGTGATCAGCGGCGCTTTTATCGACGTGCAAGATGGCGATACCCGCATGTTGAGGCGCAGTCAAACGACCGGTTCCTTTGATGGCGGGTCCGCCGATGTTATCAAACGCATTGGTGGAAGCCTGACCGGCCCAGGAAAAACCACAGCGAATCCAGTCCACGATTGGGTTGTCTTCAGTGATAGTATCATTGGCGTGTTCCGTGTAATTTTCACCGCGTTTGCTAACCCAGGAATGCTTGCCCCACTGCTGGGGTCCGCCGATTTGAAATGCGCCTTCGCGACAGACGCTGTAACGGATTCCCCAACCGATGCGGACGCCTTTTAATGTTTGATTCAGTTCGATTTTATCATCGTAATTTACATTCCCGGTGTTGGTGAGGGTAAACTCTTTGATAAAGTAATTATCGTGGTATTGTTGACTGAAAGCGTAAATTTTTCGCGTCTGCGTTAATCCCATGGAAGTGTTGACCACATTGGTAACCACGCGGTCGGCAATCTGATCCGGGTCATATTCATCAATGTCTCCGAGATAAATCGCACTGATGTCGTTGCCGTCCACATAGATAGTCGGCGGCTTAAATTTCGCAGTTTGTTTTAACTCCACCGGGAACAACGACACGCCGACATACTCGTCGCGGGCAAAATAGATAGCGTAAGTTTCATAATGCTTTCCCTCAACATGGGTGAAGTCTTGTGTCGCTATCCAGGCGCGTTTGATTACTGCATTGTCTTGATAGAGATAATCCGCGGGCCAGACCAATCCTTCATAGTATGAATTGTTCCAGGCTCTTTCCGAGCCATAGGCCGAGAAAAAATTTTGCAGGCTGCCGATTCGGATGTACCTTTTTTCGGTTGATTCAACCTGAGCAAAAATAACATTCCCGAAGATTAAAGACAACAAGAAAAAGATAACACATAACCGGATCAAGTGAACGCGATAATAGTAAATTGTAATTTTCACCTGGTTATCCTTTGTTTAGTTTATAGTTAAAAATTAATGGTCAAGCCGAAAGTAAATTGACGGGGATACAAAAACGCCAATGACTGGATATTCGGCATATCTATGTACGACTTCTTTGCCTTCCGCTCGTTGTTTCTGGCTGTTATCTCGGGATCGTTGTCAGGATTCGGCTCCAACGGGTCGTATGCTACGCCAACCGGCCGATATTCTCCGACGCGGTCATTACCACGTTCATCGCCATCCTCCCAGGAAAAGTTGAGCGATGCCAAATAATCCTGATAATCACGATTGTCAGCAAACCCGGTATAATTGACCCATTCAAACAAGCCGGCTGCCAGATATTTATAGTTGAAGACATTTTGAACATCCATATAAAGCTGGAGTTGATATTGTTTAATATTAATAATTTTAGCTAACCGCAAGTTCACGTTATGCCAGTCCTTCCATTGGACATTATCCACCAGTCCCGGAACATTGTTCGGATTATAAGTTTCGTAACGTCCGGTCTTCCATTCCGCTAAAACATTCAAATTCCAGCCTCCCAGCGGATGCAGTCCCATCCAGATTGGTCCATAATTATCCGGGGAGTGGAGGTCAATGTTGCCGCGAGCAAATGGCCGCGGTTGTGGTTTTGATTGGTACGGGTTCAACCGTTCATAAGCGCGTTGTTCATTCGGATTTTCATAATACCGCATGAGTCCGAAATACCCCGATGTGCGAACGTCATAAGTGTAGTTAATAAATCCGCTCACCCATCTGCCAAATTGTTTGGTCATGGTAATTTCAAAACCCCGGATATCGGCGTAATTGTTATTATCAGCAATGCTGTATTGGACTGTGCTGTTGACATTTTGATAATAAATCCAGCCGATTTGATTGGTAACATCTTTATAATAAGCAGCGATGTTAAGCAAAAACATATCTAACAAATTCTGCGAAAATCCCAGTTCATACGCAACCGTCTTTTCCAGATTTAAATCGGGATTGCCAATTGACGTTACCAGTCCGTTCGATTCACGTTGCAGCCGGAAGCGATTCGATGAAGCCGGCTCAGACCGAAAGTGACCATAATTAAAATACAATTTAGAATTGTCTGTTATCGGATGCGAAATTCCCAGCCGGGGGCTCCAATTTATTTCAGCTTTGGTTTTCTCGGTTGGGATGACCTGTTCGATTCTGTTGCCATAACCGGCGCCGAAGTATTTGTCGAATTGATCAAGTTTATATTTTACAGAATTGGCATCGTAATAATCCATTCTGAGTCCAATGTTGGCAATAAATCCTCTGATTTCGAGTTTGTCCTGCGCATATATCCCAATTCGATAGGGAAAGACGTGATATTTTTGAGTTCGGGTCCAGGTCGCCATGGAGGGGCTATAGGTTTCCGATCTGATATTGAGGTCGTTATAAACAAACTCAATGCCGGCTTTAACCTGGTTGGTTGGGTTGATTTGGCTGGTGATATCAAACTTCAGCGAACTGGTTGCATTGGTAGTACTGTCTCTGCCAAGGTTCATCCATCCGCCCATACTCATGCCTTCGATACCCGGCACGCCGTATCCCCAATAACCGTATGGCGCTTCGTCCACAAAAAAACCGGGCATGATCTCAAATTTTCGGGTGGTGTCCCGTTCGCTCATCTGGTAGCTGTCATATCGGCTGCGCTTGTTCTGAACGCTAATCTCGTAAAATGTTTTCGGCGATAGCACATGCGTCAATTTTGCGCCGATCATGCTTCGATAAATTGTTGTTGGGCTATAATATCCGGGCATATAGATCACGCTGCTTCCACTGCCGGACCCGACCAAATTAGCGACTTCTTCCTGGCCGCGAAGCACCCGGCCGGTGGGGGTAGTGGTCCAACTGTAAGGAGAAACCGAATAAATTTCACCGTAGAGCCCAATCACGGATAATTTCATCGATGATGAAAGGTCGGCGGTCAATTTTAATTGGGTGTTATGGTCGGAATAACTGTCTCTGGAGAGCGGAAATACAAACATCTCCCGCTCCCGGAAGTGGGACAGATGGAAGCGGAGGTCGCCAAGTTTTTTGCTAATAAAGGGTACCGGACCACCGACACCAAGATCAATCACATAATCCGGTTTCTTGATATCACCTTGCCGGCGACGCTGCCATTTAAACAATTTTTGTGCGCCCTCCGGAGTCAGGTCATTATCCGGATTGCCATCGCGCAACGTGGCAAAGGAAACCGCGTTCCAGCCTTCAAATTGGGGATATTGCCGCTGAGTATGAGGGTCCCAATTGCTGGTTCCTGTCCAGCACACTTCCGGATCCAGGTATGGTCTGTTAAAATAAGAATACGGGTCGTAAATAGATTTTCCGAAATTTTTCTTCGCAGCCGGACTATAACGGGTCGTTAAGGTTGCGCTATAACGGTTTGTTTTCCCGTCTTTGGTTACGACGTTGATCAAGCCGGATCGCAAATTCCCATATTCAGCATTAAAACCGCCAGTCTGAATTTGGATTTCCTGAATTGCGCTCAGGCTTAAAGTTGAATAGGGAATGTTCGAACGTTCGTCATTGAGCGATAAACCGTCGAGCATAAAAACCGTCTGATTGGGTCCGCCGCCGCGAACTCGAATCCCCTCACGGTCTTTTTCAATGCCTGCCTGAAGTGTGAGAACCTGTTGCACGTTTTGCACCGGCAGACTTTCGATGGTTTCAGCCATGATGTTCATCTGGCTGTTGGAAATATCTTTAATAACCAACGGCCGTTCGGCAACAACCACAACTTCTTCGCCAACCAACACTTGCTGTCGTAGCTGGGCGTCAATTGAGGTGGTGATGTCAATCGAGACGCGGACATTTTGAACGCGGACTTCAGCGTAGCCCATCATTGAAAACTTCATTCGGTAAGTTCCCGGTGGAACGTTCAAAATGACATAATTGCCGTTAATATCAGTTGCTGCGCCCAGTGATGTACCTTCGATAACTACGTTCACACCGGGAAGAGGTTGAGCAGTTTCGCCGTCAGTCACTGTGCCGGCAATTTTACCAACCACGCCGGCGTACAAAGAAAATGACGAACACATCATCAAACAGATGAGGACGAAAGCTATCTTTCGCATTTGATTTAATTCCTCTATGTTTTATTTTGATTGACTGAATATTTAAAATTCAAACTTGAATGTGACGCGATTAATGTCATCAAAAACTTTATACGGCACATAAGAATAATCAACCGCCAGTCCGAATAATTTAAAACCGATTCCATAGGTAAAATCATATTCATCCTGCGAGCTAATATAACCACCGCGCAGTGATATTATATCCATGAATACATATTCCCCGCCAATGTTTAAATATTCCGAATAGGAGCGGGGGTGCACAGCATCTAACGAGATGAACAAAGAATGATCCCGCTGATCTGCGCCAATTAGATCGAATGCATTCATGGATACGCCGATTTTAAAAGTTAACGGTAATTGAAACCCTTCTTTTTCGTATTTTACTTCTTGAGAGAAGTTACGAACGGTCATTCCAAAAATCAAACTTTTAAAACCAGTTCGATAGATGGTGCCAAAATCGAAAGCCAGTAAATCCAGATCGTATTGTTTGGTTTCCATCAGCGTGTCGTCCTCAGTATAAACCGGAGCGAAACTGCTGCCCAGATCATGATAAACGTATTTGATGGTACCGCCGACAGAAAAACGATCGGTTAATTGCCTGGCGTAGCTCAACCCGAACATGTGTGCATTGGGTTGGGGATTTCCGATTAATTCGCCAATGTCTTCAAAGCCCTGTTCGTTTTGCGCTACCTGAGTCCATTCGAACTCGCCGTAATCCACAGACAGAAAGCTAATACCGAGTACTCCGTAACGGCCACGATCATAGCTAAGGGCAAGCGTTCCGGCGTTATATTTGATGTCAGCAATCCAGGTCATGGAGCTGAATGACATATCAGCGAACGAATTAATTGACGCCATCCCTGCCGGGTTGTAGAAAATGGCGCTGGAAGTCTGATCAATGGTGGTGAATGCTTCACCCATTCCGGTTGCTCTGGCGTCTATCCCAACGCTTAAAAATTGAAAGCCCGTTTGTGCTAATTTTACTTGCCCAAAAACAGTTGGACTTAAAAGGAATAAACTGAGAGCGGCAAATAACATGATTGTTGAAAATTTTCTCATTTTAGTTCTCCTTTAAACTAAAAATTATCTGCAAAAGATTTGGAATAATTAACGAATGACGATGAATTTTTTTATTTCTTTTTCACCCTTTTCATATAGCAATTCGCCGGTTGTCGGGTGAACATAATCTCTGGTGACTTCAAAGACAACTATATAAACACCGCTGACCACGACCTGGCCATGTTCGGTGGTTGAATTCCATGATTCATCACCGCTGCCGTCGTCGTGAATAATGGTTTTAATCAAATCCCCGCGTTCAGTGTAAATTCGAATGATACACTCCGCCGGGATGTTTAGGAACATAATTTTTTCAGGTTCGCCCGGATATTGAAAATCTCGCGAACGTACATTGAATGGATTGGGAACGACGCGAATGTTGGACAGCGCTTCACCAGCCTGTCGGCGCAGAAACGATGGTTCAATGGTTCGGGTCCAAAACATACTGCTTTCCAACTCTCCTGACGGATTTGCCGGAGAACCAACGTTTTTGCTTCCGTCATCAAACGAGGTGAGGTAGTAATAATAAGAATAGCCGCGGACTGCCGATGTATCATCATAACTGTTCACGATTGTCGGGTGATTGGTGTTTTTTCCGCAGGCAAAGATCTGAGTGTAGGTTGTGTCGTATTTTGCAACGGCGCGATACACACGATAGCCGGCAAAACCGGGATGAGCTTCCGCATTGTTGCTCCAGCTGAGCCGGATTCGATCACCGCCGGAATTGACGTCAAAGACATTGGGTGGTGGCGGAGGCATGGGAATTTCAAAGTTCAGATTGAAGTTTCTTCTGGAGCGACCAAACGTTTTAAACAGTGAGTCCATACCGGTCATGACCCAGCTATTCTTGTAAACATCCTTGTCGGTTGTGGTTGAACCGTCTGGCAATGTATATGGTGAATTCCCTTTGATCCAATTACGTCCGATCTCTTCGCAGAGCTGACGGTTGAGTCCGTTGACGCCTTCTGCGATAACCAACCGGATGCTGTCTCCGGGACCCAGGGTGTAAGGTCCATAGCCGTTCATGTTGGAAAAGCCGCCTGGTGTACCTTCCAGTTGGTCCGGGAAACCATTTCCCACCAATTCATCGTGGCGCGGAAGGCGATGACCGCGAGTGACCCATTTCCATTCTTCGGACATTCTGGCAGCGTCAAATTGATCATTGGGGCGTGTCGGCGGATCGTCAGATTGCTGAAAGGTTGTGGTGGTCGGTTGTTGCGGATCATCACTTTTATCAGTCGCGGAAACATCTGCGTGCAAAGTGACATTGCCAACAAACTGCGGTCCCGAAAGGCGACCTGATTTGTAACGCACATCCGGATAGCCGAGCAAGTCGTAAGTTGCGCTCGAATGCCGTCCGGCCCAGGCAAGTTGACATCGCAGCGAATCGGCAGCCGGATCGCCATTGAGCCAATCTTCATAGTCGCCATTATAAGTAAAACCAGCGACGCTGTATTCTTTTTTCGCCTCTCCGCGAGAAGTTAGCATCTGGCTGATCCCCCAGCGTGGCGAATTTAAACCGGTCCAGGTTGCCCCTTCACGACTGACCGCATATCGGTACTGAAAAAAGAAATAGACATTTTCCAAGGTCTGATTCGGTTTTTCGATTTCAGCATCTTTGTCAACATTTCCGGTGTTCTTAAAAATATATTCATAAATGAAATAGTTATCGTGATGCTGCTGGGCCCAGGCATAAATTTTTCGCGTCATGGTTACGCCAATGGAGGTGTTCACTACGTTGTAAAGCAGCCGGTCAGAAAAAAGATCCGGGTCTATTTCTTCAACGATATCCGACCACATCAGTTCAGAGCCCGGTGTTCCGTCAACATAAACCAGAGGATGGTTGAAACGTCCTATCATTTTGAATTCGATGGGCATAAACTCCCTTTCGGTATCCCAACCTCGAGGGCCGACATGAACGACTTTGTAGGGATAAAAATTACCACCGTATTGGCTGGCGTCAGTATAATTGGAGGTGGCAATCCAGAGGGCTTTCGCAGCCTGAGAATCCATATCCCGATATTGTGCAGGCCATTCTAAACCAGCCTGTTGAATTTTTAAATAGCCGTGCTCGGGTTCGCAGCCATCTGCCCGATACCAATTGTGGAGAGATCCGATGTTGATTTGTTTGACCTCCTGAGCCTGTATTTGCGTCAGACCGGCGCAGAGAAAAATAGCAACGAAAAGGGATAGTAGGAATTTCCTGTTTAAGAGACTTTTTTTTGTTTTCATACTCTTTTCATGGCTTTGTTAGTTGTAACAGTCGATTATTTAATTATTTTTTTTTAACTACGATGTTTTCAATTATCGAATGATAATAAATTTCCGAATTTCTTTTTCTCCTTTTTCATAGAGCAATTCACCGGTAGTTGGGTGAATATAATCTCTGGTAACTTCAAACACGGCAATGTAAACGCCACTTACCACCACCTGTCCATATTCGGTGGTCGAGTTCCATGTTTCGTCGCCGCTGCCGTCGTCGTGAATAATTGTCTTTATCAAATCCCCGCGTTCGGTGTAGATGCGAATGATACATTCCGCCGGAATGTTAAGAAACATAATTTTATCCGGTTCGCCGGGATACTGAAAATCTCGCGATCGGACGTTAAAGGGATTGGGCACCACGCGGATGGATGACAGCGCTTCGCCCGCCTGCCGGCGCAAAAACGCCGGTTCAATGGTTCGGGTCCAGAACATGCTGCTTTCCAGCTCTCCCGAAGGATTGGTTGGAGAACCAACGTTATTACTGCCATCATCAAACGATGTGATGTAATAATAATAAGAATAGCCGCGGAAGGCAGATGTGTCGTCATAACTGTTGACGATTGTTGGATGATTGGTGTTTTTTCCGCAGGCAAAGATCTGGGTGTAGGTTGTATCGTATTTTGCCACTGCCCGATAAACCCGATATCCGGCAAAACCCGGCCATGATTCAGCTTTAGTGTCCCATGTCAAACGGATGCGGTCTCCACCGGAGGTGACCTCAAAAAGGCTCGGGGGCGGCGGAGGAAGCGGAATTTGAAAATCATTGGTAAAATTGCGCCGTGCCCGGCTGAATGTTTTAAACAGCGAATCTTTTCCGGTCATCACCCATGCGTTCTTGAATACATTTTCGTCTGTTGTGCTAGATCCGTCAGGTAGCGTATATGGCGAATTTTTTTTGATCCAGTCGCGTCCGATGGATTCACATAATTCGCGGTTCAATCCGTCAACACCTTCAGCCACCACAATGCGTATGCTTTCACCTGGACCTAATGTATAAGGACCATAACCGTTCATGTTTGAAAAGCCGCCTGGGGTACCTTCCAATTGATCCGGGAAACCATCAGCGACCAATTCATCGTGGCGCGGTAGTCGGTGACCGCGGGTGATCCATTTCCACTCTTCTGCCATTCTTGAGGCGTCGAATTGGTCGTTGGGACGAGTCGGCGGATCATCTGACTGCTGATAGGAGGTTGTTGTCGGTTGCAGCGGGTCATCACTTTTGTCGGTTGCTGATTTGTCCGCATGGAGCGTGATGACGCCGATAAACTGAGGCCCCTGAAGCCTTCCGGTTTTTTTTGCAACATCGGGATAGCCGATCAGGTCATAAGTCGCGGAAGAATGCCTGCCTGCCCAGGAAAATTGGCAACGCATCGAATCTGCATCCGGATCGCCGGCAAGCCAGTCCTCGTAATCGCCGAAGTAGGTGTAATTGCCAAAGCTGTAACTTTCTTTGGCTTCACCGCGTTTGCTGAGCATGGCATTGATTCCCCAGCGCGGAGAATTTAAACCGGTTCCGTCGGCACCTTCGCGGCTGACAGCGTAGCGATAGTGGAAATAGAAATATACATTTTCTAAAGTTTGATTCGGTTTTTCAATCTCGTCATCTTTATCCACATTCCCGGTATTGGTGAATTCATATTCGGTAATAAAATAATTGTCATGATATTGTTGAGCCCAGGCGTAAACCTTACGCGTTAGTGTGATACCAAGTGAAGTGTTGACGACGTTATATAGCATCCGGTGGCTTGGAAGCGATTCATCAATTTCATCCATATTGTCATCCCACATCAGTTCAGAGCCGGTGACGCCGTCGACATACACTTTAGGGTGATCAAATTTGCCGATGGCGCGAAATTCGATGGGGATAAACTCCCGGTTAACGTCCCAGCCGCGAGGCCCCACATGTACAACCTTTATTGGGTAAAAGTTACCCCCATATTGAGCGGCATCGGTAAAATTCGTGGTTCCGATCCAGAGCGCCTTTGCCGCGATATTGTCCTGCTTCTGATACTGGGCCGGCCAGCGCATACCATCCTGCTGATCAGACTGCAGCCCGGTGCGACCCACTTCAGGTTCACAGCCGTCCGCACGGAACCACTGATGCAGACTACCAATTTTTAGCCATTTAACCTCCTGGGCTGATGACATATTGGGCTGTATGACCAGGACAATTACACATGTTATTAAAAACAGTGTCATCATCCTGAATGTTTCAGTAGTTATTTTCATCTTGACCTCTGTTTTTGAATTGGTTCAGTCTCTTCATTTATATATGACTGCAAGGTGCATTAAAAGTTGATTTGAATACCAAAATAAATATCTCGCGGATTTAAATAATAGAGCCATTTCAGATTTGGATTGTCAATGTAAGATTTGCTATCACGCCGTTGTTGATTGCGCGCAGCGATTTCCGGGTCATTGTCGGGATTTGGCTCCAGCGGGTCATAAGCGACATTTTCCGGTCTCAAGTCGCCGATTTTGTCGTTCCCAAACTCTGTGTATCCCAATGGCTTGCCAATATTTTCAGGCCAGAGTAAGGAATCAAAATAATCGCGATAGTCATTTCCATCAGCGAAACAATACGACGAGAATATCTTGTTGTTAAACACATTGCTGATGTCCATGAAAAATTCAAGGTTATAGTTGCCGAGTTTAATATTTTTGCTAATTTTCATATCAACATTGAAGTAATTAGGCCATTGCACGTTGTATTGAATACCGGGAAGACTGACACCGCGCGTCCAGGTAGAGTAAGCGCCTTCTCTCCAGAAGACACGCAAACTCATCAGCCAATCTCCCAACAGATGTCTGCCAAAATATGTGGGTCCAAAATCGACCGGGGAGTGAAAAATAAGATTGGTTTTAAAATAGGGCCTGGGCAATGGTTTTTCCTGATAGATAATGTTTCGATCATAATCGCGCTGTTCCGCCGGATTTTCATAGTAACGAAGCTTGCCGAAATAGCCGGATGTGTTGACCTGATAAGTGTAGTTGACCATTCCGTAAATCCATCTGCCGAACAATCGTTCCAGTGTTATTTCAAAGCCGCGAATGTCCTCATAAAAATTGTCGTGCGCTTTGATGTAGTTGACTTTAGCGTCCGCGCTGATGTAGCGCACCCAGTTGGGTTGAAACATCTCATTTTTATAATAAGTGGACATACGTAACAGGAATTGATTGAGGATGTTGTGCTCATAACCCAACTCATAAGCAATAGTGCGGCTTGGCGTGTTGTTGGGATTTCCGATTTGAGAAACGCTGCCTTCGGTCACGCGCTGTAGTGTATAGAGACGTTGAGCTTCGGGCATGGAGCGATAGTGGCCATAGTTGAAAAAGAGTTTTGAATCATCAGTAATCGGATGCGATATGCCAAGTCGCGGGCTGAAATAATATAAGTGTTTGGTGGGTTTTTTCGTCAATTCATCTTCGACTTCAGAGGTATAGCTGCTGCTGAAGAAAGAGCGATCGTACCAAAAATCTTCGTTATCGATGTCATACCAATCGCCGCCAGCATGAACATAATCCATGCGAACGCCGACATTGGCTATCATTCCCCTGAATTCTAATTTGTCGGTAATAAAAGCAGCCCCGCGTAGCGGATATTTATCCCAGATCGACCAGGGGCGCCCGGATGGTAATGTCAAATCAATACCGCCATATTCAACATTATGTTCGTTATAAATAAATTCCAATCCGGCTTTGACCTGGTTGCTTTCATTGACCTGACTGGTTAAATTCAATTTAGCAGTGGTGGTAAATATTTCACTGTAATCGCGCGAGTTGCTCATGCCGACTCCCATTCTGAGCCCATCAATACCTGAGCTTGGGTAGGGCATGTATCCGTAGGGCGCTTCATCCAGCCAATAATTGTTACCGATTTTTACAATTTTAGTGGTATCGCGCAGCGCATTCGGTCGCGTGCGGTAAATATTGCCGATACGTTCCAGATTCAATTCATAAAAGGTCCTGGAGCTTTTGACAAAGGTTAATTTCGCTGAAGCCATGTGCCGGTAAATCTGAGTCGGACACCAATAGTCGTTTCCATACATGATACCGGTAATATAGCTCCGCTGTCCCAATTGACTGGCGATGCCGGAGACGCCGCGAAAATAGCCGGGAAGTCCGACGTTGTTGCTGTTAACGGCATGGATTTCTCCGTACATACCGCTCAGCGTGAGTTTGATTGAAGGTGTAATGTTCGAAGTTAATTTTAACTGGGTGACATTGTCGTCATAAGAATCCCGGGAAAGCGGAATCAAGTAGGCATCCTGTTCCTGGCGGTAAGATAAATAAAAACGAAGACCGCCCAACATTTCGCTGATAAGTGGAACGGGACCGCCAAAGCCAGCATCAATAATGTAGTCGGGAATTTTAATGTCCCCTTGTTTGCGGTGTTGATATTTATAGACGCGTTGCGCAGCCTCCGGGGTGAGATCGTTGTTCGGATCATCATCCTGCAATGTTCTTTCAGCAACAGCATTCCACCCCTCGAATCGCGGATATTGCCGTTGGGTGTGCTCGTCCCAATAGGTTCGAACCCCATCGCCATTGTAGTCGGTGAACGGTTCGCCTTCATCCCAAACGCCATTTCCATTTAAATCGACAAACGGTTCGCCAGCCTCAGTCCCGGTCCAACATACCGCATCATCCAGGAACGGGCGGTTCCAATAGGACATGGGGTCATATCCTGATGGCCCAAAATGTTTCTGGGCAGGAGGGCTATAACGCAACGACATGGTGGCGCTGTATCTATTGCGATCTCCCTCTTTGGTCACCACATTGATCATTCCCGAACGAAGGTTGCCATGTTCTGCAGTAAATCCACCAGTTTGCACCTGGATGTCCTGAATTGCGCTCAAACTGACGGCAGTATAGGGTTGGTTGGTTCGCTCATCGCGCATTGTAAAACCATCCATGATAAAAGCTGTTTCCGAAATATCACCGCCACGAATACTCATCCCGAGCACACCGGCTTGAATGCCGACGACCTGTTCGATGTTTTGAACCGGCAGAGCTGCGATGGTTTCAGACTGAATGTTAGCAATGTTTGCTGAAACATCGGTTTGGACCACCGGGCGCTCGGCAACGATAGTGACTTCTTCGCCCATCAGAACTTCGGTTTTTAATTTGAAATCAATGGTGGTGGTAAGATCGATGTTCACGCGTACGTTTTGGATGTTCATTGTTGCATAACCCATCATTGAAGCTCGCAGTGAGTAAACACCGGGGGGAACGTTCAAGATCACATAGTAGCCTTCCAGATTTGTCGCGGCTCCCATGTTGGTGCCCTCGATGATGATGTTGACTCCGGGCAAAGGCTGACCGGTTTCTTCATCAGTTACTCTTCCGCTGATTTTACCTGTAGTGGCAGAGAAAATCAGACTGGAAGCAATTAATAGAATAATCACGATAAGTATTGTAATTCTATCCATATCACAACACTCCTTAAATAAATTATGTAAAATGATTTAAAATATTTAAAAACGATTTATACTTTTTTAGGCTCCAGCCAGAATAGAGTAGTCTTGTATGCAGTTTTTCTAAGAAGAAGAAGGGATCAAGAGATTCCAGATGTTTGTTTGTCGTATTGTCTTTGAATAACATCGCACTCTTAGGGGAAGTTTGGCTTAAATGAAAAATCGTGAATTGATTGATGTTTACAAATCAGGTTCTGCCTGCTTCCGTTATTTTGTGTTATTAATATAACTAATTTTTAATATATTGTCAAGCTAAATTTTTTGTTTGTTAGATGGCTTTACTAATACAGTGTTGAAAAAACTGCCAGAGGTCACAGCGCAATTTTGATTGACAAGCCAAATATTCGGGTCGCTAATTATTTGTTAAATTTTAGGAACTTAGATTTATTTCTGTGTAAGCCATCTCGCGGTGTATCAAAAAACCGTTGAAACGGCTTTGGATATGTCTACTGTATTCACCATGATGAATCGTAGTGTTTGTTCAAAAGAAAGTTGAACTATCACTACATCCCACCGTAGCGGGATTGTGGTGAAACATTCCAGGGTAGCTATTTAACCTGTTTAATTCATAAATCTTGCCACCAAGGCACCAAGTCACGAATCCCGCCGTGGCGGGAACAAAGTTGTGAAAAAAGCATTCATAAAAAATATTCTGAGTCGATTAATTTCTTTTGCCTGCCAAGCTTTATATTTTCAATATTTTGTGTGCCTTTGTGTCTTCGGGACTTTGTGGCGTATGAATTATTCAGGTTAAAAGCATTAACAGTTTTCCCGGTGATTGCTTACAGCTCTGTCGCAAATTAATTTATCTCAAAAGATTGTTCGCTGATCTCGTCAATATTGGGCTTTCGTTGGTGAAAGTCAGTTGCCTCTTGAAAGGCTTTGGCAAACGATAAAATTTTTCCTTCCTCAAATAGTTTTCCCACGATGCAAAGACTGGTTGGCGTGCCTTCCGCGGAAAATCCGTTGGGCAGCACCACAGCCGGATGCCCGGTCAGGTTGGTGAGCAATAGGTTATTTCCTTTCCATGATGGCGCGATGTATATGTCCACTTGCCGGAAAATTTCTTCCATTTTTTGCATGAGAACAGTTCGCATCCGGTTGGCGTTAATATATTCAACGGCCGGGATGAATCGGGATGAACGAAACAGGTTAGGCCATGCACCGCGATCCTGGCGGGTGAGCAGGTCATCGCGATTGGATCGGGTCAACTCGTCAAATGCAGCCGCTGCTTCTGCAGATAGGATTATTGATAAAGAAGAGACCGGCAAATCCGGCAGCTCAATCGGGATGAGATTGATGCCCATTTTTTTGATGGTTTCCAGCGCCAGAGAATCGGTCTTTTTAAAAGGGTAATCGCTGTCAAAATCATTTTTCAAATATCCAATCCGGTAATTTTTCAAGTTAAAATGTGGATCAAAGTTAAATGGGATGTCATAGACTGTCAGATCTTTACCATCGGGTCCGAGAATTGCATTCATTACAATTGCACAATCCTCAGCGTTCCGACCAATCGGACCCAGTTTATCCATGGTCCAGCTCAAGGCCATGGCGCCGTAACGGCTTACTCTGCCGAAGGTTGGTCGCAGTCCGGTCACTCCACAAACTGTACTGGGAGAGACGATCGATCCCCATGTTTCTGAGCCGATGGCGAAAGGAACCAATCCGGCAGAAACCGCCGCAGCGGGCCCCGCTGATGAGCCGCTGGAACCCTTGTTGATGTCCCATGGGTTTCTGGTCTTTCCACCAAACCATACATCACCCATTGCCAGGGCGCCCAACGTTAGTTTGGCGACAAGGATCGCGCCGGCGTCCTCTAATTTTTTTACCACTGTCGCGTCTTCGTCAATTATTTGATGCTGGTATGGCGTAGCTCCCCAGGTGGTTTTTATGCCTTTTGTTGCCAGCAAATCTTTGGCGCCCCAGGGAATGCCGTGCAGCAAACCGCGATATTTTCCCATGGCGATTTCCTGGTCAGCGCGGCGGGCTTGTTCCAATGCCAGCTCTTCTGTCAGAGTGATGGTACATTCCAACCTGGGACCAAATTTTTTTAACCGCCTCAGATACATCTCTGTTAGTTGGACTGATGTTATTTGTCGAGTTCGGATGTAGTGAGCTAATACAGGAATCGGCGCAAATGCTAAAGAGTTTATTTCCGGCCGCAACGGAAGATTCTCCGGTTCTGTTATTTCAAAACTTCCCAACTGCGGGTTCAACAGCACGCCAGGAACAAATGGGCTAAAAAGGATCGCCGGCGCTACCATATTATCCAATGGATGTTCGTGTATTTTTTGATAACGTGCAAGGTTCTGTTGCAGGTTTTCCATCATGAGCTGTCTTTCCGATGAAGAAAATTGCAAACCCACTATTTTTTCAGCCGCTGCGATGTGGTATTTGGTAATATTTTCACCGCCCCGCATGAAATACAAATTCAATGCGATGCTGACGCAAAAAATGACAATTGCCAGTGCGATCAGTATCAGACGAATTGATTGCTTGATTGGTTTCATCAGTTTAATCTCCTGGTATTTGATGGTATTTTTGAAAAAACCACACAATAGTTGTAAATTCTTGTTATGTGCTGAACCATTGCGTGTAAATTTCCGGTCTTCTGTCCTTGAGGAAATGACGTCTGGCATGCGAAACAGAAGTTTGAGCCAGATCAATTTCGCAGATCAGAAGCGCGTCTTTGCCAGCAGACGCTTGAGCCAGGATTTTTCCATCCGGTGCGGTAATAAAAGATTTGCCTTCAAATTCGACACAATCTTCTTTGCCCACCCGGTTACACAACGCGGTAAAATAGCCGTTTTGAAAACCAGCCACCTGCATTTCTGCCTCAAACAATCCCTGGGGCCATTCCCCAACTGCGCCAGCTTGTGGTACAACAACCAATTCAGCACCTTGCAATCCAAGAGCGCGCATGTATTCAGGAAAGTGACGGTCGTAGCAGATCGCAACACCAATTTTTCCGTATGTGGTATCATAGACCAATGTTTCAGCTCGTCCGGGCGCGTAATATCCCTGTTCATGAAAACAAGGTCCCTCCATTATATGAGCCATTCGGGTGACACCGATGATGTTGCCGTCGCTGTCAATAACCGGAGAGGCGTCAAATGTTTGTTCGTTTTTCAATTCAAACAGATTCAGGACAACAACTTTTTTCCAGCGTCGGGCAAGTTGGGAAAAGATGTCGGTAGTCGGTCCGGGAATTGGTTCTGCCAAATCGGTGATATTTCCAGTTGCCGGGCGTTGCGGATAAAACCAGCTAAATGCCAGTTCGGCAAATACGACGAGTTGTGCACCGCTGCGAGCTGCTGTTTCGAATGTTTTGATTGCGCGCTGAATATTTAGAGCCTTGTCTTGAGTTGCGTGCTGTTGGATAAGCGCAAGCGTTAATTTTCTCTCCATCGGCAAAGACCTTAAATTATTCTATGAACAATCTAATTTTTTATTGTTGCTTAAATACGTTTTTGTTTGCAATGTTATAGTTGAAATTTACAGTTCATTGTTCATGGCTATAGCTGATGATAAAGCACCGCCTGAATTATTATTTGGAAATAACTCTCAATTTTATATGTGAATTGTATGACGCGGAACGATAAACTTTGTGTTCAGCTTTTTGGAAATCATCAGCCGAAGCATGATAAATATCGACAAACTTTTGTGGATTTCGGTCAATGACCGGAAACCAACTGCTTTGAATTTGAACCATGATCCGATGCCCCTTCAGAAAAGTATGACATTTATCGCGAAGGTCAAATTCGATTTTGGTCACTTCATTTGGAATGAAAGGTTCTGGTTGTTCAAAGCTATTGCGATATTTGCCGCGAAATACCTCACCGGCTAACAACATTTGATACCCCCCCATGCGGACGTTGCAAGGATTGGGGATGTTGTCCGGTGCGTCGCCCGGATAAACGTCGATCAGTTTTACCACCCAGTCGGCATCGCTGCCCGAAGTAGAAACGTACAAACTGGCAATGATGGGTCCGGCAATAGTAATGTCTTCGCTCAGTTCTTCTGTCTGATATACCAGCACATCGGGTCGGCGTGCAGCAAACCGTTGATCTTCGACCATCCATAAATGTCCCTGTGATGTTCGGATTTCAGCGGAAAAAGGGACCGGCTTGTCAGGGTCACTGATGTAGTAATCCGCCGCGCCATCGGATGGGTCAACAGGCGGCTCGAACGAGAGTCTGTTTTTCGGGTGCAGGTATATTTTTTGGGTTTTCCCCTCCACCGGAGGCCAATGTGTATAAGATTTCCATTGATTGGAACCGGTTTCAAAGACCAGGGCTTCGGGTAAATTGAGCGCGCCTTTGTCTTTTAAATAATAGTTAAAAAAAGGCAGCTCAACATGTTTTCGAAAAAAATCACCCGTCTTTACGTCGAAACGGATGTCCCCCAACTCGTCGCCATCGGTTCGCGCCCATCCGCCATGTAACCAGGGACCAACGACCAGTATGCTCTGATTTTTTGGGTTCCTTTTTTCAATTTCATAGTAGATGCTCATCGGTCCGTAAAAATCTTCAGCATCGAACCAGCCGGCAACGTTAAGTGTGGGAACCGTGATGTTGTTTAAATATTGCAAGACATTTTCTTGCTGCCAGTACTGATCATAATTGCCGTGCTCCAGGAACAGGTTCCAGGTAGGGACTTTGCCGTGAAAGTAGCGCTGGTTAACATTTTTAATCGGACCCAGATCGAGAAAAAACTGGTAGCTGTCGGGAGTGCCATAATCAAAACGTGTCATACGCTGCTCGGTCGGTCCGGAACGCGCCGCGGCATGATGCGCCAACCAATGAAAAGTATACATCAACCGAAAAGCGCCGTTGTGGTGAAAATCGTCGCCGATCCACATATCCGCGGGAGCTGCCTGGGGTGAAGACGCTTTTAACGCCGGATGGGCATCGATCATTCCCATGACCGTTTGCCAGCCCGGATAGGATATTCCCCACTGTCCGACCCTGCCGTTGTGATTGGATAAATTGGAGAGCAGCCACTCGATAGTGTCATAGGTGTCGCTGCTTTCATCGGTATCCAGCGGGGATTGCTTGTTGGTTTTGAAGGGCTTCATGACGACAAATTCGCCTTCGGATTTGTATTTGCCCCGTACATCCTGGTAAACAAAGATAAATCTTTCAGGCGCGTAAAAATCGTTGGGTCCTAAATTAGGGCGAAATTCATCAGCTCCGTAATAACGCACTGAATATGGTGTTCGAAACAACAAAATCGGATAATTTTGTGATCGATCTCGGGGGGAATAGATTTGAGTGTAAAGCCGAACACTATCGCGCATGGTTATCATGGATTCTGCTTTTTGATAGTGAGCCTTCACATCAAAATTTTCTTGAGCACGACCAAAGACCGGCAACGATAAAATCAACAACAAAAAGATCAGATTGATTTTCAATTTGCTGAATACGTTTTCCGAAAACATCAGTCTGTTCTCCGGGTAAAATTTGGTGTTATCGTCAGTTCAGCCGTCGCAATCTCAAATTGCATCAGATTAACGACAGACAATTCCATCGGCTGTGTTTGCCTGGCTAATTTTTGGATTCACCAGTTTTCTTTTTATCCCAGGCATGAATTCCCTCTGTCATCCATTCAGGAGCTGGTGCAGCTTTCAGGTGATGGTCAAAGAATTCTGTCATGCGAATTGTCCAGTCCATCTGATTGACGCGTTTTCTCAGTCCGTGCTTTTCACCGTTGTAGTTGAGCATGTAGGCTTCTTTTCCCAGTCGCCGCAGCGCCATCATGTATTCAATCCCCTGATACCAGGGTACGGCACCGTCGTCGTCATTGTGCATCATCAGTAGTGGTGTCTGTACTTTATCTGCCCAAAAGATAGGCGAGTTTTCAATATAGCGCAGCGGCGCTTCCCAGAGGCTGGCGCCGATCCGGCTTTGGGTCTTTTCGTACTGGAATTGGCGCACCATTCCGGTGCTCCAGCGAATACCGCCATAAGCGCTGATCATGTTTGAGACCGGCGCGCCGGCTTCAGCCGCGGCAAAAATGTTGGTTTGGGTGATCATGTAAGCAATCTGATAGCCGCCCCAGGAATGGCCCTGAATGCCAACCGCTTTTTCATTGATGTAGCCGTCGCGAATCAACATCTGAATCCCGGGCAGAACGCATTTAAGCGCATCCTGACCCGGATAGCCGGTGTCGTATTCAATATCCGGCATCCAGATGATATAACCGTTGCTGATATAATACGACGGATTGATCGATGTTCCTGGCGAAGGTGTCCAGAAACGGTGGAGGTTATCATGAAGTGTCTCATAAATATAAACCATGAGCGGATACTGTTGGTTCGGGTCGAAATCCTCCGGCTTAATCAGAATTCCCTTTAACGGTTTGTTGTCAGCACTCAGAAAGTCGATCAGTTCAGCCTTTCCCCAGAGAAACGAATCGATCTGGCTTCCCAGATCAGTGATTTTTTGAGGATTGGCAAAACTCAGATCGCTAAACCAGATATCCGGAAATTCGTCAAAGCTGGAACGGGAAAAAATGACGCGGTCTTGGTTTTTCGCCTTTTGAATTGAACGGCGCTCAAAGTTTTTTTCTGCCATGAGTAATCGTTGCGGGCGCTCGTTTCCGGAAACTCGATCAGAATAGAATCCGGACGCCATGGTTTCTTCATTTGTCGTGTACAGCAGCAGCTCTTCTTTTGGATTGATGGTTTTTTTCTCCGGATCGAGGTTGATATAGCGAAAACAGAGATCATTCTCCCGGCCATAACCTTCGGTGATCATGCGCGCTTTTGACCCATTCGGCGCCAACTCCCAGATGTCGTAGCGGTCATAGATAAGAACAGATTTATCGTCATCGGTCCATCCGGCGATGCCATAGGGGCGCGCCGGTCTTGGCGTGTCCCAATCTTCTAAGGCAAAGCTTATTTCTATCTGTTGCGTTACATTGATTGCGGTCTTTTTGCGAATGTCGTGGATGAACCAATGATTGTCCTCGAACCAGTACAGATATTTTTCATTGGGGGAAAGACTTGCCGAGCCGTATAATTTCGATTTGACAAGCGTACGTTCGCCGTTTGCTGGACTGATGAGATAAACGTCATTGTAAGCGCCGTCCCAGGAGACCAGTTTGGTATAGGGCCAGCTATGGTTGGCGTATGCCCATTTCCCAAGTCTGGCTAACCGCACTTCAGGGAGTTCCTTATCCGCCAGTTGCACAAATTTTTTGCCATTCAAAAAGTAAACTGATTGATAGGTATTGTCCCGTACGCGTTGCGCCATCTTTTTTTGCTGCGGCTGGGGATAGGGATCGTTCCAATGCCAGAGCTCAAACTTTGCCTCATCTTCAGCGACCTCGGCAGTGTCCTGTTCCGCTGCCTCCGGAATTTCTTTGACGCCGAACATAATTATCTGACCGTCCTCGGAAAAGGACAAAGTTGATTTATCGCTGACCGCCAAACCCGCAGGAAATCCGCGCGTTGATGCATGGGAGACCCACAATTCGGCTTTGGGGGCGCCAACTTTCCAGCCGTATAGATTAAAAGTGGGATTTTCGGCTTCATAATCATCGCGGTCGCTCAGCACAGCCAGCAGTTTTTGGGCTTTATCCAATGTCCATTTTTTATAGTTTCCAGCGCCGGTGGTAATGGAAATTTGCTGGTGGGTTTTCAAATTGATTGCGTACACGCCGTCGGTTTCGGGTTGCTGTTTGTTCGAGGTAATGTACAGCAGATATTCGCCCTTTTTGAGAAATCGGTAGTCGCTGACATATTCGATGATCGTTTCATTGGCGTCGGCGAGAAAGCGTAACACAAGTCGAGTACCGTCTTTTTTCTCCTTTTTCTTTTTTGATTTATCCTCTTTTTTTTCCTCTTCAGTCTGCTTTTTATCCTGGTCGTTTTGTTTTTTTAACGTGTCAACAGGGGCTTCTTTCAAATAAGCCAGCCAGCCGCCGGCTTCTTTCGGCAGACTGTAACTTTTTACGCTATCAATAACAGTGGTATTGCCATCAGCTAAATTCATGATTGCCAGTTTTTTGGGAACAGTCTTCTTTTTGTTTTTATTTTTTTTAATATTTTTCAGAGAATCAACTTCGGCTTTTGATTGAGAGATCAGGAAAATGATATGTGATGCGTCATAACTGAAGTTTGGGTCCGCGGATTTTTGAGCATTGACGCCTTCGCCGGAATATCCAACCACATATTGGTAGGATATTTCGGAATCGATGTTTTTTGCCCACAATACCACATCTCCATCCTGGGGAACCTCCAGGTAACATATCCAATTGCCATCTGCAGAGAGGCTGGTTTTATCGAGTCCTTTCCATGAATCATAATCGCTGTGCGCTAAAGGTCGTTTTTCCGCGCCGATTGCGTTGGAAAAGATTGGCGGCAGGGTGAGAATTAAAATAACCACAAATAGCGAAAATTTGTTACTGCGTTGAGCGAAATTTGACATGAGACCTCCAGTTGTGTGTTTTATTGTTTAAATAATTTTGAAAAATAGAAACTTAAATTCTCGATAGTTGGGACAATTATTTTGCCTATAATTATCCTGACTATTATTGAATTGGCTATATGGCTATCAGCGCTTTTCACGATGTTCATACATTGGCTGAGTAGATTACATATTCTGTTAAAATTCAGACAGTATGACGAAGGTGCCGTTTTATTTGATCAACAACATCTTTTTGGAAAACATAAATTCACCGGCGTTGATTCGGTATATATAAATACCGCTGGCAAGTTCGTTTCCATCAAATTGAGCTGCATGTCTGCCCGCAGGCAGCTCTGCATCGACCAGTGTGTGCACCAGTTTTCCGACAGTATTGAAAACATCCAATTTTATTTTTCTGCTTTGCGGAAGAGAAAAAGCGATTTCGGTTACTGCATTAAACGGATTGGGGAAATTTTGCTCCAACCGATAGCTGTCAGGAACCTGTTGATCTCTGTCCGCTGGGACGTTGGTTTCGATAAAGTGCGCCGTAAAATCATCCAGATAGATGACTCCGGCGTCTTTTTTTGACTCATCGGTTTCGGCTAAATAGATTCTTTTCCAGGTAATGGGAAAGTTTAGCTCGGCAGCAGGGTTTCCCCAATGAGGAAGTGCATCATCGAATTTGATCCGAAGATACCTCCACGCATCAGACCAGTATATACCGGAATCAGCATCGGTAAAATTGACCAGAAATTTTTCATTATCAGCATCCTCGAACTCACCCCGCAACCAGTGCCCTTTGCCGTCTCCGTAAACAAATATCCCGATGGCTTCAGGGGTGCCAGAAATTTGATGTGAGCAATCAAGATAGAGAGCGCTGGTGCCGCCGGTGGTTAATTGATACTCAAGTTTTCCGGATGTCGGCGCTGAGATAAACCGGTCGCTGCTGGCGGAAAATCGACTCGCTGAAAGGTCTACCCGGAGCCCGGATAAATTCCAGGCTGAAGTTGATGTGAAATCGTCAATGATCCAATCCGTAGCAACGCCGACAAAGACTGCGCTGCTGCCGGCAACCGCATCGTAGCTTGCAATGATATGTCCCTGTCCCGGTTTTACAGCGCGGAAAAAACCGTAGCGAGAGATGGTGCCGAAGTCGCCGTCCACTGTCCAGCTGAGTGCGTTTTTTTCCATTTGTACCGGATTACCGAATGAATCCTGGACGAGAAAGTCCAGGCTCAGATAGTCGCCGACTTTGAGGATCAATGGATTGGGGAAAAGCTGGATCGAAGCCACACGCGTCACATGAACCAGCGCGGAATCCCGAGCCTCTCCCTGGGCGCAGTAAACATAGCCGCTATCCTCTTCAGCGCCGGCGGTAAAAAGTCCGCTGTTGCTAATTGTCCCAATGCGGGGATCACAATCCCAGATCAGCGACGAGGTGTTCACGCTGACCGGGTTGTAATATTGATCAAAACCTGAAACCGTAAACTGAATATCATTTTGGGATAACACAAAAACTTCATCCGGCGAAAGCCTCAATATCGATAACTCGCTGGTGGGCGCAGCGCTGATGCACAACAGCGCATTCGAGACCGATCGCTCGCCAGCGGCGTCTGAGGGGCTATTAACGATATTTCCGCGAACCACCATCGTGGTCGAGCCGCCTCCGTCCAGATTTACAGCATGAGAAACGTCCCATTCCAGCATATAATTCGCCAGTTCAAACAGCGACATGCCCACGCTGTAGCCGGGTTGACGACCGTCAACTGTAAAAAAATAGACCCGCGTCGAATCGGCTGAAAAGCCGACTGCGGTGCGTGGGTGGCGATCGTAAGCAAAGGCTCTGCCGACACCTTCCTGAGTGTATTCCACGGAAACCTGTCCATCGCGGATAATGCGGGGTGTTCCGCCGACGAGTTCGAGCAATCGTTGTTGTACAGGCGGAAGTTGTACCAGTACGGCGATGGTGTCGCCTACGAAAAGGTTTTGATTGAGGAAATCACCTGAGTTGCCATGTCCGGAAATAACAATCCCATTGTCGGGAATTATGTTGTTGCCGTGACCACTGGTTTGAATGCTGTCTTTGGCGGTCACGCGGATGCGGAAAGTATCGTTGACCGCAAGTTGTTCGGTGATATATTCCCCAATAATTTCGGTTCCCCAATAGTTGGTTCCGGTAGATGTCCCGGTGAATTTGTTGTAGATAATCAACTCATTTGTACCACGTGTTCGGTTAACGCCATTAATCGCTTTTGAAATGCTATCATTAATACTAATGGCGCCGCTCAGGTTAACTATGTCGATCAGCGGTAGTTTCAGATCGGAAACTCCAAACACCGATCGGGCGATAGGACCCTTGAGCAAAACACCATTACTGACCTGCGCGCCCACCGGTGTTCCGTCCGAGCTGAAAAAATCGGCGTTAATTGCGCCAACCACTCGATGCGATTCGTGGTCATTTCGCGCGGCCATTGCCGATGTTTTTTCGAGGCCCACAATAAGGTCGCGAGCTTTCACCGTTTGTAATTGAATCCATTGATTCGTTAAATCAATTTCGATGACATTCAAATGCCAGGGCCCGGAAGCGCGAAATTCGTGATGATGCGTTACTCCGGGGCCAATCGGAGTGCTTTGTTTTTGATCAGCAAAAGTCGGTAGTTGCGACAACAAACAAAGCAAGAAAACCGCGATGAAAAATTTGTTTTTCATAATGAATGGTTCCCAAATAATTAATGGTAAGCGATCACAGGGATAAATAATTCTCACGCAAAGACGCGAAACCGCAAAAGCAACGCAGAGAAAAACAGAGAAATATTTCTTATTCTTCTAAACCAAGAACTATCCGCTCAATACCATCCTTCATAACT
>OMKS01000938.1_pt1 | contig 27029 bp, 33 predicted proteins | sample 1674721 | NCBI WGS metagenome assembly OMKS01 (sample SAMN06264996, study PRJEB25208) | sediment metagenome | isolation source: hot spring sediment | place: USA: California | collected 2014-09-02 | reverse complement strand
CCCATGTTCAATAATCACTCTAACAAACTTCAATATAGTTTGCAAACATAAAAATATTAAGTAAATGCAAAATAGGTTAATGATAATATTTCTAGTTCTCACCTGATTATTATCAAATTTAGAAGTAATTTGATAGGCCAAGAACGAAGCAACAATAGAAAAATAATTTCCCCACCACCCTTCATATGTGATTGTATACAATAAAGGTACAAATATAAGAAATAGTCTAAATAAAAATATAAGACTAATTTCATCAATATGAACCTTAAAATGATAATACTTAATACTCAATAATACAACAGTAGAATACAATACAAGCAGAATAACAGTTCGCGGCGCTCTTATTAAGAAGAATAAACCTTCATCCTCATTACTAATAAAAAGCGTGGTAAATAAAAATAAAATAAGAAATAATAATTTTGGGTTCTTATACATATTTAATACGACCATATTTTTTTTAGCACTTCAACTAGTGCAGCTGAATTAGATTCATTAAAACTTAATATATTTGAACAAATGTTTTCTAATTCAGATGAGTATTCAGATTTCAATATCACCATAGGTGTCCTAAACTTTTCGGCCTCTCTTAATGGTAACCCAATTGTTTCAATAAGAGAAGGAAACAGCAATACTGATTTTGAATAATAATCAAAGACCGCCTCGCGGCTCAATCTGCCGACAAATTTAATCGGAAGAGAATACTTTTGCACAATTTTATATAAGCGGCTTATATGATTGTTCTCATTGGAAGAAAGTGTAAAAATGACTTCATAATCATCAAATCCCTCTTTTTTCAACTGCAGGCAAGCCTCTATAACAACTGAATGATTCTTAAACCTCTCTCCGCTGGCTGGATAGAAAAAAGTGCGCATACTTTTATGAGTTTTTCTAAACTTTTTTGAAGATGTGATATTGATATCTGGCGGAACAACTTTAACTTTTTCAGGATCCAGCTTTAACTTATCAACGAGCAAATCTTTGAACCATTTTACTTGAACATAAATCTTATTAGCACGTCTGGCAGAATTTTTCATGAATAACCCTATGACATTCTGATAAACCCACAATCTAAAATCTTTCAAGATTGAAAATTTAATTTCAGAAAATGGAATCGCATTATGCAAATATAAATGTTGTTCAATATCCACTCGAGGAATAATGATATTTTGCAATGATAACACATAATCCGGCTGGAATTTCTCAACTATCTTAGGTGCAATAAAATAGTCAAAATATATTCTATGTGCCCAGCTTTTTTTCACCCATGGGTATTTACATACTTTAATATTATTTGTTTCAACCAAATCTATTCGACTCACCACAAAACAATACTGATTGCGTTCATCAGTTCTATATTTTTCATAAAATTCTTTTAATATTGTTAATGCCCCGCCTTCTGTCGCCGGGACATCAAACACCATGATTCTCAGAATTTCCTCCAAACCATTCGATTTACGATACTAGTATAACTTTGAATTAGTTTAACTACTTTTGCACTAACATTTCCATCTATATAGTCAGAGACTTGACTCCCTACATCATTGTTTCCTGCCATATGAATCGCCAAATCAACTGATTGTAAGACATTCTCGCTTGTAATGCTCCCGATTATTAAATTCCCTTTGTCGAGAGCTTCAGGCCTTTCAGTGCTTGTTCTGATAGATACTGCAGGAAACTTGAAGAAGGAAGCTTCCTCTGCCAATGTTCCGCTGTCGGAAACAACGCAAAGGGCATGTTTTTGAAGAGAGATATAATCAAAAAACCCAAACGGCTCTAAACTTCTAACATTCCTGTGAAATTCAAAGTGGCGTTTTTCGATATATTGTTTGCTACGGGGATGTGTGCTGTAGATCACAGGCATATTATACTTATCTGCCAAAACATTAACGGCATTCATCAGATCAATGAAATTTTTCTCATTATCAATGTTTTCCTCACGATGTGCTGAAAGCAAAATATATTCCTTTTTTTTAAGCTCTAAATTGTGCAGAATGGTACTCTTCTCGATTTCCTTCTCATATCGACTCAATATTTCAGCCATAGGTGATCCGACCACAAACGTTCGATCTCTTGGAGCAGCTTCATTGTTCAAATACCTCCTGGCATGCTCTGTATAACACAAATTGACATCACTCACGTGATCAACAATACGCCGGTTAATCTCTTCAGGTAAATTCTCATCAAAGCATCTATTCCCTGCTTCCATATGAAATACAGGTATTTTAAGACGTTTTGCAGATATTACACATAGGCACGAGTTTGTATCACCGAGAACAAGCAATGCATCGGGTTTTAGTTTTGCCAGAAGTTCATATGACTTCGATATGACATTTCCCATCGTCTGCCCTAAATTATCCCCGACAACATTCAGATAATGATCCGGCTCTCTCAAACCCAAATCATTGAAAAAAACTTCATTCAAAGAATAATCGTAATTTTGGCCGGTATGAACAAGGGTATGATCATAGTATTGGTCACACTTCTTAATAATCTCTGATAATTTTATGACTTCCGGTCGAGTTCCAACTATCGTCATCAGCTTTAACTTTGACATAATCCCCCTTTATTCGAAATAATGTGGATAAAGCTCTTGATGGTCTCTTATCCACTTAACCATTTCGATTATCATCGTTTCATAATCCGGCACTTTGAATCTAAAATCTTTCCTTGTATTAATGAGAGATTTATCCAATTTGACTTTATCCGAAGGCTCAATGGCAACTTTATTGCTTCTCATATGCTTGTTGAACAATTGCAATAAATCATACTTGCTGATTTTTGTATTATTGACAAGATTGTAAATCCCTGAGAGATCCTGGTTAATTGCTGACTCCATTGCTTTAGCAAGTGTTAAGGTTGTAACACCTGTCCAAAGGGCTTTTGAGTAACCTTGTAACGGGCCATTCTGTTTCATAAACCAGTTAAACAGGCCAATACCATCTCTATTCATATCCGGCCCAATGATGGAATTTCTAAAAGTTAGGTTTTTATTATCATCTACTTCCCCCAAGGCTTTTGTTCTATCATAAAAAGATTCACCGTCACGAAAACTTTTCTCGGTATAATTTCCAGTTTTCCCAGAAAAAACACAATCTGTGCTCATATGAATGAGTTTTGAGTCAGAATCTTTTAACTGTTCAGCGATGAAGTGAGGAAGAAAACTGTTCAGGTAAACAGAATCAGCTTTCTTATCGTCGCAATCGGTATTCAGCAGTCCAATGCAATTAATAACAACATCGTAATGATTCTTTCTGAATAATGACTCCATGTAGTTTTTATCAAGAGCATTCCCGACAATATTTTTTAGAAATTTAAAGGGGGTAAGAGTAAAGGCTGTTACATCATAATTCCTTTCGGAAAAATAGAGTGAGATCACATGGCCAGCCATACCATTGCCACCTAAGACTAAAACTTTCATTATTTTCTCACCTCATTATTTTTATACCACTGAATATACTCGGATAATCCTTCATCTAACTGTATTTTAGGTATAAAACCAATAGCTTGCTTTACTAAGTGGTTATCTGCTTTACAGTGTTTCACATCGGCTGTTCTCTCAGGCTCATATTTGATATCTACTACTCGCCCAGATATTTCTAGCATCCTTTTAGCTAGATTATTAATAGATATACTAGATCCACTTCCAAGATTAAATAACGCTGTCTTACTGCATTTGATAGCAGATATGTAGTTCGCTACAGCAACATCTTTTACATTAACAAAATCTCTTGTCTGTTCTCCATCCCCGTAGATAGTTAATGGTTCATTATTAAATATTTTATGCGCAAAAATGGGAATTACATTTCCATATACATCATATCTCTGGTTAACTCCGTAAATATTAAAATATCTTAAACAGATTCCAATAATACCATAAACGTTCCCATAAGTCATTATCATTTTTTCAGCGGCGAGCTTGCTAACTCCATATGGAGAATCAGCGTTTTGAGGATGATCCTCTCTTATAGTATCTGTTGCTAACTCACCAAAAATCGCTGCAGAGGATGAATAAATAATTTTTCTTACTGAATGCTTTCTCATGCCTTCAAGCAAATTGATAGTTCCGAGTATATTTACTTCAGAGTCGAGCTGAGGGTGATCAATTGATCTTTGTCTCCCTACAGAGGCTGCCAAATGAAATACAGCATCAATTCCTTTGCATGCTTTAAAAAGAGCATCCTGGTTAAGGATATCATCATGTATAAACTCAATATCTTTATCTTCAATGTTTTTCAAATATCCTGATGACAAATTATCATATACCCGAACTTTGATCCTCTTCTTTATTAGGTAATCAACAACATTTGATCCAATAAAACCAGCCCCCCCTGTTACTAATGCTCTTTTCATTATACCCATCCTTCAATTTCAAGTTTTATATAATCCAACTCCATTAACTTTTCTTTTACTGCCTCCACATCCAACCTTTGTGTATTATGTGAAGTATACTCATGTTCTGTAGAAAGCTTTTCATCTCCTTCAACGAAGTATTTATCATAGTTTAAGCCTCTTTTATCAGCAGAGACTTGAAAGTAATTACCCATATCTTTTGCCGTTAAATACTCTTCTTTTGTCAGTAAAGTCTCATAGAGCTTCTCTCCATGTCTGGTGCCGATAACCTTTATTTCATTATCAGCTTTAAAAAGCTCCTTTATGGCCTGAGCCAGATCAGCGATTGTAGATGCCGGAGCTTTTTGAACCATAAGATCTCCTGCTTGTGCATGTTTGAAGGCAAAGACAACGAGCTCAACCGCCTCTTCCAGGCTCATCAGAAACCTAGTCATCTCCGGGTTAGTCACTGTCAATGGTTGTCCGGATTTTATTTGTTCAACAAAAAGAGGAATGACAGAGCCTCTGGAAGCCATGACATTCCCATAACGCGTCCCGCATATCAATGTCTTTTCCGGATCGACTGTTTTTGATTTTGCCATAAATACTTTTTCCATCATGGCCTTAGATATCCCCATGGCATTAATGGGATAAGCAGCTTTATCCGTTGATAAGCAGATGACTTTCTTAACTCCATATTCAATGGCAGCCGTCAAAACATTATCTGTTCCCAACACATTCGTCTTCACAGCTTCCAAAGGGAAAAACTCACATGAGGGGACTTGCTTCAATGCCGCTGCGTGGAAGATATAATCAACTCCGTTCATAACATTTCGTACACTTTGAATATCTCTCACATCACCGATATAAAACTTCAACTTATCATTTTTGTATTCTTTCCGCATGTCTTCTTGTTTTTTTTCATCTCTCGAAAAGATCCGAATCTCTTTGACCGGAGTATGTAAAAACCTTTTCATGACAGCGTGCCCAAAAGAACCGGTCCCGCCGGTAATAAGAAGAGTGTTTCCCCTGAACATTTTACCTCCTTAATCAAATATTATTGACCTAAATACTTGTCCATTTCATCAAGAAGTCTTTCTTTGTTGAAGTATTCTTGATAATATGTAAATGCATTTTCTCCCATTAGTTTTAACTCAACTACCGAAAGTGCAATAAATTTCTTAATGGCTTTAACAAACTGAGGCACATCTTCGGCAGGAGAAGTAAATCCAGCTTTTGCTTCTTCGATAATATCTTTTACTTCACCGTCTGCTGATAAAAGTATCGGTTTCCCGCATGCAAGATATGATTGTGTTTTAGCCGGAATTTGCATTGAAAAAATAGGGCTCTTTTTCAAAGTGATTAGAGCGACATCCGCGGCAGCCATATACTCAGGAATTATTTTTGCAGGCTGTCTTGGAATAAAGTTAAAATACTCATCAACTTTATATTTTCTGATTAACTCTACCAGTCTGACTTTAAATCTCCCATCGCCGATTATATTAAATCGGATGGGAAGTCCCTCCTTTTTTAACACTAGAGCAGCTTCTGGCAATATCCCTAGTCCCTGGGCCTCACCGATATTTCCTGCAAATAGAATATTGAGTTTTTCATCTCTAGTTATTGCTGAAATATCCACTGTATTTTTCATCAATGGTTTGTAATAATCCTCGGCATACTGGGGCCAATACTGAATTTTATCTTTTGGAACTCCTCTACTTTCTATTGCCAAAACAAACCCTTTTGAAGTTACAAAAATGTTTTTACAATTATTATAAATGTATTGAACCATTTTCACAATTGGAGTAATGATTCTTCTACTTTTAATCCCAGTAATTATTTCAACATTTTCAGGCCAAAGATCTTGAACATAAATTTGACATATAATATTGCGCCTTTTCGCGAACCATACGCCTGGCAAAGCTTGGGTCATAGGGGATACTTCAAAAATAAAAACTGAATCAGCTTTTAATGTAGTAAAATGAGCCCAAAAAAAACCGGATATAACAAAGGAAAAGTAGTTTAAAACAAGCTGAACTCTTGTCTTTCCTCTCGATATCAAAGGGAGCCTGATAATTTCTATCCCTTTATAATATTCATGTCTTTTTTTAAAATAACCATATCCTGGATAAAACTTACCCTGGGGATAATTTGGGATCCCCGTTATCACAGTAACCTTATACCCCCTTTTTACCCACTCAGAACAAATATCATTGATACGGAAATTTTCAGGGTAAAACAGCTGAGATATAACTAATATATGCTTCCTCAATGGTTCTCCCTCATCTCAACAAACTCTCTCCAATAAAAACTTTCATCATCTTCATATTTCACCTCATCGGTGAAATCTTCTTTGCGGCCCCATCCTTTGAAAAGAGTGGTCGGATGGTTAATAAGCAGGGACTCTTTATCAGGGTCAATGGCTTCAACCACATGGACCAGGCCGGGATAGATAACAAGAAGCTTTGGATTATCCTCTCCTGCGATGATGATCTCTTTCTGATGATAGGTCGGGCTTTCCTCACGGCCGTCCCAGACAATGATACGATGAGTTCCCGGTCCCGGAAAGGCAAAGAGTTCAACCCGTTTATAATGCACATGAGGGCCTCTGTAATATCCGAATTTTGTAAAGGTCACATAGCTCATCGCAGGACGCACATCTTCAGCCAACTCATCAATCCGGAACGTCTCCATGAGACAGCCGCGATGGTCAGCATGCTTTTCCAGATCCTTGATAAACAATCCTCTGATAAAACTTTCTTTCATCGACTTCCTTTCTCCTCGTAGAGGGGTTAAATCTTTCCATTATATCAAGCGACGACATCCGGAGTCGTCCCGCACTCAAATTTATTTCCTCACGATAAAATCAGATTAGTATCTCTTATTCATCATTAACTCACATGGGGACACTCATCATTATTTGAGTGCGGTGAACCTGACCCCATAAAAATCAAGTGTCCCAGGGACACAAGGCCCAGGGTGTAGATCAACAGGCGCAGCAGGGTGATCTTTTTCCCCGGAAGCAGAGCTGCCGCCCCGGCGTTGAGGAGCACCAGGATGGAAAATAAGCGGATCACGAGAAGGCCGTTCTCATTCACCGGAGGGTTCTCCATGCCGTATTCGTTATGCACAGGGCTTGCCAAGAGGCTGATCAAAGTGAAAAACACACAACAGACAAACATCAGGATCAGAACGATTTTTGTTTTCATTTATTCTCCTTGAGTAGGGGTCAGGTTCCAGCACTCAACTCAGAAGAGCTGAGTGCTGGATGAATCAAGACCTGACCCCTTTCAAGCCTGCTCCTTGCACAGGCTACCGACTTCTGGCTGCGCCTGTGATATTATCGGATTCCAAAACATGCTCTTTTACCATTTTCTGAATGTCCTTGCGCTGCTTTTTCAAATCTCCGTCGGGATCATCTAAACGGCCGTTTTTCCTGAAGCAGAGCGTATAATTATAGATATCGATGACGGGGTCTGTTCCCCTGACGCCTTCGCGCCGTCTGAGAAAATAAGTCCCTTCTTCGGCATTGATCACATAGACGACAGTCAAGTCCTCGATATATTCGATGACATCTTCTAACTCTTCATGGGGAACCAATTCATCGACATCCGTAAATGAGGCTGTCATTTGATAATACTTATAGGGTTTGCCCAGATGAAGACTCATCGCCTGCTCAAAAGCCTTTATTCCTTCAACAGAGCGCTCAATCTCAAAGGTGATCTCCGCGTATTTTTCTTTGGTATTGAGATGCTCTTCTGTTCCGTAATAGACTTTGTTTAAAGAATCTTTGGCACACCCGAAAGCGGCCATAACCGCTAAAACAACAATCCATCTTTTCATATTTCCTCCCCATTTTTTTAAAAATCCTCATGCTTTCATTTTGATGATACTCCTTTAACGTTTCATTGTCCAATTCCTCTCAAATCAGCGCGGAGTAAATCTCAATCTCATCCGGTACCTTCCATGAGTGACAATGCGGCCTGCTATATACTTTAAACTGTACAGTCTGTTTGGGCTTCGTTTGATCAAAGCCCACGTTTCTTTCCACTCTTTTTTTCGTAAATATTCCAAAGCGATATCTCCTGTATGGACAGCGTAAATCTTTTTTTGTATTTTATCGGGATAACGGCTGATGACATCCTTCATCGTATCAAGGTAATGTCTGCGCTGTCTCCGGAATACTTCCGTATCCCCGGGAGTGTTCCTTCGTGTTACGGACTTGGCAAAGCAAAAGTCTTCCACTGCGGCTGACGGGCAGACCTGCGCCGTGCGAATCACAAACTCCCAATCCTGATGTCGGTCAAAACTCTCATCAAAGCCCCCGGCCTGCTCCCAGCATTCCCGGGAGATAAGCAAGCTGCTGGAGGGTATTTTTGTTTTTTTAAGGAGAATAGCCACAGGAATGTCTTTTGTTTTTCTTACACAGATTTTGTTGCGTACTTTTCCGTCGCTGAGCACACGAAAAGAGGTATAAGAAAACTTAGCTGCCGTCTGAATGCGGCCTAAAGCTGACATTTGAGCCGAAAGCTTATGCGGATAAAAGTAGTCGTCATCATCCAGCAGAGCAAAATAACTCCCGCGAGCTAAATCTGCTCCCGTATTCCGGGCTGCAGCGCCGTTTTTATTGTACACATGACAATGGTAGCGGAGGGAGCGCGGGGAAGGAGGCATATTCGTCACCAGTTTTTCCGCTGCTATTTGGTTTTTAGTCCCTTTCCCGTTATCATCGACGACAATGAGTTCAATATTATCATAATCCTGATTCAAAGCACTTTTTATTGCCCGCGCCAGCCTTTTGGGAGGGCCGCAGGCAGGGATAATGACAGAAATCAACGGCTTCTGCGTCATGATGTCTTTCCCGGTAAAATGAGAAAGCCGCCTAACAGCTGCTGCCCGTAATCGTTATAATAGCTCCACATCCCCGCCGACGGGGTAAACGTCATCTCCCCCAGGACAGGGCGGGAATCCACATCGTAAAAATCAATTCGCACAAACGGAAAAGGCTCTGAAAGGATACGGGAATAGCGAATCATTTCTTCTAATCCCTCCGGACGGCGTATCGTCTCTTTGTTTTCATCGACATGAATATCCAGTGGATTCCATTCCAGGTCATAGAACTCAAAAAGAAGATCGCTCTGCCTGCCGGAACAGGCCACGATGACTTTGGGCTCCCCATTGAAACAATAGACTTTATAGTCATTAGGGACTTCGCCGCCATCGTCCAGATATTCTTCACAAAGGATCTTCGGTACGATATGGCGATAATGGGGCTCGTTGGCATACAAGCTAAAATCTGTTTTGACCCATTTTTGCAAATTTTTCTCAGCCGAATCGATATCAAACTCCTTTTTGTTTTTACAGAGAATATTATATTCACAGCCGTGATTGCACTTCAGAGCGAAGCGGTTGGGAAGTTTTTCCCAGGGAATCTGTGCGGGGGTATCATAGATCCCGTAGACTGCGGGAAGAATGTGCTCCAGTCCTTTATCTCTCACATAATCTCTCATAGCGACTTTATCGGTGCATTTTATCATCAGAGGGTTTTTGTAAAAAAGCTTCATCCAGATCAGTTTTTCATTGAAAGTCTCCGGGTGCTTGAGGTTCAGCTTCTTTCCGGTGGCCTTTTTATAGGCTAAACGCGCATAAAGCACCGGAGCGAACCGAGCCAGAAGCTTTTTGAATATGTGTGCATCTTTTTTTTTCATTTTTCTTGTTGAGGGGTCAGGTCCCGCACTCAACTCTTTGAGTTGAGTGCTGGATAAATCTTTCCATTATATCAAGCGACGACATCCGCCTTCGTTTAGGGGTCAGGTCTTGAATTTTAGTGTTTTGGGTAAACCCAAATCACTAAATTTAAAATGAATCAAGACCTGACCCCGTTATACCCGATATACAGTTTTCCCATCGCTGAAGTGTGGTCTCTGAAGGGGGCTCTCTCTCCTGCGCACAGGATGGGAAAACATTATGTCATAACACCTTTTATTTTAACATGAAAAGGGTCGACTTCAAGCTGAATTTATGACATACCGTTCGTTACTTTTCTTTCTTTCTTGCTTTCTTTCTTGTGAGCATTAAAATCCATATATGGATAATAGTTGTGACTCTTCTCTCCCCTGGCATGTTTTGCAAGTCCAAAGCGGACAGGAAGAATATGTCAAAGAGTATATGACTCAAAATATCCCCGGGCTGACCCTTTTCCTTCCCAAACGTATCATACTGGAACGTAGAAGAGGCAAACTCGCAAAAACGGTCAAATCCCTTTTCCCGGGCTATCTTTTTTTTACAGGAATTCTTGAGAGCAAGGGAATAGCAAGGCTACACAAAACATCTTTTTTTAAAAAAGTACTGCGCAACGACAAACAAGAGTATGCTGTCGTTCCCGCCGGGGAGATGGACTTTTTGTTTTCTTTGACCTGCGGAGGAGATACGGTCGATGTGTCGGAAGCCGCTTTTGATGAGAATGACCGCATCCGCGTTATCGCCGGGCCGCTGAAAGAGATGGAGTTTTCTATTATAAAAGTCGACAGACGGCGCCAACGGGTAACAGCCACTATTGAGTTTTTCAACGAGTTCCGCGAGATCACGTTGTCCTATGATGTGATAGAGAAGTGTTGATAGGGGTCAGTCCCGCACTCAACTCAAAGAGTTGAGTGCGGGACTGGCCTCCTCTGGCAACTCCCTATCATTGTTGTTGTGCTTTTGTGTTTTTTCTCCTATCCATTCATAAAAGGGCAAATCTAATTTATAATCTCTGACAAGCCGTTCGAACATTTTCATCACAACATCTCTACAAGAGGGGCATATCAGCCCCTTTGAATAATAAATCATCACATATCAATTATTTGCATCCGTCTTTAAATCTTTTTTTAAGCTTTTTATTGCCGTTGCCTGCCCATGAGTAAAAACAGATTTGAGCTCATAGGATTGCCTTAAAGATGAATAGAGATGTGCCGTCCTTTCTCTTAAATCATAATGACGCTGAAGAACTATCACACAGAAAAAGAGCAGGCCCAATATAGCAATCAACCCGATAAAAAGAAAACATTTATTCATATTTTATATTCAAATAGATGGAGGACAATCTTCTCGTCATCTCCCACTTTTTCTGCATAAATGACACGATCACGTGTGTTTCGGACTTTTTGACTGGTTTTCAGCCAATCTCCATTTTTTCTGACACTAATTTCATCATCAAATATTTTTAAAATGTTTCCGTTCAAATCGATAATCTTGTCTCCCAAAAATAAAGTTTCCGTCTCTTTGTCGGGGATTATCATTTGTGCCACTGTATCCGTATTGAACTTGACCTTATGAACAAGATTCCCCTTTAAATCTGTGATAAGTATTTTCCCCGTGTTTTCCGGATGTAACGAATCGGTTCTGATCTTTTTAAGATATAACTCCTCTGTCATGAATATTCTGTCTTCAAAAATATTAAAGGTTTCAAACATAATATGCGAAACATGTTTCCTTGTAAAAAATCCACTTCCCGTTGTGATCTTTCTATCTAGTACTAGCATTCTGGGAACGCCTTTGCCTCCGGCAAAATTAAAACAAAATATTTCTCCTTTGTGGAAAAACACAAGATCTATAGATCCTTCTACCCATTTTGTTGTGTCATAGGTATCAAGAAATATGACTTGTTCTTCATCCAGCTTAAACAATGAACACCTTAGAAGGTATCGGTCAAAAAGGAGAAAATGAGCAGAGTCAAGAAAACATCCCGTCACCCCGCTCATATATTCTCCAGGCCCCTTTCCATATGAAGCGATCTCCCCGAGAAATGTCCCGTCTTTTTTCCACAAGTAAGTCCTGAATTGTGAAGAAGCGATAATCCCCACAACATACTTTTCCCCAATAATAAAATCGTGAAAGGGGGACAAGCCATAATCCAACTCGAGTTCAATTGTCTCCGTCTCTTTTAAGACATCAAAAATATCTTGAGCTTGCTTAATGGATTGAAGTTTTTCATCCGGCACCTCAACATAAGAGGGTCGGGAGCAACCCATGCCGAACAAAATAAGCACAATAATAACAGATAAGAGGCCGAGCTTTTTCATATTATAGACAAGGTTGTTCCGGGGCGAGATTACACGTTGAGTTACCGCCTGTTACACAGGTGAGCTGAGAACCATCCTTCCAAATACCTCCATCCGGTGTCACGATGACATATGAACACGGCATCGGATAGATTTGATATTTTTCCGTAAGACATCCGATTCCCCATTCCACAATTTCCTTCAACATAAAAACCTCCTCATTTTTCAGCATAATCGTTGAGGGGTCAGGTCTTGAAATTTAGTGTTTTGGGTAAACCCAAATCACTAAATTTAAAATGAATCAAGACCTGACCCCTCAACTAAAATCTCTTTCATTTTCTCCGCGAAAGCATCCCAGGTGTAGGATTCGGCGGTCTGTCTCATCTCCCTCAACTTTTCCTGATCGGGATGAGCGAGAAGACCCCGCACTGCCCGGGCCAGGGCAGGAGCGCCTTCTTCAAGAGGGAAATAGGCGGCTTTGCCATGAGTCACCTCTTTCATGATGGGAATATCGCTTACAAGGACGGGACACTCTCTCAGGGCCGCTTCTAAAGGGGGTATCCCGAAGCCTTCAAAACGGGTGGGATAAATAAAAGCTTCCGCTTTTCGGAAAAGATGTTCCCGTTCTTCATTTGAGATCCTCCCCAAAAAACACAAACGGGGATGAGAGGACAAGGCCTTTTCCAACGCAGGGCGGAAACGCGCCTCAACATTTCCCGCTAAGACAACATTTATATTTTGAGGAAATGTTTTTTCACTCATAGCGCGGATCAAAAGATCGATCCCCTTCCAATAAGAAATCCGTCCCACAAAAAAAAGAAACGGGCCGGGAGGGAGAGATCCCGGTTTCACAGACACACAATCTAAGCTGTGATCGATTCCGGGAGGATTCACAAATATTTTCTCTTCCGGATAAGAAAAAAAGCGGTTGACAGAATCTTTGCTGAATTGAGAAGGCGTCATAATGGCGTGAGCATGGGATAACGTCTTTCGGACGCTCATCCGCTGCTTCACCTTAATCAACCGGGGAAACGACTCCACGCCTTCCAGGACATAATAGTCGTGCACCATGACCAGAGCTTTTGTCCTGCCGGGATGAAAGAGCAACTTATGGTGGACTTCAAAAAAGAAATCGGGTTGAAGAGAGCGGACCCTTTGCCCCATCCACCTGTTATAATGCAGATGGGCACAACTTTTCAGAGCCGGCTTCCCCCAGGCCTGATTCTGCTCCGGCGGGATTCGAAGACTTTCAAGAAGCGTCTTCTCCAAAGGAAGATCAGACAAGAGAACAATTTCAAAATAATCGGCAAGATGCGGCACCGTCTCCAAAAGAATACGGCGCATGCTGTGTAAAACAGGGCGTGTTAATTCCCTTCCGTTGACAAAAAGAGTTCTCTTCATCTTTGGAGAGTATCATAAATATGAACTATTTCCATTCTTTTTAGCCTTCTCATCAAGAGATATCATACTCCTGATTTTTTTACCAGATAATTTTCCCGTAATCAATTGGCTGACACATACCTTTTTAATCCTGATTTCCATTGCAGTCAAATCCAAAAAAGTGTGTTAATTCCTCTGTCATGGTTTTCCTATGCCACTTTCTCTTTTTTCTTCCATTCGTGTTTCATATTCTTTCTCTTTTTAGCATAATCGCTAACGTTCCGCAAATACAAGAAGTTGCGCTATTAAGAAATGCAGAATCTATAGAAGTTGATACTTTATTAAAATCACTCCGTTTTCCTCATTTACCCAATAGGTCAGCTCAGATTCAGCTGTCTTTTTATAATAAGTAGAAAACGTATAGCTTTCAATCACCTCAAATTGTTTCATGCTAACTATTTCTTTTAACCATTCTATGGAATGTGAAATAGAAGTCAACATATCATCTTTATCTTTAATCCATAAGGGTATGTCAGATGAATCAACATAAATCAAGATTTTTAAGTCTTTACTTGATGCCCCGGGAATGGACCTATTCTTATAATTAACGTCGAACATCTTATATTCACAATCAATTATTTCCGATTTAGGGATAATAAATGATCTTATTATTTTTAGCTTGTGTTCTGTAGACAACCCCGTACTTGTAACTGGCTTATTGTGAGCATTGGTGCATGAAGATGCAAATACAAAGCAGAAACATACTATAATAATGCAATAAAATCTTTTCCTAGTTAAAAAGCAGGTTAACAAATTTTGAATATCAGTTATTTTTTTCAATTGAAACCCTCAAAACAGTGTTCAACTTTTCAGGCGAAACTTTTCTTGCATCACTAAGGTAGATATCCCGATAAGTTTTTGTCTTTCTAATATAATTTTCTTGAACAGCAAAATTTTCCATTAATCTCAAGCTTCCAGGCTCATTATCATAACTGCCAACATGTACCATTTGAACACAATCACCTTCAATAATTTCTTCAAACTGGACTTTATCTAATAAAGGATGAAGTCCCTAAAGTGGTATAAAAAGGTGTGAGTACCGACTCAAGTGATATTACCTTGGAAATGAATGTTTTGAAAGGACTTTTTAAAGTGACGGGAAAGACAGATCATTTCTCCGGTTTCTGGAGTCGATTTTGAACCAGGCCCCGGGCGTGTGGAACCACAACGCGCGTGGGTTCCTTACACATGAACGTCCTGCGATTTCGTTCACGACAGAGCCACCTCTCGCTTCATGCCTTCAAGGAGGATCCTCATCTTCTCTTTGCTGCTCCAATTCCCTTTCCCCATGAACATTTTTTTCTCCTTCCACTCTAAACCATTTCGACCATTCTTTTATGGGGAGAGTATAAGATCATTTTGAAAGTATTCATAACGGTGGAGTTGACACATTTTTTTGGCCTTGATTCTGTCACTCATTATTTAGCTTATGATCCTATCAATCTCTGGACGTTTTTTGTTTTTTCTTTATACTCGACGAATGAGAGGGAAAAAAGAATTTTCACCCTTTGAGCTCCGATTGAAAGTCCATTACCTTATCAAAAAGGTTTTCAAGTCTCATTTTCTTTTCAACACTCTTTTCCGCAGTATTGTTCCTAAACGCAACGTTTTTAAGCCGCCGGCCCATCAGCCTCAAAATACAATTCCCGTGCTTCTTAACAGCACTCAGTGGCAAAATAATTATTTCGGGATCTGTTTTGACACCGATTCCTTCCCCTGGTATACCACTTTTATCCATTTTTGTGAAAATAACCGTTTGCCTTATAAAATCTTTAATATTCATCAATCGGACTGGCTGGAACAATCCCGCCCCTGTGACGTCATCTTTTGGCGACCGGCCAATGCTCAGCACAGCATCAAAGAGGCGATGATGAAGGTCAAAATATTAAACGAGATGGGCATCAAGACTTTCCCGCCTCTTTATGATCTGATGCTTTATGAAAACAAAAGTCTGCAGTTTTCTCTTCTCCGTGAAACGGGACTCCCGGTGGTCCCGACTTTTATCTCTCATGACTATGACGAAAGCCGGCTCTTTCTCAAAGACCGTAAAATGTGGCCTTTAGTCTCTAAGGTCAAAACCGGCTCAGCCTCGATCGGAGTCCGCCTTCTCAAAAATGAAAAAGAAGCTTCGCATTTTCTTAAAAAAGCCTTCACCCGCGGAATCCGTTACTTCTGGCATGGAGACAGGCAAAAATATTATGTCCTCTTCCAAGACTATGTCGACAACATGGGGTATGACTTGCGGATCATAACCGCCGGAGACACCTTTTTCGGCTATTACCGTTATCCCAAAAAAAATGACTTCCGGGCTTCAGGAAGCGGTTTCTGGTCTTTTACAGAGCTTCCGCAGGACGCTTTAAAATTGGCACAAAAGGTAAAAACAACATTAGGCCTGAGCGATTGCTCCGTTGACTTCATCAGAGACAAAAACGGCACACTTCATATTATTGAAGTCTCTCTCTTTACATTGATATCCTCACCGGCACAGGCTATTGTCAATGAGCAACCCGGCTACTACATAAGACAAGAAACAGGCGACTTTATTTTTTCAGAAGGATATCTCTGGCCCCAGCATCTGATGCTGAAACATTTTCTTCAAGAATACGTCGTATAACCTCTCTTAAAAGAACACTTTCAAGAGTTTTCTTTCCGGGGATAAAATGACTGTCATTTTCAGGAGCGGGTGAAAAAAGGGAAAAATCGGTTAAGAAAGGGGAAATGAATTCTAAAAAATAGTCGCCTGATTTCGGATAAAAATGAAAGACCGCCCGGTAATCTCTCAACCCTTCAAGTTTTGACACTTCCGCAAGCAGCGCCTTTCCTTTATCACAAAGAGGCCTCTCCGTATTCTTTTGATGAATAACCCCGGCGTCCATCACATAAACGACATCCCGCCAAGCTCCCCGCTGAAGGCCTTTCATAAAAAACACTCCCTGTTTGGACCGATATCCGCGGTGTTTTCCGGGAATCCCCAGACGAAAAGCCTGTTCTGTCCTTCTCTTTCCTTCTTTGTAGGAGAAGATATTCTCTGTCGATTGGGGCGGAGTACTCCAATCTTTTTTAAAAAGAAGAGGGTAGCTGCAACTTTTAAGAAACTGTGTGACTTCATCATAATCATAAGAGATAAAAGCATCAATAAGGGGCAGACCCGCTGATTGAAGTTTATGGTACTGATAGGCGATGTTTTCCCAAAGCAGGATCTGATCAAAAGAGGGATAGACTTTTTTTTTGAGGACTTTTTCCAAAAAATAGATTTTTTCAACAGCTTCATCGGCTGCCCAGGGATCCCGGGGCAGCGGCCAGAGAATAACATCAAAAAAGCGGGCCGTTTCCCTCCAGGAACTTTCATGACAATAATAGGGTTCCGTCTTTATTGGAAGACGAGGAGTGCCCCCTTGTGTTTGCCGTGGCTGTCCCCGTCCTATTTTTTTCACTCAAAAGCCTTTCCTGTCCGGTTCTCTTTCTCAAAGTATAGAGCAAAAAGACACGATTTCAATCCTTGCCGAGACTTAAAAACAAACGGAATTTCACTGTCTGAGACGCAGGTGTATTTCATTATGAACGGGATTATTGTGACAAACAATTTTTTTTCAGAGTCTTTCTCTGAGATAACTCTGAAGTTCTAATGCTTTCGTATCTGCGGGGTTTAATTCCAACGATTTTTTGACCTGCCCCCAAGCCGAAAGCTCATTCACTTCCGAAGTTGTTTCGTCTCCGTAATTGTGTTGAAGAATATAGGCTTCTGCCAAAAGATTGTGCAAGTCAACGGCATCAATAGAAGAATCATGATTGTGAACCCAATGATCTGTCCCCTGAATATGATCAGAAAGCAAATCCACAATCGTTTGATGATCATCATAGAAAAGGGCCACGATGGCACGGCCGACATTGAGGCGCAAATCAATAGCAGTCAACCTTTCTTCCGCCAAAAACAACGCAGCATAGGCATTGGGCCAGGCATTCAATCGGATGTATGTCCATCCTTTTCCGATGAACCCTTCTGCCCAGGTGTCTTTCAATCCGATCGCCGCATCAAAAGAGTCTATAGCTTTGATATACTCAGTATTTTCATAGTATTCCCACCCCTGCCGGCAGAACTCTTCTGCACTCAATGGCGGGGTCCCCGTGCTGCTGTCAAAACCGCAGGAGACGACAAAAATAAGCGGAAATAATAATAAAAAGAATCTTGTCACAAAGGCCTCCATCTTGTTCATCTTTTATTATAAGCATTCTGTCAAATTACGCAAGGACAGAACATCCTCGTCTTCAAAAGAAAGAAATAAACTTTTTAAGGGAGGCTCCGGCACTTTTTGGGTCAAGAGTGCCGGTTCGGGTTCAGGTGCTTATGTCAGGCGGTTGCTATGAAACATGAAGAGAGGCTTTGTTCTGAGGCGTCTCCCACAGGGAAAGGGTATGAAGGTGATAGCGGTTAGTCTTCAGTAAAGGAGAGAGAATCTCCGCCATGTGGTAAAGCAGATTTTCAGAAGTAGGAGAAAAATCAAAAAGATCATTCAGACAGGTATGGTCTAAACGGTCGATTACAGTCTCCCGGACAATTGACTTCAAGAGGGTAAAATCAATGACCATTCCCTCATCGTCAGGAGTCCCGATCACACTCACTTCCAAAGTAAACGTGTGTCCGTGGAGAGCCTCGCATTTTCCCCGGTAAGCTGTCAGATAATGGGCTGCATCGAAAGTGAAGCGTTTGGTAATAATAATATCTTTCACTGAGGGCTCTCCATCCGCTTCAGGGAGACAGTCATATCCCGGCCTTTTCTTTTGAGTTTGATCTCGTATTCACTTTCTTCATCCATGATTTTTCTGAACTGAACAGTATAGGGCGTGGGCTTTCCGTTTATGGCATAGATCACATCCCCGGGCTTGATCCCCTTGCGCGCGCCTTCAGAATCAGGCTCCACGATCTGCACAAGGACACCTCCGTCCGGTACTTCGAAATACTCATTGAGCGTTGAGGGGAGATTGCCGACCATGATGCCTATCTCATCCAGGGCATACCCTAAAATTTCCAACCGGAACAAATTGATAATAAGGGGAATCTCATTATACAGCTCGGCATAACGGTCTTTTTTTTCGGTCAAGGTTACCTTGATCTTTTTTTTCAGATTCTCCCGGCGCAGAGTCACGGTGATACGGTCTCCGGGCCTTTGAGTATACAAGTTTAACAAAAAATCAGAAGCGTTCTCGATTCGATGCTCATTCCAGCCTGTGAGAACATCCCCGGGCAAAAGTCCTGCTCTATCTGCCGGTGATTTTTCCTGAACTTTTTCAATAAGGGTTCCCCGGTCGGTCTCTTTGACCGTGATTCCCAAAAAGGCTACTTTTCTTTTGTTTTCGCCGCTTAACACGCCGATTCCAAGCGTGCTTAAAATCAAAAGGCTAATAATCGCTTTCTTCACTTTTTCCTCTTTCTAATATGCCAGTGCATAGGCCTGTTCTGTCAGGATCTCCTTTTCAAGCTTTAGATCCATGGACTTTCCTGATTTTAACAGCAGAGTCTTGTCCATCGCCCGCTGAACGTTGATTTCGCGAGTACTTTCGCCCTGTTCTGAAACATTATCCGCTTTCCGATAAAGGTCTACGATCTTTCCTTGACTCATCCCCATATGAAGAGGATAGACCTTCACCGTAACAGGGTCTGGTGAGCGACCAGGGGTTCCCGGCAAAGCCAATGTCAGGACAATAAGAAGAAGAGCTGCAGCGGCAAAAGTGCCGGTGGCCGCGTAACGTATGCGACGCTTTTTCATTAAAGCCTTTTCTTCCAGCAATAAAGCTTTTAAAAGGTTTTCCCTGAAAACAGGGGGAGATTTTATCATGTCTTTCATTTTATTCTTCATTCTTCCTCCTCAAGTATGACATCTTTGCGTATTTTTTTCAATGCCCGGTGAACTTTCGAGCGGAGAGTCGAGGCATTCTCATTTTTTATCTCCGCCAGTTCCCGGTAGGACAAGTCATCAAAATAAACAGCGAGTAACAAGTCCTTTTCATCTGCTTCCAATTTCTCATCCATCGCACCAGTGACTCTTGTCCATAACTCATCCTCTTCAAGGGCGCGCTGCAACTCATATGACTCCTCCAAAACCTCATCGGATTTCATCAGAAAATCATATTTTTCTATCAGAGACAACGGTTTCTTTTGCCTAAACCAACTGATGATCTCATTATTGGCTATGGTAAAGATCCATGTCCCCAAGGCGGATTTCTTTCTTTCATAGGTATGAAGGTTCTTTAAAACCTTCATGAAAATAACCGCCGTAATATCCTCGGCACGCTCAACATTCATCACGCGTTTCAAGACATAGGAATAAACCTTGTCAAAAAACTCTATGTAAATCTTCTCAATGTTAAGCGCCTCCACACTAACTTATACGCCCTTTCTTTCAAATAGTTGCACTTTTTCAGAGAAAAAGTGCGGAATATACTCTTCAGTGGATGATTCTAACCCCTGAACCCAGCCATTTTCAAACTCAAGTTTCTCTATTGTTGTAATAATACGCTGATATTCCTTTTCATTCAAGGGCCGGTTTAAAGAAGGGGTGTCTTTCGCTTTCCAAACAGGAGTATATTGACTCATCACACTCACCGGGACATATTTTCCAAAACATCTGCGTATCTCTTCAAGAAGGCGAATGCTCTCTTCAATATATCCCGGCAAGACCAAATGCCGGATGATGACACCCTCTTGCATCAGGCCTTCATCTGTGAAAAGGCCAAACCCGTTACCGGCGATCATTTTCTCCACTGCTTTCCAGGCAAAGTGCGGATAATCCGCCGCCCCAGAAAGTTCTCCCGAGCTTTCTGAAGAGATATATTTCAGGTCAGAGAGAAAAATATCGGTAAAAAGAGCAATGATCTCCAGACTTTCAAGCGTCTCATAGCCGTTAGTATTATAGACCACAGGGATGTTAAGCCCCTGTTCAGCGGCCAGGAGCAGGGCGGGCACAATGAAAGGAAGGTGCGCCGTGGGGGAGACGAGATTAATGTTATGAGTACGGTCTTCGTTTTGAAGACGCAGGAAGATATCTGCCAGCTCTTCAATACTCAAAGAGACACCCCTATGCTTGTGGGAGATCTCATAATTCTGACAGAAGAGACAGGTAAGATTACACCCCGAAAAAAAGACATTGCCCGCTCCACGGCCGCCGCTGATAGGAGGCTCTTCATAAAAAAAGGGCTGGAAAAGAGCCACGGCTGTTTGATCACCGGCTCCGCATAAGCCTTTTATCACCCGGCGGTCGGCCTGACACCGGCGGGGACAGAGAGAACACCCCTCCAGGTGGCGTTTCAATTCCGGGAGAAGCGCCCGGAGTCGTTCGCGATTTTTAATATAACGGGGAACCATTCCGCCCTCCTCCTGCTCAGAAGATATCCGTTTTCCAAAAGAAGGGCAAGAAGGAAAAAATTATTGAGTAACCAGAGTTTTTATGTAGGACCTCCATAGAAGAGTATAATCAATACTTTGGAACGGCTGATCAGGAAAATGAACTGATAAGACCTGTTGACTGTGCCGGTCATAAACGATAAGCGCCTCTCTCAATTGGTATTTTTTCCACAATAAAATATTGGATTCACAAGAAAGCACGCTCCTGTTCTCTGAAGGCATTTCTCCGCATCGGACTTCGATATAATCGACATATTTTCTATACCGGTTTATCTCCTTTGCAAATTCTGTCATACTTTCCCTGCAAGCCGGGCAAGTCCACCCGAAGGTCACATAGATAAAAACAAAACGCGGTTTTTCCCGCCCGGCTTGCAAAAGAGGTTTTATGTCTTCTAAATCTAAGTCCTGCCTGTTGAAGAGATCGCTTAGCTTAACAGAGAGCTCCTGTATGGCCATCTCTTTATAAACCATCTCCTTTACGATGCTTAATTGATTCCCATACACGAAAGCGATCACGGCTGTTAAAACAAAGAGAACAGAGAACACACTAAACAAAATCTTTTTAAACATCATACTCAAAAATCCGAAGAATCAGCTTATCCTTTGTCCCTCTGTCGACAAAGATCTTCTTCCCCCGGGGAACAGTCGTTGCCAAGCTTGTCTTAAACCAGGGATATTTCTCCTGATCCCATCGTCTGCTGAGGACATTTATGACTTTTCCGGCTGTATCAATAATGTAGGCCTCTTTCCCCGGAGGATTGACACAAAAGGTCTCGTTTTGAGCATCAGGGACGATGTCCATGAGAAGTTCGTCAAAAGGAAGGGGGATCCGCCCGAGAAGATTTCCGTCCAAGTCACTGACCAAAAGCTTCCCGCCCCCTTCGACTTGCCATGAGTTTCTCTTTAAGTCCTTTGTGCTTTTATGATAGAGCTCGTCGGTCATAAAGATCCTGTCATCGTTGATGACATAAATCTCAAACATCGCATAAGAGTTGTGTTTTCGCGGGAAATACTTTTTCATCGGTGTGAGCGACTGATCCAAAATGATAATCCGATACGTATCCATAACTCCGCCGCTTTGATTAAAAAGGTATAGCCGTCCATTTTTTTCCCGCGCATAATGGATAGCACCTGATGACCAGGCTGCTGTATCGATCACATCATCAAAGGAAAAGCCGTCAGGCGTCAATCGATAAACAGTCGCTCTTGAAAGCCCCATGTCAAAAAGAAGAGCCGTGGAGTCGTCGATAAACACAGCCGAACCTACGTTAATCGCTTCTCCCGGGCCTTTACCGTAGGGCATCATTTCTCCCAGAAAGCGTCCGCTTTCCCGATGCCAGGCATAGGCTCGCATAGAGCTTGTCCCGATAATACCGATGATATACTCTTCCCCGATAACGAAATCATAGAAAGGCCATAATCCATAATCAAGGTCCAACTCTATGACTTCCGTTAAAGACAGAAGATCCGAAACACATTCCGCTGCTTCAATCTTATCTCGTTTTTCCTGGGGTACCGGAATCGCTTCATATAAGGGGATCTTCTGTGAGCACCCGGAAAAAAACATTCCCGTCAAGATTACTGAAACAAAATAATATGCATATTTCATAATACATTAAGGCATGCACTCTTCTAAGGCGCTGCAATCCGGGCGACCGTTTTTATCTCTATAGCAAACTTGCATCTTTCCGGTATATCCACCGCCTCCGGGAACATCGACAAGCGTACAGCCCATCCAGCCAATACTATATTTTTGCCCGATAATATCTTTTCCAATATCAATAATGATTCCAAGAATGATGGCTTTCCCGAGCTCCTTGGCAAACATCCACAACAAAGGAACAGGGCTCGAAAAAGCAGCCCCTGTCAACATACACACGACCAACACAACAATCACAGCTTTTTTCATACCGACCTCCTTCATAAGAATTTCAATCATTATATATATATATATATAATGTCAATAACTTTTTTAAACATCATACTCAAAAATCCGCAAGATCAACTTTCCTTCTGTCCCCCTATCCAAGTAGATCCTCTTCCCCCGTCTAATACTTGTCTGCAAACTTGTTTTTAGCCAGGGGTATTTTTCTGAAGGCCATCCTTCATCAAACATATTAAGGATCTCCCCGGCTGTATCCATTATATATGCATTTTTGCCGAGTTGTTGAATATAAAAGGTTTCATTTTTTGAATCAGGGATTATATCCACGAGAAGTTCTTCAAATGGCAGTTCTATCCTTCCGATAATATTTACCTCTAAGTCACTAATCAGTATTTTCCCTCTGCCCTCAACCTGCCATAATTCTTTTTTTATGTCCTTTACGTTTTTATGATAGAGCTCGTCGGTCATAAAGATCCTGTCATCGTTGATGACATAAATCTCAAACATCGCATAAGAGTTGTGTTTTCGCGGGAAATACTTTTTCATCGGTGTGAGCGACTGATCCAAAATGATAATCCGATACGTATCCATAACTCCGCCGCTTTGATTAAAAAGGTATAGCCGTCCATTTTTTTCCCGCGCATAATGGATAGCACCTGATGACCAGGCTGCTGTATCGATCACATCATCAAAGGAAAAGCCGTCAGGCGTCAATCGATAAACAGTCGCTCTTGAAAGCCCCATGTCAAAAAGAAGAGCCGTGGAGTCGTCGATAAACACAGCCGAACCTACGTTAATCGCTTCTCCCGGGCCTTTACCGTAGGGCATCATTTCTCCCAGAAAACGTCCACTTTCACGATGCCAGACATAGGCTCGCTGATTACTGGCCCGAACAATACCTATAACATATTTGTCTCCAACAATGACATCGTAAAAAGGCCATAACTCATAATCAAGATCCAATTCCATATACTCCGATAAAACGAATAGATCTGAAGGAAATTCTGCTGATTTTATCTTGTCTCTTTTATCCTGCTGTACTGGAATTGCGTCATACAGCGGAATTCTCTCCGAACATCCTGATAATATTAACACTAATAAAATAAATAATTTTAGCCTTGTAGTCATTTGATGCCCCGTTAAGCTGTTGGTATGCAATCGCCTAATACACTACATTCTGACATTCCTTTCTCTACCTCCATGCACCTTGGCGCTATCCCTCTAACAGCTGTACCACTAGGGTATAATGTTACCTCACAAGGATCAAAAACTATTGTGTATTCCTTCCCAAACAAACCTTCCCCAATACCGATACCAATTGTTATGAGGATACTTATCCCTACGTCCTTAAGAAACATCCATACCAAAGGAACAGGGCTCGAAAAAGCAGCCCCTGTCAACATACACACGACCAACACAATAATCACAGCTTTTTTCATACCGACCTCCTTCATAAGAATTTCAATCATTATATATATATATAATGTCAATAATAAATTTACCCAAATTAGAATAAAATACAAAATAACTTATTTTGCTAAATCAACAGAACTTTAAAATTTCAATCTCTCTTTTCCACGATTCCATACGCTTCGTAAAACCTCCTGATCCGGGGATCCGTCAAAAAAGGCTTGTGCACCTGAAGAAGATCCACCCCGGTGTAGCTGTTCCCTTCAATGACACTAAAACCCTCCTCCCCCAAGACAATATCCCAGCCTACATAGGGCAGGTAAGGATGAGCTTCCGCTGTCCGAAAGATTTTCTCCACCATTTTGTCCCAGTCCGGGATCTTCCGCCCGGTGAAGCGCTCTTTTGTATCAGGGTGATGCTGCATCCACATGAGCCCTTTCCCCCTGGGGTGGACCACGCCTTCTCCCAGTTCTCCTGTTTCAGGATCCACATGAACACTGAGCCCTCCCAACTCACAGTTATCCGTGGGCTCTGAAGCTTTGGTCCCGATGCGCTGGACCGTCGAGGGAATGAAGGCTTTCCCGTTATCGGGATCCAACATGGTCACGATCCTCAAGGTATTGACAGTGCCGGAATAGAGGGATGATGCAAAAGAACCCTGGGCGATAAAGTCTGTGGCCAGATAGGGGGTCTTCTCCCGAAGGATCTTTTCCAGAAGAGGCCGGGGATCCTTTTTCTCTCCATTAACGATAAACGTCTTATCCTCGTGTTTTAAAAAGATGATCCCGTGCCCCCCTCCGCCTCTGAGGGGCTTCAGTACCAGGCCGTTGATATCAGAAATATAATCCAGAAGTGCAGATATTGATTTTACAGAATGGCCGCTTTCCAGAGGGTAGATGCCCCCTCTGTCCATGAGGCATACGTTCTTTGGAACAGAGAAATGATGCCCGAAGACCTTTTCAAAGAGGATCTTGTCATCCAGGAAGAGTCCAAAAGCCCCGTTTATTTTGCGCGTCCGGAGCCGCTGCCAGTCTGTGAGGAAAGCCTGATATCCGTAACTTTTAAAATCGTAGATCTCATGTGCTTCGCTGAAAAACCCTCTCCGGAGAAGGGCCATCCGTTTCAACAACGGGACATGCTCCTTGAACTGCAACTCCTTTTTGATGAAGGTTCGCAGACGCCTTAAGTTCTGAAAGCGCTCAGCCATTCTTTTCCCCCAATAAACTTATAACATCTTTGACTCGTAATTCACAGCTGTCAAAACGGTTGAACGCTCCGGCTTCAAAAACCCAGCTTTTATTTTTGTACAAAAAGCGGCCCGGGACACCGTCTACCTTTGTTTGAAACGGGTTGATCTTTGATGCAAAAACCGTGTGGAGCTCATTGACCAAGAACTCCCCCTCTTCAGTCTCAAAGAAATCGACATTCATAGAACGGAAATTCCCCGCATCACAGACTCTTTTAAGAAAATTCAGAGGGCCATCTCCCGGATGTCCGTAAGCAGCTTTCCCTGACCCACTCCGAAAACCCCTTTTGTCAGGAAGCTTCTCATGGATAAAGTAGGAGTCTCCGATCATGACACCCCTCCACTCATGCCTGACCCGGACCGCTTCCTGGAAAAAGACATTATTATACTGAATATCGTCAAAAAGGGGATAGGGAAACCCCAGAGGGCCCCGGCTCCATTTGACGAATCCCTTGAATCCCAGTCCGGTGCGGGTAAAGAGACGATTGATCAGGCGCTTGGCAGATCTTCTGCCTTTGATCATACGCACCCCTCCCCCGCCACTTCCAAGGTTGGTCTTAAAAAAAAGCGGGAATCGGGGGCCGTCTTTGATAAAGCCCAGGGCCTCGTCCCTGTCATAAAAAATATGTGTGGGGGGATGGGGGATGTGATGGATCCTCAGCCAATAAAGAAGGACACGTTTATTTTCATAGAGCATGATCTCCCGGTAAGAAGGATAGACGATTTTTTTCATCTCCCGCTCGAGAAAAAAGATGCGCTCATCAAACATCTGTTTGTAGACCATCCGTCGGGCTGTGGGACGGCAGAGGAAAGCACTGCACGGGCATTCTTCAAGACGCCGGATCCAGTCATCGGAGATGATATCGATTATTTTATATGGAATCTCAAGTACTTCACAGGCCCTGAGATAGCTTTCATGAAGCCCATCAGGCTCTTTGAGGATTCCAAGTATGATTTTATTATTTTTTCCCATGTCTCCCCTTTTCTGTCATGATCTTGCGCGAGGCTTCAAACATCCGGCCGTAATGATCGGCAAAAGGAGAAGGCCGTGTTTGCGCTTCTCGGTGAAGCAACTCAATAAGTGCAGCATAATTATTGACATCAGGATAACAACTCATGCGTCCCCGGACGACTTTATAGAACTGCCGCACCTTGAGGGGAAGATGTTTTATCAGGCCCCCTTTTGGCCTCCTGTTCATATTCGGGTTTCCCCTGGGGAAATCGACCTTCATGGGAACGAAGTACGCCTTGCGGATAAAATCACACCATTCTTTTGCT
>OMKS01000936.1_pt1 | contig 27035 bp, 23 predicted proteins | sample 1674721 | NCBI WGS metagenome assembly OMKS01 (sample SAMN06264996, study PRJEB25208) | sediment metagenome | isolation source: hot spring sediment | place: USA: California | collected 2014-09-02 | reverse complement strand
GGCATACGAGATCTAGTACGGTCTCGTGGGCCCGGAGATGTGTATAAGAGACAGCCCCCCCCCGCCAGATAAAGCCCCGCCACCTTCGTCCGGGCCGTGGGCTTCTTCAGCGAGGCTGTCAGGCCGTGCGGGCTCCGCCCGTAAAGGGAACCTTCCGAGGCGGGGAACAGCTTCGCGAACTGCCTGGGCGTCGTCAGCCAGTCCGTCCCCGGCGTCGGATCGAAGGTCAGCCCGAACCGGGCCAGCGTCTCGAAGGTGCGTGTCCGGCACGTCTCTTTCTCCTCGTCTGTCGGATCGGCCCCGTCCGCCTGGGGCGGGCCGTTCATGATGATCTCGAACCGTTCCAGCCCCTGCGGAGAGGTGCCGGTGCCCCTGTCCTGCGCGCAGATATAGAGCGTGCCGTCCTCGGGCATATGGCCCTTTGCGATCGGATCGAATTCGGTATGCGGATCGGTGCAGAAAAAGACGTTGTGGTGGACAAGCTCCGGCCCCTTCGGGACGGCGGCATAGGACCAGACATAGGCCGACAGGCTGCGCGGATGGGTGGCCGCGCGGGGCAGCGTGTCGCGCAGGCCCTCGCCCAGCAGCCCCGCCCCCAGCGCCGCCGGGTCGCCGTTGAACACCACGATCTCGGCGGGCAGGCGGGTGCCATCCTCCAGATGCACGGCGGCCACACGGCCCGCGCGCGTCTCGATCCGTGCGACCCCGGTGCCGAAGGTGAAGGCGGCGCCCTGCGCGCGGGCCAGCCGCTCCAGCCCCTGGGCCAGCCGTTTCATGCCGCCCTCGACCCGCCAGACGCCCTGCGCCTCGGCATGCCAGATCAGCCCCAGGATCGCGGGCGACCGGAAGGGCGAGCCGCCGACATAGGTGGCATAGCGCCCGAAGAGCTGCGCGAGCCGGGGATCGGTGAACCGCGCGCCCAGCGTTTGCGCCAGCGTCCTGTGCGGCGCCATGTCGAGGATCAGCCCGGGATGGGTCAGCACATGCCGCGTCAGAGCGCCCTGCGAGGGTGTGCCCGCCAGCATCATCGGCCCCTCGAACGCCTGATAGAGCCGCCTTGCCCGGGCGCAGAAGGCGCGGAATTCGTGCTCCGCCTGCGCCCCGGCAAAGGCGCCTACGGCGTCCGCGCTGGCCGCTTCGTCGGCGAAGAGATCGAGCGTTCCGCCATCGGGCCACCAGTGCCGCGCCAGCACCTCTTCGCGGTGCAGCGTCACATAGTCGGACAGCCGCGCGCCGGTGCTGTCGAAAAGCTCTTCGAAGATCGGGCGCAGGGTCATCACCGTGGGGCCCGCATCGACCGGCCCGGCCTCGGTCGCCATCGTGCGCATCTTGCCGCCCGGCCCGGGCGCGCGGTCCACGACATGCACCCTCAGCCCCGCATGGGCCAGCCGGATCGCGGCCGAGAGCCCGCCCATTCCAGCGCCGATGACGACGATTTCCTCAGCCCTTGCGGCCATCTTGATCCACCTCAAGGAATGTTGACTCGAAACCTTAGACTGTCCATCCTGATTTACAATCGTGAATGTCTCGCTGGCCTGACACATCGGGAATGTGCGGCGGGCCGGACCAGAACGGGGAGCCAACATGGACCTTTCGGGCCGCATCGAATCCGCCATCAGCCGTGCGATCGCAGAGGGACAGGCCGGGGCCGCCCCGCCGAAACTGGCCTCGGCGCTGGAATACGCGATGTCGCCGGGCGGTGCGCGCATCCGTCCCAGGATCTGCCTGAATGTCGCGCTGGCCTGCGGCGACGGCAAGCCGGAACTGGCCGATGCCGCCGCGGTGGCAATCGAGCTGATCCATTCCGCCAGCCTTGTGCATGACGACATGCCCTGTTTCGACAATGCCGATATCCGCCGCGGCAAGCCCGCCTTGCACAAGGCCTATGGCGAGCCGCTGGCGCTGTTGACCGGCGACAGCCTGATCGTCGCGGGGTTCGAGGTGCTGGCGCGTGCGGCGCATCACGACTGCCAGCGCGCAGTGGAACTGATCCGCATCCTCGGCGTGCGCACCGGCATGCCCTATGGCATCTGCGCGGGGCAGGGCTGGGAGAGTGAGAACAAGATCGACCTGTCCGCCTATCACCGCGCCAAGACCGGCGCGCTGTTCATCGCGGCGACCTCGATGGGCGCTGTCGCGGCGGGCCATGAGGCCGAGCCCTGGGAAGAACTGGGTGACCGCATTGGCGAGGCGTTCCAGGTCGCCGATGACCTCAAGGACGCGCTGCTCGATGCCGAGACGATGGGCAAGCCCGCCGGTCAGGACGCCGCCAATGGTCGGCCGAACGCCGTGGCCGAACTGGGCGTCGATGGCGCCGTGCAGCGGTTCAAGGACATCCTGTCGGGCGCCATCGCCTCGATCCCGTCCTGCCCGGGAGAGGCGCAGCTGGCCCGGATGGTCCGCGTCATGGCCGAACGGCTGATCCCCGAGCCCGCGCGCCAGGCCGCCGAATGACCGACGCCTCTCGCAGGTTCGGCTGGCGCCGCTTGCGCAACCGCAAGATCGCCTCGCGCGGGTTCCAGTCCTGGGCCAGCCGCTTTCCCCTGACCCGCGGCCATGTGCGGCGCGAGGGCGAGCGGCTGTTCGACCTGGTTTCGGGCTTCGTCTACAGCCAGGTGCTGTATGCCGTGGTCGAACTGGACCTGCTGGAGGCCACGTTCGACGCGCCGCAAACCGTTGCCGCGCTGGCCGACCGCAGCCGCATCCCCGAGGACCGGATGGAGGCGCTGTGCCAGGCCGCAACCGCGCTGGGCCTGTTCGAGAGGGTGGGGGGCGGCTATCAGCTTTCCGCGCTGGGCGCGGCGCTGGTCGGGGCGCCCGGCGTGATCGGCATGATCCGTCACCATGATGTCTTCTATCGTGACCTCGAGGATCCGATTGCCCTGCTGCGTGGCGAGCGCGAGACCGAGCTTGCCCGCTTCTGGCCCTATGTCTTCGGCGCGGGCGCAGCCGAAAACCCGGAGGTGGCGCAACGCTACTCGCAACTGATGGCCGACAGCCAGGCGCTGGTGGCCGAGGATACGCTGCGCACGATCCCGTTCGAGGGCATAACGCATCTGCTGGACGTGGGCGGCGGCACCGGCGCGTTTCTGGTGGCCGTCGGTGCGGCCAATCCGGGCCTGAAGATGACGCTGTTCGACCTGCCCGCCGTGGTTCCCGCCGCCGAGGCGCGGTTTCGCGCGGCGGGCATGGCGGATCGCGTCACCGTCACTGGGGGCAGCTTCCGCGACGATCCGCTGCCCGCGGGGGCGGATGCGATCTCGCTGATCCGGGTTTGTTATGACCATGCGGACGAAACGGTGCGCGCATTGATGGCGAAAATCTTTGCGGCGCTGCCGCCCGGCGGACGGTTAATCGTGTCCGAGCCGATGGCGGGCGGCGCGCGCCCGGACCGGGCGGGGGATGCCTATTTCGCCTTTTACTGCATGGCGATGCAGACCGGAAAGGCGCGGTCGCAGGCGCGGATCGCGGAACTGATGCGCGAGGCCGGATTCGAGCGGATCGAAACCCCCCGCCCCCGGCGCGCCTTTGTCACGTCGGTCGTGACCGGGTGTAAGCCTGGGGCGACATAATGGTCGCGCCGACCTGTCTAATAAAGTTGACACTTGGGGTTGTCCAAGTAAACTGACAAGAGCCGATCACCGATGCGTGAGTCCCGAGTCACTCGGGGGAGAAGCGGGAGGGGAGTTGTCCATGGAAACCACAGCCGTCATCCTTCGGGGCCCCAAGGAGCTTGGGCTCGGCAGGCTGGCGCTGACGGAGCCGGGGCCGCGCGATCTGGTCGTGCAGATCTCGCATTCCGGCATCTCCACCGGCACCGAAAAGCTGTTCTATACCGGCGAGATGCCGCCCTTTCCCGGCATGGGCTATCCGCTGGTGCCCGGCTACGAGGCCGCGGGCGAGGTGGTCGAGGCCGGGTCCGACACGAATTTCAAGGCGGGCGAGCGCGTCTTCGTGCCCGGCGCCAACTGCTATGACGGGGCGTTCGGCCTGTTCGGCGGCTCCGCCCGGCGGCTGGTGACCGATGCCAGCCGCGTGACCCGCATCGACCCCGGCCTTGGTGCAGAGGGGGCGTTGCTGGCGCTGGCCGCGACGGCGCGGCACGCGCTGGCGGGCGTCGACAAGAAGATGCCCGAACTCATCGTGGGCCATGGCGTTCTGGGCCGCCTGCTGGCCCGGCTGACCATCGCCGCCGGTGCCCCCGCCCCGACCGTGTGGGAGATCAACCCCGCTCGGGCCGGTGGCGCCGAGGGCTATGAGGTGCTGCATCCTGACGCCGATCCGCGCCGCGACTACCGCACGATCTACGACGCCTCGGGTGTCGGCAGCCTGCTTGACAGCCTCATCACCCGCATTGCCAAGGGCGGCGAGGTGGTGCTGGCCGGGTTCTATACCCAACCCCTGTCCTTCGCCTTTCCGCCCGCCTTCATGAAGGAGGCCCGCCTGCGCATCGCCGCCGAGTGGGACCGCGAAGACCTGCTTGCAACGCGCCAGCTTGTGGAAGCCGGGGCGCTGTCGCTGGGGGGGCTGATTACCCACAGCGTTCCCGCGGAAAAGGCCGCAGAAGCCTACGAAACCGCATTCAACGATCCTGCCTGTCTGAAAATGATCCTGAACTGGGGGGCCGAACATGACGCTTGATGTCCCGAATATCAAAGACATCGACCAGCGATTGAGGGACGAGGCGAACGAGCCTCTGGACGAAATCCCCCTGACCGAGCCGACCAAGAAGACCCAGATCATCGCGATCTACGGCAAGGGCGGCATCGGCAAGTCGTTCACGCTGGCGAACCTGTCCAACATGATGGCCGAACAGGGCAAGCGCGTGCTGCTGATCGGCTGCGACCCGAAATCGGACACGACCAGCCTTCTGTTCGGCGGCAAGGCCTGCCCCACGATCATCGAGACCTCGACCAAGAAGAAACTCGCCGGCGAAGAGGTGCAGATCGGCGATGTCTGCTTCAAGCGCAACGGCGTCTTCGCGATGGAACTGGGCGGCCCGGAAGTCGGTCGCGGCTGCGGCGGGCGGGGCATCATCCATGGCTTCGAACTGCTGGAAAAGCTGGGTTTCCACGACTGGGATTTCGACTATGTCCTGCTCGACTTCCTGGGCGACGTGGTCTGCGGCGGCTTCGGCCTGCCGATCGCCCGCGACATGGCGCAGAAGGTGATCCTGGTGGGTTCGAACGACCTGCAATCGCTGTATGTGGCTAACAATGTCTGCTCGGCGGTGGAATATTTCCGCAAACTCGGCGGCAATGTCGGCGTCGCGGGGCTGGTCATCAACAAGGATGATGGTACCGGCGAGGCGCAGGCTTTCGCCAAGGCGGTGAACATCCCCGTGCTGGCCGCGATCCCGCAGGACGAGGAACTGCGCCGGAAATCGGCCAATTACCAGATCGTCGGCACCAACGCCGGACCTTGGGGTGCGCTGTTCGGCGCGCTGGCCGAAGCCGTGGCCAAGGCCCCGCCGATCCGGCCCACACCGCTGGATCAGGACGGCCTGCTGGGCCTGTTCTGCCCCGAGGAAACCGGCGCCGGGTTCGAACTGATGCCCGCGACCGACGCGGATATGCGCGGCAAGAACGCCAAGCCCAAGAAATCCCTCGAAGTGGTCTACGACGATGTTTGACCTCGACGAACTCTCCCGCTGGGACGCGGCGCTGAAGGCGCTCTCCCATCACGAGAAACCGGAACCTGACGCGCATCGCAAGGCGGCCGACCGCGAACCGGCCTCCATGCGCGAGATGGAGGACGCATGACCGAAGAGGTCACATATGACACCGCCCACAGGGCGCAGGTGATCGAGGGCACGCCAAGGGGGCAGGGAAACGCCCCCCAGGAGGCGGTCGATCCGGCGCTGGGCGACGGCATGGGCTGCCATGCCGGAGCGGCCGAGATGGAAGCGGCGGCCCGCAGCGCGGGCAAGTCCGACATCCTCGACCGATATGCCAGGGATTATCCGCAAGGCCCGCATGACAAGCCGCAAAGCATGTGCCCGGCCTTCGGCTCGCTCCGCGTGGGCCTTCGGATGCGCCGCGTGGCGACCGTACTCTCGGGCTCGGCCTGCTGCGTCTATGGCCTGACCTTCGTCAGCCATTTCTACGGCGCGCGGCGGTCGGTGGGCTACGTCCCGTTCAATTCCGAAACGCTGGTCACCGGCAAGCTGTTCGAGGATATCCGCGAGGCGGTGCACGAACTGGCCGATCCCGACCGCTATGACGCCATCGTGGTGACGAACCTGTGCGTTCCAACCGCCTCGGGCGTGCCACTGCGACTGCTGCCGGACGAGATCAACGGCGTGCGGATCGTGGGCATCGACGTGCCGGGTTTTGGCGTGCCGACCCATGCCGAGGCCAAGGACGTGCTGGCGGGCGCGATGCTGAACTATGCCCGCAAGGAGATCATGGCAGGCCCCGTCGCCGCGCCAGAGGGTGGGCTGTCCGACCGGCCGACCGTGACGCTTCTGGGTGAGATGTTCCCGGCCGATCCCATCGTGATCGGCAAGCTGCTCGATCCGCTCGGGCTGGCCTGCGGACCCGTGGTGCCCTGCCGCGAATGGCGCGAGCTTTACGCCGCGCTGGATTGCGGCGCCGTGGCGGCGATCCATCCGTTCTACACTGCCGCCATGCGTGAATTCGACGCGGCCGGCCGGCCCATCGTCGGCTCGGCCCCGGTGGGACATGATGGCACAGCCGCCTGGCTTGCCAATATCGGCGATGCCTTCGGCCTGCCCGCCGACAAGGTCGCGGCGGCGCAGAACATGTTCCTGCCCGCCATCAAGGGCGCGCTGGCCGGGGCGCCGATAAACGGCACGATCACGCTGTCGGGCTATGAGGGATCGGAACTTCTGGTGGCCCGTCTGCTGATCGAGTCCGGTGCAAATATTCCTTATGTCGGAACGGCTTGCGCGAAGACGAAGCAATCCGAGGCGGACCGGGACTGGCTGGAATCCAAGGGCGTCAAGGTCAAGTTCCGCGCCTCGCTTGAGGATGATTGCGCCGCGATGGAGGCGATCCGGCCCGACCTTGCCATCGGCACCACGCCGGTCGTGCAGAAGGCCAAGGAACTGGCGATCCCGGGCCTTTACTTCACCAACCTGATTTCGGCCCGTCCGCTGATGGGACCGGCCGGGGCGGGGTCGCTCGCGCAGGTGGTGAACTCGGCGATTGCGAACAAGGGCCGCATGGCGTCCATGCGCGAATTCTTCGAAAATGTCGGAGAGGGTGACACCGCGGGCATTTGGGAGGGGGAACCGAATCTCCACCCCGAGTTCCGGGAGGCCCACCAGAAGAAACTCGCCAAGAGGCGTCGCGCCGAAAAGGCGGAGGAAATGATCTGATGCTGGTTCAGGATCACGACAGGGCCGGAGGGTACTGGGGGGCCGTGTACGCCTTCTGTGCCGTCAAGGGCCTGCAGGTGGTCATCGATGGCCCCGTGGGCTGCGAGAACCTGCCGGTCACCTCTGTGCTGCACTACACAGACGCACTGCCTCCGCACGAGCTGCCCATCGTCGTCACCGGCCTGGGCGAGGAAGAACTGGGCCGCGACGGCACCGAAGGCGCGATGAAGCGCGCTTGGGGTGCGCTCGACCCGGCGCTGCCGGCTGTCGTCGTCACCGGCTCGATCGCCGAGATGATCGGCGGCGGCGTGACGCCCATGGGCACCAACATCCAGCGGTTCCTGCCGCGCACCATCGACGAGGATCAATGGGAAGCCGCCGACCGGGCGATGACCTGGATCTTCACCGAATTCGGCATGACCAAGGGCCGGATGCCCCCCGAGAAGAAGCGCGAAGAGGGCGCGAAGCCGCGGGTCAACATCCTTGGGCCGATGTATGGCGTGTTCAACATGCCCTCCGATCTGGCCGAGATCCGGCGCCTGGTCGAAGGCATCGGCGCCGAGGTCAACATGGTGATGCCGCTGGGCGCCCATCTGGCCGAGATGCGCAACCTGGTGAATGCCGACGTCAACATCGTGATGTATCGCGAGTTTGGGCGCGGCCTGGCCGAAGTTCTGGGCAAGCCTTACCTTCAGGCGCCCATCGGCGTCGACTCGACGACGAAATTCCTGCGCAAGCTGGGCGAGATGCTGGGCCTTGATCCCGAGCCCTTCATCGCGCGCGAGAAGCATTCGACGATCAAGCCGGTCTGGGATCTGTGGCGATCGGTGACGCAGGACTTCTTTGCCACGGCCAGCTTTGCCATCGTCGCGAACGAGACCTATGCCCGCGGCGTGCGCCACTTCATGGAAAGCGATCTGGGCTTTCCCTGCGCCTTTGCGGTGGCCCGCCGGCGCGGCGCCAAGACCGACAACGAACAGGTCCGTGCGCTGATGGCGCAGAAGCGGCCGCTGGTCGTGATGGGTTCGATCAACGAGAAGATCTATCTGGCCGAACTGTCGGCCGGGCATGGGCCGAAGCCGGCCTTCATCCCGGCGGGCTTCCCGGGTGCGGCGATCCGGCGCGCGACGGGGACGCCCTTCATGGGTTATGCCGGTGCGACCTATCTGCTTCAGGAAGTGTGCAACGCTCTGTTCGACGCACTCTTTCACATTCTGCCGCTGGGCGCCGAGATGGACTCGGCCGCAGCGACACCTACCCGGCTTCGCCGCGACTTTCCCTGGGACGAGGACGCTCAGGCGCTTCTCGACAGGATCGTGGCGGAACACCCGGTTCTCACTCGCATCTCCGCAGCGAAATCCCTGCGTGACGCGGCCGAGAAGGCTGCGCTCGAACAGGGTGCCGAGCGGGTGGTGCGGGAAACGGTCGAGGCGCTTGCGCCTGCCGGTTTCGAACGACTTGAAAAGGGAGACAGCAGATGACCGACCAGACTTCCGACGTCCATGTCGCACGCGCGCACCGGCCGCCGAAAGCGGAATTCGCCGTCTACTTCACGATCATCTTCCTCGCAGCCCTGCCGCTGGCCTTCATCGCCACGCTGCTGTCGGTGCTGCGCAACGGTGATCTGAACACAAAGGGCCCGATCGCCCGCGCCTGGAGCCAGGCGCGGATCATCACGCCCATGATCTTTTCCGCCTGAGCAATCAGGCGCAAACCCGAATTCGTCCATCCCCCCCCGGGTGGGCGAGTAGCTGGCAGAGCATGACGCGCTGCTGGGACCCGGCCGCCGGGATGCGCGGCATCAGTCTGACGATCCGGAGGAAAGTTTATGGCTGAATCTGACCTGTCGTTCTCGGGTCTGACCGATGAGCAGGCGCAGGAAGTGCATGCTGTCTACATGAGCGGGCTTTGGCTGTTCTCGGCTGTTGCCGTTCTCGCTCACTTGGCAGTGTACATCTGGCGTCCGTGGCTCTGAGAGAGGGACCTGAAAAATGGCCAAGTTCTATAAAATCTGGATGATTTTCGACCCCCGTCGCGTGCTTGTCGCGCAGGGCGTCTTCCTCTTCCTGCTTGCGGTGATGATTCACCTCTTCGTTCTCAGCAACCCCTACTTCAACTGGCTGAACATCGCCGCCGAGAAGGCCGCTGGCGCGTAAGCCGCCCGGCCTTCCGGTGGACAGCACTGGAAGTGACATCAGCGCCGCGGGCGGAAGCCCCGATCTACCGCCCGCGGCGACCTCGAAGAACAAGGACGGCTGAGGCCCCTCACGGACACGGCCGCCATTTGCGGAGACAGACGATGGCACTGCTCAGTTTTGAGAGAAAGTATCGCGTCCGTGGAGGGACGCTCATCGGTGGCGATCTGTTCGACTTTTGGGTGGGGCCTTTCTACGTAGGCTTCTTCGGAGTGACGACCGCCTTTTTCGCCACCCTCGGGACCGCGCTGATCTTCTACGGTGCGTCCCTGCAAGGAACCTTCAACCCGTTCACGATCCACATTGCGCCGCCTGACCTTTCGCATGGTCTGGGCATCGCGCCGCTGGCCGAGGGCGGGCTTTGGCAATTCATCACCGTATGCGCGATCGGCGCGTTCGTCAGCTGGGCGCTCAGGGAAGTCGAAATCTGCCGCAAACTCGGAATGGGCTACCACGTTCCGATTGCGTTCAGCGTTGCGATCCTGGCCTATGTTACCCTGGTTGTGTTCCGCCCGCTGCTTCTGGGCGCCTGGGGCCATGGCTTCCCCTACGGTGTCTTCAGCCATCTCGACTGGGTGTCGAATACCGGCTACGCCTACCTGCACTTCCACTACAACCCGTTCCACATGCTCGGCGTGTCGCTGTTCTTCGCCACCTGTCTGGCGCTGGCTCTGCATGGCGGACTGATCCTGTCGGCCTGCAACCCGGAAAAGGGCGAAGAAGCCAAGACCCCCGACCACGAAGACACGTTCTTCCGTGACTTCATCGGTTACTCGGTCGGGACGCTGGGGATTCACCGGCTTGGCTGGCTGCTGGCGATCAACGCGGTCTTCTTCTCGGCAGTCTGCATCATCATCTCCGGTCCGCTCTGGACCGAGGGCTGGCCCGAGTGGTGGACCTGGTGGAGCAACATGCCGATCTGGCCCGATGTCGAGGCCGCCGGCGCAGGCCAAGGAGTTATGTAACCATGGCTGAGTATCAGAACATCTTTACCCAGGTCCAGGTTGCCGGCTCCGGTGACTGGGGCATGGACAACGAGAACAACATGATGGAGGAGCGGGTCGGCGGCATCGGCAACTTCCCGATCCTCGGCTGGTTCGGCAACGCACAGGTCGGCCCGATCTATCTGGGTTATGCAGGTGTGATCTCGATCTTTGCCGGCTTCACCGCCTTCTTCATCATCGGGTTCAACATGCTGGCGCAGGTCGATTACTCGATCGTCCAGTTCCTGCGTCAGGGCTTCTGGCTGGCGCTGGAACCGCCCAGCCCGGAATACGGCCTGCGCATTCCGCCTCTCAGCGATGGCGGATGGTACATGATCGCCAGCTTCTTCCTGCTGGTCTCGGTCTGGGCCTGGTGGTGGCGCACCTATTCGCTGGCTGTCGAGCACAAGATGGGCAAGCATATTGCGTGGGCGTTCCTGGCCGCGATCTGGCTGTTCATGGTGTTGGGCTTCTTCCGCCCGATCCTGATGGGCAGTTGGTCCGAGATGGTGCCCTATGGCATCTTCCCGCACCTCGACTGGACCACGGCCTTCTCGATCCGCTACGGTAACCTCTACTACAACCCCTTCCACGCGCTTTCGATCGCGTTCCTCTACGGCTCTGCCCTGCTGTTCGCGATGCATGGTGGTACCATTCTCGCCGTGACCCGCTTCGGCGGCGACCGCGAGCTGGAGCAGATCTACGACCGCGGCACCGCGGCCGAACGCGCGGCGCTGTTCTGGCGCTGGACCATGGGCTTCAACGCCACGATGGAAGGTATCCACCGCTGGGCCTGGTGGTTTGCGGTTCTCACCCCGATCACGGGCGGGATCGGCATCCTGCTGACCGGCACGGTTGTCGACAACTGGTTCATCTGGGCCCAGGAGCACAACTTCGCTCCGGAATACATGGAGCCCTATGGCTACGAAGCCTATACCGGGCGGACAGGAGGCTGACATGTTGAAACTCCCGAAATGGTTCTTCAAGTGGAGCGAAGACAACCCCACCGATTTGATTGGGCCCGGTATCCTTGCGGGGGTCGTGGGCGGGGCGGCGGCGATCACCGCGATCATCGTGGCCTTCGACAACCCCTACAAGACAGTCGACTACCAGACCGGCCCGCGCGGCATCGGCATGGACGTGTCCAAGTTCGTGAAGGACAACCCGCAATACGATCCCTACGAGGAAAGCTATCAGGCGTTCGCGCGGCCCGAGCCGCAGGAAGGCGAGCCGACGGCGGCCGAGGCGTATGGCGAAACCGTCATCGCCTTCGGCGACATGCCGCAAAGCAGCTTTGACCGGCTGCAGGAGGCGATGAGCGCCTGGGTGGGTGCGCCCGTGGTTCTGTATGACAACGGCGAGGTCGACGAGACCACGCTGGCGATCACGCGAAGCTGCGTCGAGGCAACCCAGTATCTTAACACCGAATGGGATACCCACAACCTGGCGTCCGACGGCAAGGGGGTGAACTGCTACACCTGCCACCGTGGACAGCCGACGCCTCCGGGATCGTGGCTCAAGGCCGGCGTGGTCAACTCGGCTGCGTCGGGCTGGGCGGGGGTCCAGAACCGGCTGCTGACCTATGAGCGTGCCGGGACGACCGCCTTCGTCCACAAATACACCCAGAGCGAGTTCACCTCGCTTCCGGTGGATGCGGTCGAGAAGTTCCTGCTGGACGGCGAGAGCATCAAGGTCCACGATCTTGAAAGCCGCGTTGCCCAGCAGCCGGGCGATCCGACCTGGCAGGACGCGGAGCGCACCTTCAGCCTGATGAACCATCAGGCGAACGCGCTCGACGTGAGCTGCGTCTTCTGTCACAACACGCGCGCCTTCTACGACGCGACCCAGGTCACCCCGGCCTGGTCGATCACGATGCTGGCGCAGCAGATGGCCATTGACATCAACCAGACCTACTACGAGCCCCGCTCGGAGATTCTGGGGCGCGAGTCCGCCAAGGTGAACTGCATGACCTGCCATATGGAGGTGATCAGCCCGCTGAACGGCCGCGACATGGTTGCCGAGTGGCCGGAACTGGCCAGCCCGGTGCAGTGACGTGAATTCCGGCCGGGCGGCGCGTATCGCATGCCGCCCGGCCGAACGTGATCGGGTCCCTTGCGGGGCCCGGTATTCGGGGCCTCCACACCCCGGTTCCCTTCCTGTCAGACACAGGACACTGGCGCCGTGTGGAGACGTGTCCACACGGCGCTTTTTTATCAAGAGAAACGCGCGGGAGAAGACCAATGAACAAGCCCCCGACCCCGATGCTGGACCGCGTTGCCGGTCCGGCCGACCTGAAGGGCATGAGCCAGGCCGACCTGACCCAATTGGCGCGGGACGTCCGGCAAGAGGTGATTTCCGTGGTCGCGCAGACTGGCGGCCATCTGGGCTCGTCGTTGGGCGTCGTGGAACTGACCGTGGCGCTGCATGCGGTCTTCAACACCCCCTTTGACAAGCTGATCTGGGATGTCAGCCACCAATGCTATCCCCACAAGATTCTCACCGGCCGCCGCGACCGTATGCCCACGCTGCGCCAGGGCGGCGGGCTGGCCGGGTTCTGCAAGCGGTCGGAAAGCGAATATGATGCCTTCGGCGCGGGGCACAGCTCGACCTCGATCTCGGCGGCGCTGGGCTTTGCCATGGGCCGCGAGATGGGCCAGCCGACGGGCGACGCCATTGCCGTGATCGGCGACGGTTCGATCTCGGCGGGGATGGCCTATGAGGCGCTGAACCATTCGGGCCACCTGAAACCGCGGATTTTCGTGATCCTGAACGACAACGAGATGTCCATCGCCCCTCCGGTCGGCGCAATGTCGAGATATCTTTCGGGCCTCTACACGGACACGCCGCTGGGCAAACTCAAGGACATGGCCGAGGATTTCGAGGCCGTTCTTCCGGGGCCGATCCGCGAAGGGGCACGCCGCGCCCGGCAACTGGTCACCGGCTTCCCCGGCGGCGGCACGCTCTTCGAGGAACTGGGCTTCGACTATATCGGCCCGATCGACGGGCATGACATGGGCCAGTTGCTGACCGTCCTGCGCGCCGCGCGGGCGCGGGCCTCGGGGCCGACGCTGATCCATGTCTGCACCGTCAAGGGCAAGGGCTACCATCCGGCCGAAACCTCGGCCGACCGCGGCCATGGCGTGTCGAAATTCGACGTGGCCTCGGGCGCGCAGGCGAAAAGCCAGCCGAACGCGCCCAGCTATACGGCGGTCTTCGGCAAGACCCTGACCGACGAGGCCGCGCGCGATCCCAAGGTGGTGGCGATCACCGCGGCGATGCCCTCGGGCACCGGGCTGGACATCATGCAGGGCCGGTTTCCGAAGCGGGTCTTTGACGTGGGCATCGCCGAACAGCATGCGGTGACCTTTGCGGGCGGGATGGCGGCGTCGGGGCTGAAACCCTTCTGCGCGATCTACTCGACCTTCCTGCAACGCGGCTATGACCAGGTCGTGCATGACGTGGTGCTGCAAAAGCTGCCCGTGCGGTTCTGCATCGACCGGGCCGGGCTTGTCGGCGCGGACGGCTCGACCCATGCGGGGGCGTTCGACGTGGCGTTCCTGTCGAACCTGCCGGGCATGACCGTGATGGCTGCGGGCGACGAGGCGGAACTGGTCCATATGGTCGCGACCGCCGCGGCATATGACGACGGCCCCATCGCCTTCCGCTATCCGCGCGGCGAGGGGATCGGCGTCGAGATGCCGGAACGCGGCCGGATCCTGGATATCGGCAAGGGCCGGATCGTCAGGGAAGGCACGAAACTCGCGCTGCTGTCGCTGGGCGCGCCGCTGATCGACTGCCTGAAGGCCGCCGAAGAGCTGGAGGCGCGCGGTATCTCGGTCACCGTGGCCGATGCCCGCTTTGCCAAGCCGTTCGACACCGACCTTGTGGCCCGTCTGGTCAGGGAGCACGAGGCACTGGTGACCGTCGAGCACGGCGCCGAGGGCGGTTTCGGCGCGATGGTGCTGCACTGGCTGGCGCGGACCGGGCGGCTGGACCGCGGTCTGCCGGTGCGGACCATGACCCTGCCCGACGCCTTCATCGAACAGGACAGCCCCGCGCGAATGTATGCCGAGGCCGGGCTGACCGCGCAGGACATCGCCAATACCGGGCTCGAGGTTCTGGGCATCGCGGCGGCGCGGTTCGGCAGCGCGGCCGGCTGAGGTCCGGGAAAACGACAGCGAACGGCCCCGTCGAAGGCGGGGCCGTTCTGCGTTTCAGACATGCCGCTCGATGATCGCGCGCAGGTCGACGCGGGCCTTCAGGCGGCTGGCCAGCAGGTAGATGCCGCCGAACTTGCGCTGGATGAACAGCGTGTCCATCGGCGGGATGTGCCAGAAATCGCGGTCAGCCCCCAGTTCCATCCCCGCATCCCGCATCCGCAGCGCCAGATCGGTACCGGCGAAGTCGAACGCGCCGGGACGGCGCAGGGGTTCCATCGACATCTCGAACATGGACAGCATCGTTTCCTGGTGATGCGCCGCCGTATCCTCGGCGAAGAATCCGATATCGAGGATCGCGCGCCGCATCGCCGCCCGCTCGCCCGACAGCCCCGCAGCCATCAGCGCGCGGAATTGTTCGGCCATTTCGGGGCCAAAGTCGCGCGAGGCGCCGAAATCCAGAAGCACGATCCGCCCCGTGTCAGGCTGGTAGCGGTAATTGGCGAAATTCGGGTCGGTCTGCATGAGCCGGAACTCGAACAGTTCACGGAACAACAGCCCGATCAGCAGGCCCATAACCCGGTCGCGCTCTGTCTGCGGGGCCTCGGCCAGCGTCTCGATCGGCATGCCCTCAACAAAATCCATCGCGAGTATGTCCGGCGTGGTCAGGTCCGGCTGAAGCCCCGGCACCACGAAATCGGGGGATTCCGCCAGCAAGTCGCCGAACCAGCGCATGTAGCGGCCTTCACGCTCGTAATCGGCTTCTTCGTGAAGCTGGCGCTTGGCCTCGTCCAGCATCGGCGCGATGTCGAGTTCCCGGGGCATCACGCCGGACAGCCGCATCAGCGCGGCCACGTTGTTCACATCGCTGTCGATCGACCGGCGCACGCCGGGATATTGCACCTTGATCGCCAGGTCGCGCCCGTCCTTCGTCTGTGCCCGATGGACCTGCCCGATCGAGGCTGCGGCGATGGGCTGGACCTGGAACTTGTCGAACCGTTTCAACCAGTCGGCGCCCCAGGCATCGGTCAGCACCTTTTTCAGCTGTCCGCCTGGCATGTGATGCGCATCCGCCCTGAGCCGGGCCATGATCTCGGCGAGTTCGGGAGGCAGCATGTCGCCCGCATCCATAGAGATCAGTTGCCCCACCTTCATCGCCGCCCCGCGCATCTGCGCAAGCTGGTCGGCCACGCGCCGCGCATTGGCGGGTGTCATCAGCAGATCTGCCGCGCGCGGGCGCTTTCCCTGCGCTATCTGCCGCGCGCCCGCCAAAGCCATGTTGCCCGCGACAGAAGAGGTCAGCGCGCCGAACCGGGCAAGCCGGCTCAGCCGCCCGGCGGGAACGGCAAGGGCGCGGGCGTCGGGTTTTGGCTGGATCATGGTGCGCTCCTTCAGGGGTGAGGCGCGACGATAGGCAAACGGGTCCGCGTCCTCAGTGACATAGGCACAAAACCCGCGCCCGCAAGGCGGCGGGCGTGATCCCGGCCCCAACCGTCCTAGGTTGGCGGGAACAGACAGGCAGGACGGGTCAGGCCATGAGTGTGAATGCGATGATCGTTTCGGCCGGCGAGGCGCTTGATGTGCTGCGCGCGGGCTGGCAGGCGCAGGCGGCGGGGCACATGCTGGCGTCCTACATGATGCATGGGCGGCCGGGGGTCGGAAAGACGCAGGTCGTCGAGCAACTGGCCGCCGAGATCGGCGCGCGGCTGTTCGATCTGCGCCTGACCACGATCGAACCGCAGGACCTGCGCGGGCTGCCCTATTACGACCACGACGCGCAGAAGACCAAATGGTATCGCCCGGAGGATCTGCCCGACGACCCGGCACACCCTTCGATCCTGTTCTTGGACGAGTTGACGGCGGCCTCGCCCATGCTGCAGCCCACGGTCTACGGTTTGTTGCAGGAACGCCGGGTGGGACGCCACCGCCTGCCCGACAACGTGTTCGTCGTCGCCGCCGGCAACACGGTCGAGGACGGCGCCATCGCCTACCAGATGAACACCGCACTTTCGGACCGGCTGATCCACCTGCATGTGCAGGCCGCCGCCGCCGACTGGCTTGACAATTACGCGGTGCCGCGCGGGCTGCACCCCACGGTCGTCGCCTTCATCAAGACAAGGCCCGACCTGCTGGACACGACCGAACGCACGGTTGCCGAGGGCCAGCTGATCGCAACGACGCCGCGCAGTTGGGAACGTGTCAGCCAGATCCTGCACGCCGTGCCCGACCGGCGGATGCGCAACGTGCTGGTCGCGGGCACGGTGGGCGAGGCCGTGGCGGCCGAGTTCGCGATGATCGCCGATGACATTTCCGCCACCGTGCAGGTGCGGGACATGCTGGAGGCCGACCGCAAGGAGCGGATCAGGCTTTATCCCGTCTCGATGCACGGGCTGAACGCGCTGATCTATGGGCTGATCGGGATTCTGGACGAGCGCAACGTCAATGGGGTGATCGACATCATGGCCGATATCCGCCAGCTTGCCCGGCTTCGCGAGGAGGAGGAGTTCAAGCGCATGCCGCTGTCCGAGCTTTGCACCTACGGCTTCGAGGGGCTGATCCGCAAGGGGCTGGATCTGGGACTGGGCGAGCGGTTCCTTGGCCATGACGCCTATCGCGCCTATGCGGCCGAGCGCAAGGAGGCGGGGCTCGCGTGACGCCGCTGCGCCACTCGACCCGGGCGCGGCGGGCGCTGACCAAGCTTGCCGAACAGGACCCGGCCTTTGCCGCGCTGGCGCTGTGGTGCACCCATCTTGACAGCGACCTGCGCGAGGGGGCGGCCTGGACCGATGGCCGCGCGATCCATTACGGCGCCGATTTCGAGGCGCTGAGCCTGCCCGAGCAGATCGGCCTTGCCGCCCACCACATCCTGCACATCGCCTTTCGCCACGCGCCGCGGTCGCACGCGATGTATCTGCGCTTCGGCGACCGGTTCGACGAGGATCTGTTCAACCTCGCCACCGATGCCATCGTGAACGAGACGCTGATGCTGACCGGTTTCATCCTGCCGCGCCCCGCGGTGCGGCTGACGGGGCTGTTGCTGGCCACCACGCGCGAGAGGATTTCCGGCCAGGATGCTGTCACGAAATACGATGCCGAACGGCTCTATATCGCGCTGATGCAGGACAATGCGCCGACCCGGACCACAAGGCCCGGCGACAAGGGGGTGGCCAGCGGCGGCGGTGGGCGGTCGGGCGGGCAGGGCGGCACCGGCGGCGAGAAGCCGCGTCCCGGCGGAGCGCTGGCCGATGCCGCTCGGGCCTATGCCGACCAGATGGCCTTTGCCCCCGATCTGGACAGCGCGCGGGACGAGCGTGACGAGGGCGCGGGCCGCGAGGAGGATGCCGAATGGCGTCAGCGTGTCGCCCGCGCGATGGAGGCGGGCCGGCTGGCCGGGCATGGCATCGGCGCGCTGGGTCACCGGCTGGCCGATCTGCCCGAGGTCCACACCCCATGGGAGGTGCTGCTGCGCGGGCTGGTCAGCCGCGCGGTCATGGCCAGCCCCCGGCCGCTGGCCACACGGCCCGCGCGGCGCTGGCTGGCCCGCGATGCCGATGCCCGCGCCCATGGCGGCCCCGATCCGGCCTTCGAGCCGGGCATCCTGCGCGATCGCGACATTCCCCGGATCGTGGTCGGCATCGACAGTTCGGGCTCGGTCGATGGCACGCTTCTGGCGAAATTCGCGGCCGAGCTGGGCGCCATCGCCAAGCGCACGGGGGCCGAAACCCATGTTCTGGTCTTCGATACCGAGGTGCGCAGCCGCGCGGTGATGGGGGGGGCGGTCTGGGAAAAGCGGATCACCGACATCCTGTTCACCCGCGATGGCGGCACCTCGTTCATCCAGGTGATGGACGAGGCGCTGGCGCTTGACCCCTCGGCGGTGGTGATCCTGACAGACCTTGAGGGGCCATTCGGCCCCACGCCCCGGCAGCGGCTGCCGATCCTCTGGGCCGTGCCGGGCGATCCGCCGCCCACGGGTGCGCCTTTCGGTCGCGTCCTGAGCCTTGCGCGCTGATGTGGCCGCTCAGGCGGTCGCCAGCGCCTCCAGCCGCGCATGGGCCGACACGCCCTTCGTATCCAGCGTGACGTCATGCAGGAACCGGCCCAGCGCCAGACTGGTGATGTGCATGCGCTGCTCGGTGAATTCGGAATCGAACAGCGTTGTCTCGATCAGCCCGCGCTCTTCTTCGTCCAGATCCAGCACCTGGGGTTCGGGGATGTCGGTCTGAACCGAAACGAAGGTCAGCGGAGCAATCCGGGCCAGTGCGGATTGTTCGATCACCAGATGCAGTTCGCCCGCCTTGAGCCCCCGTTTCGCGGCGATCCGGGTCAGGATCTCGCGGCCCCGCGCGCGGGCAATGTCGGCGCCGCGCTCGGCCTCTTCCTCGGGCATCAGGCGGCGGCGGCGTTCGGGGTTGTCGACCGAAAGCACACGGGATTCGACAAGATAGACCACCAGGAACATCAGCGCGGGCGCCTGACCGATCGCCAGCGCATGTTCGGGCAGCATCAGGATCAGGACCGGGAACGGGCTGAGCGCCAGCAGGTAGCGCAGGAACGAGACCTCGACCACCATCCTTCGGTAAAGCGGACCGCCGAACGAGCCCCGCGGCAGGACCGAGAATCCATGCGCGAAAAGCCCCCGCGGCACCTTGCGGATCTTCATGGTCGAGGGGCTGGACACGGTCGAAGGCGTGATGACGTGAAGCATGGCGCAGCCTCTGTTATGTCGAGGACAAATAAGTCTAGCCCCGCCCGGCCCGCCGTCCAGCCCTGTGCCCGGCAGGGATTCGACGCGCCGCCCGGTCCCTGCTAACCTGACGGTCGAGTCCGGGCCCGCCGGCCCGCCCCGCCGGGTGCGGCAAGAGCGGGGCATTGACCAAAGGGGGGTGCCCCCTTAACCCCGAAGACCGACAGCGACCGGAGGACGGCCCATGCGACCCGCCAACGAAGCCCTGATCGTGATCGACGTGCAGAACGATTTCTGCACCGGGGGCGCGCTTGCCGTTCCCGGCGGCGAAGACGTGGTGCCGCGGATCAACACGCTGATGGACGAGTTCCAGACCCGCGTGCTGACCCAGGACTGGCACCCGGCCGACCACGCGTCCTTTGCGGCCAGCCACCCGGGCAAGCAGCCCTACGAGGTGGTCGAGATGCCCTATGGTCCGCAGATCCTGTGGCCTGTCCATTGCGTGCAGGACACCCCGGGCGCGGCCTTCCATGCCGATCTCGACCTGACGCGGGCCGACCATGTCGTGCGCAAGGGCTTTCGCCCCGGGATCGACAGCTATTCGGCCTTCTTCGAGAACGATCACGAGACGCCCACCGGGCTTGACGATTTCCTGACGGCGCGCGGGATCGACCAGTTGACGCTGGTGGGACTTGCCACCGATTTCTGCGTGCTCTACTCGGCGCTCGATGCCGCGCGTCTGGGCTATCGCGTGACGGTGATCGAGGGGGCGTGCCGCGGCATCGACCTGAACGGTTCGCTGGAAGATGCGCGTCAGGCGATGCTGGATGCGCATATCGTGCTGGAGCCCTGAGAATGCTGGACATCGCCAAGCGGGTCTACAACCACCACTGGAAGATCGACCCGATTGTCCGCTCGCTGCTCGATACGGATTTCTACAAGCTGCTGATGTGCCAGTCGGTCTTTCGGAACCGGCCCGACACGCAGGTGACCTTCAGCCTGATCAACCGCACAACCGATATCCGGCTGGCCGAGCTGATCGACGAGGGCGAGTTGCGCGAGCAGCTTGACCATATCCGCACCCTGCGGCTGGCCCGCGGCGAAAGTACCTGGCTGCGTGGCAATACCTTTTACGGCAAGCGGCAGATGTTCCGCCCCGATTTCATGGAATGGTACGAGGGGCTGCAACTGCCGCCCTATCACCTGGAGAAGCGCGACGGTCAGTATGAACTGACCTTCGAAGGGCGCTGGCCCGAGGTGATGATGTGGGAAATCCCCGCGCTGGCCGTGCTGATGGAACTGCGCTCGCGCGCGGTGTTGCAGGCGATGGGCAAGTTCGAGCTTCAGGTGCTCTATGCCCGGGCGATGACCAAGCTTTGGGAAAAGATCGAGCGGTTGCGCCCCGTCGAGGGGCTGAAACTGGCCGATTTCGGCACGCGGCGGCGGCATTCCTTCCTGTGGCAGGACTGGTGCGTTCAGGCGATGATCGAGGGGCTGGGGCCGAAATTCGTCGGCACCTCGAACTGCCTGATCGCGATGCGCCGCGATATCGAGGCGATCGGCACCAATGCCCACGAACTGCCCATGGTCTATGCCGCGCTGGCCGAGACCGACGAGGATCTGCGCCAGGCGCCCTACAGGGTGCTGGCCGACTGGCACGAGGAGCATGACGGCAACCTGCGCATCATCCTGCCCGACACGTTCGGCACCAAGGGTTTCTTGCAGCACGCGCCCGACTGGCTGGCGGGCTGGACCGGGATCCGGGTGGATTCAGGCGATCCCGTCGAAGGCGCCGAGACCGCCATCGCCTGGTGGACCGAACGCGGCGAGGACCCGCGCAAGAAGCTGATCATCTTCTCGGACGGGTTGGATGTGGACGTCATCACCGACCTGCACGCCCGATTCGCGGGGCGTGCCCGGATCAGCTTTGGCTGGGGCACGTTGCTGACCAATGATTTCCGCGGGCTGGTGCCGGGTGACACGCTGTCGCCCTTCTCGCTGGTCTGCAAGGCCGTCAGCGCGAATGGTCGGCCGACGGTCAAGCTGTCGGACAACCCCAACAAGGCGATGGGCCCCGCTGACGAGGTCGCGCGTTACAAGCGTGTCTTCGATGTGGGGGCACAGCGCCCGCTTGACGTCGTGGTCTGACCGCCGCCCCGTCCCGGCCGGGCGAGATCGCCTTTTTCGCGTCCGTTTGGCCCGGAAATCGCGTCAAGAGGTTTTCAACAATGCCCTGAAACAGTATCTCACACCGCGGCGGCGGTCTGTGCGCCATGACCCGACGCGCCGCGACCCGGGTCTGGGGATAACCGAAGCAAGGGGCATGTGAGCTGATGGAAATCATCCTCAACTCGGCCTTCGGAGAGGTCGCCTTGCTGCTGGTCATGGCGGCGGTGATCGGTTTTCTGGGGATCATCCTGCGTCAGCCGCTGATCGTCAGCTTCATCGCGGTGGGGCTGATCGCCGGGCCTTCGGCGCTGGACCTCGTGCGTTCCGACGAACAGATCAACCTGTTGTCGCAGCTCGGGATCGCGCTGCTGCTGTTCCTGGTCGGCATCAAGCTCGACGTCAAGCTGATCCGCTCGCTCGGGGGGGTGGCGGTGCTGACCGGCCTGGGCCAGGTCGCGTTCACCTCGATCTTCGGCTACCTGATCGGGCTGGCGCTGGGGCTGGGCCATATCACCAGCCTTTATGTCGCCGTCGCGCTGACCTTTTCCTCGACCATCATCATCGTCAAGCTGTTGTCGGACAAGCGCGAGATCGACAGCCTCCATGGCCAGATCGCGCTGGGCTTCCTGATCGTGCAGGACCTGGTCGTGGTGCTGGCGATGATCGTGTTGTCGGCCATTGGCATCGGCGCGGCGGCCGACGGGCATGGCGGCGGGTCGGTCGTGGTGGTGCTGTCCTCGGGCGTGGCGATGGTGGCGCTGGTGATCCTGTTCGTGCGCTACGTCGCCGACCCGCTGACCGAGCGGCTGGCGCGCGCGCCCGAATTGCTGGTGATCTTTGCCATCGCGCAGGCCGCGATCTTCGCCGCGATCGGCGATTTCGTGGGCTTGGGCAAGGAGGTGGGCGGGCTGCTGGCGGGCGTGTCGCTGGCCTCGACCCCCTATCGCGAGACGATCGCGGCCCGGCTGTCGCCGCTGCGGGACTTCCTGCTGCTGTTCTTCTTCATCGCGCTCGGCTCGTCGCTTGATTTGTCGCTGCTGGGTGCGCATGTGACGGGCGCCGTCGTGTTCTCGCTGTTCGTGCTGATTGGCAACCCGTTGATCGTGCTCGTCATCATGGGGGCCATGGGCTACCGCAAGCGCACCGGCTTCCTTGCCGGTCTGACCGTCGCACAGATCAGCGAGTTCTCGCTGATCTTCGTCGCGATGGGCGTGGCGCTGGGGCATGTCCAGCAGGACGCGCTGGGCCTTGTGACCATGGTCGGGCTGGTGACCATCGCGGCCTCGACCTACATGATCACCTATTCGCACCAGCTTTACCGCCTGTTCGAGCCGGTGCTGGGCATCTTCGAGCGCCGCGGAACCCCGCGCGAGCCGAATGGGGGCCAATCCGCGCCGCAGGACGGCTGTCCGGTTCTGGTGTTCGGGCTGGGTCGGTTCGGCGCGGCCATCGCGGTGCGACTGCGGAAACGCGGCATCAAGGTGTTGGGAGTGGATTTCAGCCCGCAGGCGGTGCGCCGCGCCCGCGCGCTGGGGATACGGGCGAAATACGGCGATGCCTCGGACCCGGAATTCGTGAGCGAACTGCCGCTGGCGCGGGCCGACTGGATCGTCTCGACCGTACCGATCCATGTTGGCGGCCTCAGCCACGAGGATACCCGCCGGACCCTGATCCAGCTTGCGCGGACCGCGGGCTTTCGCGGGCGCATCGCGGTCACCTCGCACACGGCCAGGGACACCGAAGATCTGACCGTCGCAGGCGCCGATATCGTGCTGGAACCGTTCCAGGACGCCGCCGACCGGGCCGTGGAACTGCTGACGGGTGCTCCCGAAACGGAGCGCACAGAAATCCCCGAGATCGACGGCGAGGAATTGCGGACCGCCTGATCCGACACGCATTCACCATGTCCGCGCCAAAGGAGACAGGATGCCCGAAATGTCGCAACCCCTCCACGCGCTGTCCGCCCGGCAGGCGCTGTCGGCGGTCGAGTCCAGCCCCGATGGGCTGAGTTCCACCGAGGCCCGCCGCCGCCTTGACACCCATGGCGAGAACCGCCTGCCCGAGCCGCCCCGGCGCAGCGCGATCATGCGTTTCCTGTTGCAGTTCAACAACGTGCTGATCTACGTCCTGCTGGTCGCGGCGGTGGTTACGGCCGCCTTGAACCATTGGATCGACACCGGCGTCATCATCGCGGTCGTCGTCGTCAACGCGATCATCGGCTTCATCCAGGAGGGCCGCGCCGAACAGGCGATGGAGGCGATCCGCGGCATGCTCGCGCCGCGCTCGGCGGTGCTGCGCGACGGACGGCGGATCGGCGTCGATGCCGCGGAACTGGTCCCCGGTGACATCGTGCTGATCGAGGCGGGCGACCGGGTGCCCGCGGATATCCGGCTGATCGAGGCACGCGGGCTGAAGGCCGAAGAGGCGATCCTGACCGGCGAATCCGTGCCGGTCGACAAGGGCACCGAGCCCGTAGCCGCCGGGGCCGCGCTGGGCGACCGCACGCCGATGCTGTTCTCGGGCACGCTGATCGCCACCGGCACGGGCCGCGGGGTCGTCGTCGAAACCGGCGCGCGCACCGAAATCGGCCGGATCAGCGGCATGCTGGCCGAAGTCCAGACGCTGACCACCCCGTTGGTGCACCAGATGGACATCTTCGCGAAATGGCTGACGGTGTTCATCCTGCTCGTGGCGGCGAGCCTGCTGGGCTATGGCTATTTCGTCAGCCACATGGAGTTTTCCGAACTGTTCATGGCGGTTGTCGGCCTGTCCGTCGCGGCAATCCCCGAGGGGCTGCCCGCGGTGCTGACGATCACGCTGGCGGTGGGCGTGCAGGCCATGGCGCGGCGCAACGCCATCGTCCGTCGGCTTCCGGCGATCGAGACGCTGGGCTCGGTCTCGGTGATCTGTTCGGACAAGACCGGCACGCTGACCCGCAACGAGATGATGGCCGCAAGCCTTGTCGCCGCCGCCCGGGTCTACGCGGTCGAAGGCGAGGGCTATGCCCCCGAGGGGCGGGTGCGTCCTGAGGGCGATGATCCCGATGCCGGAGCGCAGGCGGTTCTGACGGAATTCGCGCATGTCGCGGGGCTGTGCAACGATGCGGTGTTGCATGGCGCCGAGGCGGGTTGGCGGGTCGAGGGCGATCCGATGGAAGGGGCGCTGATGGCGCTGGCCGGCAAGATCACGGGCGATGGTCCCGACCCCTTCCGCACCTGGACCCGTACCGACACGATCCCCTTCGATGCGGCGCATCGCTACATGGCCACGCTGCACCACGACCACGAGGGCCACGCCGCGATCCATGTCAAGGGCGCCCCCGAGGCGGTGCTGGCCATGTGCGCCGACCAGCGGGCCGAGGGCGGCGGCACCGAGCCGCTGGCCCCCGGGCACTGGCATCACATGGTCGAGCAACTGGCCGCGCAGGGTCAGCGCGTGATCGCCATTGCCACGCGCAGCGTGCCGCAGGAGCACACGACCCTGAACACCGCCGATCTGGACGGGAATCTGACGCTGATCGGGCTGATCGGGCTGATCGACCCGCCCCGGCCCGAGGCGGTTGCCGCGGTGGCCGAGTGTCATGCGGCCGGGATAAGGGTCAAGATGATCACCGGCGACCATGCCGCCACCGCACAGGCCATCGCCGCGCAGATCGGGCTTAAGAACACCGCGACCGTCCTGACCGGTGCCGATATCGAGGCGATGGACGATGCCGAACTGGCCGAGATCGCGGTCGGGACCGACATCTTCGCCCGCACCTCGCCCGCCCACAAGCTGCGGCTGGTGACGGCGCTGCAATCGCGCGGGCTTACCGTGGCGATGACCGGCGACGGGGTGAACGACGCGCCCGCGCTGAAGCGCGCGGATGCCGGCATCGCGATGGGCCAGAAGGGCAGCGAGGCGGCCAAGGAAGCCTCGGAGCTGGTGCTGGCCGATGACAATTTCGCCTCGATCGCCGCCGCCGTGCGCGAGGGGCGCACCGTCTATGACAACATCAAGAAGGTCATAAGCTGGACGCTGCCCACCAATGGCGGCGAGTCGATGACCATCGTTCTGGCGCTGGCGCTGGGCATGGCGCTGCCGATCGCCCCGGTCCAGATCCTGTGGGCCAACATGATCACGGCCGTCACGCTGGGCATCGCGCTGGCCTTCGAACCGACCGAGGCGAATACCATGCGCCGCCCGCCCCGCCCGCGCGACGAACCGCTGCTGACCGGCGAACTGGTCTGGCATATCGTGCTGGTCTCGGTGCTGTTCCTGGCGGGGATCTACGGCGTCTATGCCTATGCGCTGGACCGCGGCTACGATCAGGACGTGGCGCGAAGCATGGCGTTGAACACGCTGGTCGTGCTGGAGATCTTCCACCTGTTCTTCATCCGCAACATCCACGGCACCTCGCTGACCTGGGCTGCGGTCAGGGGCACGCGGGTTGTGTGGATCTGCGTCCTCACCGTGACGGCGGCGCAATTCGCGATCACCTATCTGCCGCCCTTGCAGATGCTGTTCGGCACCGCGGCGATCCCGTTCCTGGACGGTGTGCTGATCGTCGCGGTGGGGGTGCTGTTCTTCGCGCTGATCGAGACCGAGAAACAGATGCGGCTGGCCTTCCGGCGCCCGGCGCAGGCGGCCCCGCCGCCGCGCGACTAGCTGCGGCTGCGCCAGTAGGAATAGATCACGCCCGATGAAATCAGCATGACCAGGACGCCCAGCATGCTGAACACTTTGCCCAGCCAGGACAGCAAGGGCCAGTCCGGCAGGGCAAGGCCGGTCAGCAGCAGCGCCGCGCCCGCGAGGCCGATCAGCAGGAAATCCCGCGCCATGGCGGCCGGGCTGCGCCAGCCGCGGCCCAGGAGCGCCCGCAGCAGGGGTGACCCCGAGGCCAAGCCGCGCCGGTCGGCCATGTTCTGGGCGCGCGCGGGCGCGGTCGCGATCAGACCCTGGCGCAGCGGCGCAGCGCGGGGGGGCGGCGCCGCTGCGCCAGCTCTACCGTGAGCAGGTTCGCCCGCATGGTCCGGAGACCATGGCCAGTGTCTGGTATCGGGGCCTGCGGTTGATGGCCCTCGACGGCTCCACATTGGATATGCCGGACGAAGCGGCGAACGCGGCGCAGTACGGCTACGCCGGGGCCTCTCGAGGCAGCCCGGCCTACCCGCAGATGCGGTTTGTGGCCATGGCGGAGTGCGGCACGCATACGCTGTGCTTTGCCCAACCAGGCCCCTACCGGGCCGGTGAGCGCAAGTTGGCCGAAGCGGTCATCGACTGCGCAGATGCCAGCATGTTGGTGACGGCGGATCGCAACTTCTACAGCTTCGCGTTCTGGCAACGAAGCTGCGCCACCGGGGCCAAGTTACTGTTTCGAGCGCGCAAGAATCAGCGGTTGCCGCGTGAGACGGAGTTGGCGGATGGGTCGTACCTGAGCACGTTGTACCCAAGCGAGAAGGCACGTCGACATCGGACGGAGGGGATCAAGGTCCGGGTAATCGAATACGCGCTGGAAGGCGT
>OMKS01000934.1_pt1 | contig 27067 bp, 19 predicted proteins | sample 1674721 | NCBI WGS metagenome assembly OMKS01 (sample SAMN06264996, study PRJEB25208) | sediment metagenome | isolation source: hot spring sediment | place: USA: California | collected 2014-09-02 | reverse complement strand
GATTTTGATCCCGTTCAGATTGCACGAACGTATGAAGCCTGCGGCGCCGATGCGATCAGCGTCCTGACGGATGAAAAGTATTTTCAGGGGTGCCTGGGTTATCTGACGGCTGTCAAGGAGGCGGTCAGACTGCCCGTGCTGCGAAAGGATTTTATCGTCGATCCGTACCAGGTCTATGAGGCCCGCGCCGCCGGGGCCGACGCGATTTTGCTGATTGCCGAGGCGCTGACGCCGTCGATGCTGATGGACTTGCTGATTCTGGCCAACGAGCTGACGCTGACGGCTCTGATTGAGGTGCACGACGCCGACTCGCTCCTGCAGGTCCGCAGTCTCATCGGCTTTCCGCAAAAGCATTACAGCGTGCTGGGCATTAACAACCGCGACCTGCGCACGATGCAGGTGGATATCCGTACCACCGGTCGTCTGGCTGAACTGGCCGAGCAGCGCCGTGAACTGATCGCCGAAAGCGGCATCCGAACCCGCCGCGATGTGGAAAAACTGATTCGCCTCGGCATCGGCGGCGTGCTGATCGGCCAGACACTTTGCGCTGCGCCGGACATTGCCGAAAAATTCAACGAGCTGTTTGAACCAAGGCGGACGTAGTGGATCCGGCTACTCTGGTCGGCATCGGTTTGGCTATGGGGCTGTTCGGCGGGATGCTCGGCATCGGCGGTTCGCTGATTATGATTCCGGCGATGGTTTTTTTCTACGGCGAAAACCAGCATTTGTATCAGTCTGCCTCGATGATCTGCAATTTCTGCGTCGCAATCGCCTCTCTGCTGGCCCATCACAAGGCCGATGCGCTGGTTCCGGCGGTCTTGTGGCGAATGATTCCTTTGGCCGTCCTGGGAATTCTGGCCGGAGTGGCATTGAGCAATATCTCCTTTTTTTCCGGACGAAACAGTTACTTGCTGGCTCGGTTGTTCGGGGGGTATCTGGCGGCGGTGGCGGTATATAATGCGTTGCGGTTGTTCCGACCGCCTATGCCCAGCATCAACGGCAGCGATCCGCGCGCCTATCAAACGCCCTTACTGAAGATATTCTCAGCCGGTATCGGGTTGATTACCGGTCTGGCGGCCGGATTGCTGGGAATCGGCGCCGGCTCGGTCGCCACACCGATGCAGCAGTTTTTTCTGCGGCTGCCGCTTAAACGCGCAATGAGCAACTCCGCATCCGTGATTGTGGGGATCGCCTGGATAGGGGCTGTCTACAAGACCGTAACGCTGCCTTCGCATGGGATCGCTATGTCCGAATCGCTCATAATCGCGGCCTATATTATCCCGACGGCCCTGATAGGCGGCTTTCTCGGCGGCCATTTGATGCACCTGATGCCCCGTCAGATCGTACGTGGTTTTTTTATTGCTGTCTGTGTCGCCGGAGCGTGGAAACTCCTGACCGTTGCCCCGGCCGGATAATCACGATTTTGTGGTCCATACGGTCGTCCGGCGGGATGATTCTGGCCGCATAGGGCGCCCTTTCGGCAGGCAATTTACAACTATGATATTTGATGTATAATACAGAAAATTGTTACCGGTAAAATAGAAAAATGCGCAAAAATCCATTGGTCGAACAAATTGAACACTTGCGGGCTGAGATTCGGCGGCATGACTTTTTGTATTATGTCAAGAATGCGCCGGAAATCAGCGACCGGGAGTATGACCGGCTGTTTGCACGGCTCGGGGAACTGGAAGCCAAACATCCGGAACTGGTGACGCCGGACTCGCCGACTCAGCGGGTTTCGGAGCGGCCCATTGAGGGCTTTGCGCAGGCGGCGCATCGAGTGCCGATGCTCAGCATCGACAATACTTACAATGAAGGGGAGTTACGCAAATTTGACCAGCGCGTCGCCAAAGGGCTGGAAGGGGCGGCTTACGACTATGTCGTCGAGCCGAAGATTGACGGGCTGGCGATTAGTCTGATGTACGAGCATGGCCGACTGGTTCGCGGGGCCACCCGCGGCGACGGCCGCACCGGCGACGACGTGACCGCCAATATCCGCACGATTCGTTCGATCCCGCTGCATCTGAAAGACAATACGATTCCGGCGGAGCTGGAAGTCCGCGGCGAAGTTTTTATGTCCCTGCTGGCGTTTGCCGAGCTGAACCGACAGCGTCAGGACGCCGGCGAGCCGCTGTTTGCCAATCCGCGCAACGCCGCGGCCGGTTCGCTCAAACTGCTGGACGCTCGCATCACGGCGCAGCGCAAGCTGTCGTTTTACGCCTATTCGCTGGGGTATTGTTCCGAATCGTTTGCGCCAACGCATTGGCAGGCGCTGGAGCATTTCAAAACCCTCGGCCTGCCGGTCAATCCCGGAACAGAATGTGCCGCCGATATTGACGAGGTGCTTGAAATCTGTCATCGATGGGAGGATAAAAAGCAGTCGCTGGATTACCAGATTGACGGGCTGGTGGTCAAAATCAATCGCTTTGACCAGCGGGACATCCTCGGCTCAACCGGTCGGGCGCCGCGCTGGTGCATCGCCTATAAGTTCGCCGCCGAGCAGGCCGAGACGGTGGTTGAATCCATCGCCGTCCAGGTCGGCAAATCCGGTATCCTCACGCCGGTGGCCAATCTTAAACCGGTCAAACTGGCCGGCACCACCGTCAAACGCGCCAGCCTGCACAACTTCGACCTGCTGCAAAAGCTTGACGTCCGCTGCGGCGATACCGTCGTTATCGAAAAGGCCGGCGAGATCATTCCGCAGGTCGTCAAAGTCGTCCAAAAACAGCGCCGGCTGTTCGAAAGCGAACCGTTCGCCGTGCCAACCCGATGCCCCGCTTGCGGCGGCGAGGTGAAAAAAGACGAAACCGGCGTCTATCTGCGGTGCATCAATGTGCAGTGTCCGGCCCAGCTCAAGGAACGACTGGAATATTTTGTCGGCAAAAACCAGATGGACATCGAAAAACTCGGCCCGGCCTTGATCGAGCAGCTTGTCAAAAAAGGACTGGTCAAGAATTTTGCCGATATTTACACACTCGACGTTTTCAAGCTTTCGCAGCTTGAGCGAATGGGAACCAAAAGCGCCGAAAACATCATAGACGGCATTGAAGCCAGCAAAACCCGTCCGCTCTGGCGGCTGATCGCGGCGCTGGGCATTCGCAACGTCGGCGGCCAATCGGCGCAGATTCTGGCCGAGGAATTCGGCTCACTGGAGGCTCTGATGAAAGCCGAGGCGGCTCGGTTAGAGGCCATTGATCAGATCGGGCCGGTAATGGCGCAAAGTATTGTGGAGTACTTTCAAGACCCTGCCAACCGGAAGGTGATTAAGGGTCTGCTGGCTGCCGGTGTAAAACCGACGCCGCCGAAACAAAAGGCCTCGACGGTGTTGGCCGGACAGACCTTTGTGATTACCGGCACGCTGTCGCAGTCGCGATCGGACATTGAGCAGCTCATCAAAGACCATGGCGGCAAGGTCAGTTCCTCGGTCAGCAAAAAAACGTCCTATGTGATTGCGGGCGAAAACGCCGGTTCCAAGCTGGACAAGGCCCGCACGCTCAATGTCAAAGTGCTTGACGAAAAAGAATTTTTTCAGATACTGAAACCATCACGCGACAGCGACAGATAACACAGCACGGCACAAATAAAGGATGTGGCTTATGCAGTATCAGGATTTACGAGGAAAAAAGGTGCTTGTAACAGGGTCCAGCAGCGGCATCGGGGCGGCTGCGGCCGAGTTGTTCGCGGCTCAGGGGGCGTATGTCGGCGTGCATTATTTTCGCACACGGGACGGCGCTGAACAAACCCTGCACAAAGTGCGGGCGCTGACGGACGGCTGCTTGTTGCGGGCGGATATGCGCGACGAAGCCCAGGTGCAGGCCATGATTCGGGACTTTGCCAAACAGGCCGACGGCATCGACGTGCTGGTCAACAATGCCGGGACGCTGCTGGATCGCGTGGACATTGAGGGGATGCCGCTGGCGTTTTATGAGGATGTGTTTGCAACGAATGTACGGAGCACCTTTCTGGCAACGCGCGAGGCGCTGCCCTGCCTGAAGGCGTCCAAAGGATGTATTGTCAATGTCGGCTCGGTGGCCGGACACCACGGTGGCGGGGGCGGTTCCGGCGTCTATGCCGCCGCCAAGGCCGCGGTGCACACGCTGACTATGGCGATGGCCAAGGAGTTCGGCCCGTACCAAATTCGCGTCAACTGTGTCGTGCCCGGTTTGATCGAGACGCGGTTTCACGAGCAGTTCTCCACGCCCGAACGTAAACGCAAAACCGCCGAAGAAACGCCGCTGGAACGAAACGGAACCGCCGACGACGTGGCCAAAGCCATTCTCTTTCTGGCCAGCGGTGAAGCGTCCGGATTTATCACCGGCGAATACCTGGCCGTTAACGGCGGGCTGTATATGCGGATGTGAAAGCCGACAGCGGGGCGATGTCCGTTCTCTGTTTACCGTCTTTATTCAAACAACGGCGAAAGCCGCCGGCGCGTGGCCGGATCCATCGCGTCCGGTTTGGTCCAGACCGCCAGTTCAAGACTCTTTCGACAGGCGCAGTTTTCGTCGCACAAAGCCCTGTCGGACTGGAGCGTTTTTTCGATCAGGGCGGCGGCGTTTTGTGTCGCCTGATTCAGATTGCCGATGATCTCCTGAAGAAGCGTCTGTTTTTCGACCGTTGAATCGTGCTCGCGCCAGCAGTCGTAATCGCTGACCAGCGCCACCAGCGCATAACACAGTTGCGCCTCGCGCGCCAGCTTGGCTTCGGGCAGGGCGGTCATCCCGATCACATCGCCGCCCCAGGCCCGATGCATCAGCGATTCGGCCTGCGTGGAAAACTGCGGCCCTTCCATACACACATACGTCCCGTCGGAGTGGGTAACGGTTTGGATTTGTTCGGCCGCGACCATCAATCGTTCACGCAGACGCGCACAGCACGGGTGTGAAAATTCCACGTGGACCGCCCCCAAATCATCAAAAAAACTCGTCTGCCGACGCCAGGTCTTGTCGATGAATTGATCGGGCAAGACCAAATGGCCGGGATGGATGGTTTCACGCAGTGAGCCGACCGCGCCGCTGGCGATGACCGCGGTTACGCCCAGCGATTTAAGGGCGAAGAGATTGGCTGCGTACGGCACACGGCTCGGATTGAAACGATGTCCCGTTCCGTGGCGGTTCAGAAAGGCCACACGATGCGCGCCGATCCTGCCGAGCAGTACCGGAGCGCTCGGCCTGCCGAAGGGTGTGTCCATTTCTTTGGACACGGCATCCTGAATTTGTTCGGCAAGGGCGTCGCCCAGCCCCGTTCCGCCGATAAGGCCGATAATGGGATTTCTCATCTTGTGTTCTCCAATGCGTCTTCTGAGCCATCCGATGCCTGATTATATCGTTATTATATCGTTCCTGTTCCCAAAAAACAAGCCGCCGATACCCAGGTATCGACGGCTTGCATTGAACTTCTTAAAACGTGTTTATTCGTAGAACCGTGTCGCTTCAGTTTCCATGACTTCGCGCTGCAGTTCTCCTGTATTCATTACAACACGGAAGCGGGCATCATCGGCCTCGACCGCCTTGACCACCACACGCCATTCGGCCTTGGCACCCGGAGCCAGCGAAGCCAGCGGTTCAAAGGTCACCACACCGTTGGCGTAGGAGCCTCGTGTTGCGCCGCTGTTTGAGACGTACTCCATTGAATCCTCAAGATAAGCCTGGATTCGAATGTTGGTGTCCGGCGCAGAACCCTGGTTGGTAACGACAATCACGTAGGTCTCGTTCCGACCGACCTCAATCGGGTCTTCCAGATCGATCACTTCCAGCAGCACGGCCGGGATCCCTTCGATCCGTGTGGCTGCGGCTGCGGCGACCGCTTCGGCGCAAACCGCCGTGGCGCGGGCTTCGTTGCGATAATTACCCGCAGACGTCGGGCGATAGCTGACGGTCAGCTTGCGGCTGGCGTCAGGCGCCAAGGTACCCAGATTCCAGGTGATCCGTCCGGCGGCAACCTGGCCGTTGTGGCTGACCTGGACTTGTTCGACATTGGCCGGGATGGTGTCGGTAACGACCGTCTCGGTAGCCGGCGCGTTGCCTTTATTGGTCACGACAATGTCATAGGAAATCGTACGGCCGAGCCAATTGCGTTCCGGACCGGTCTTCTCAACGGTTAGTATCGGTTGAGCGACGACCGTGCGGGTTTCGCCGGATTCGGCTTTCAGATCGCCGTCGGCGACCGCCGTTGCGGTATTGGTATAGCTGCCGGTCTTGTCGGCGCGAACAATTACGGTTCGGCTGACGGACTGGCCGGGCGCCAGATTCCCCAGCGTCAGATCAATAGATGTTCTGCCGTCGGCGGTTTTGAGACCTTCAGGAAGCCGATCCGACAGCTTGACGTTTGTTGCCGTGCCGGTTCCCTTGTTGGTAACGGTAAACTGCAACGGGATATTGTCGCAAATCAGTACACGTTCCGGGGCCGTCTTGACCAGCGCCAGCGCCGGCTGAACGACTTCGGTCTGGGCACAGGCGGGAATGATGTATGTGGCATCGGCGCAGGTTTGAATCGTACCTACCCGTTCAGCGGTTCCGACAACGACGATTTTTTCCGACGCTTTCGGACCCAGGGAATCCATCGTCCAGGATAATGTCCGGCCGTCCAGTTTTCCGGCGGGTGTGGAACGCTGATACTTAAATCCGTCCGGCAGATTTTCCTTCACGACGACCTGATGAAGCATCATATCTGTCAGGTTGGTTGCTGTGATCGTATATTCGAACGGCTGGTTGAGCTGTACCTTTTCGGGCATCAGCTTTTCAAGTTTGATCGCTCCGCAACAGGAACAATCATAGGTTCGAACCACGTGGTTGGGACCTCTGGACAACACCGGCGCCGGCGCGACAACAGGGGCCGGTTCTTTTACGGCCGGTTGCGGTTCGGGCTGAACCTGGCGGGACTGCCATCGTGCACGCGTCTGTTCGGAACATCCCGTCAACAGTGAAACTGCAAAAACACCGATCAAAAAAAAATAAAATGTTTTCTCATAAGATACCTCCGGTTGAAATTCATCCTTAACTTCCTTTCTTGACATTGCATTTTGCAAATAGAACGACTCACCTATGGATTGAAGATCATAACGATGTCAAGGCGGGCTTTTATTCGTTATTTTCGACACATCCATGTTTCGTTTCTCCACCGCCGAAAATTTTTTAGTGCATCCACACTTCAGGGATGCGTTACCTATAAACAATTATAGCCCCATGGAAAGCCATTGCAACTATTGTCAAAAATAGTAAAAATCAAAATTACCGCTTTGTGCAAATTGCAGACTTGACGCCTTCAGATGGTTCGTTACAATATCCACAATCAATTGAATTTACTGGACCTGTAGCAAAATGCTCGAAATTATAGCAACAATTACTCTTATCTTACTATTGGGCCTGCTTGTAGTAACAGTCATGCTGATTCAATCGATCTCGGCGGCTCGTCGGGAAGCGGCCGCTCAAGGGGGCACGATAGCCCAGCTTGCCGCTCAGCTTGAGCAGGTACGCAGCCGGCAGGATGTGCTGACTCAAACACTCGACAGCAAGCTCAGTTCCGGCCAGGAACACATCAATCGCTATCTGACCGACAGCGGACGCACGCTGGGCGAATTGAAAGAGCAGATCGGCAAGCTCAAAAGCGACAGCGAACGGCTCCTTCAACTGGGCGCCGATGTGCGCAGCCTGCAACATATCTTAACCGCTCCCAAACTTCGCGGCCAGTTGGGCGAGCACTCGCTGGCCGGGTTGCTGCAAACCATTCTGCCGACCGGCGGCTATCGGCTCCAGCATGGTTTTCGAAGCGGCCGCGTGGTCGATGCGCTGATTACCCTGCCGGATTACAGCGTCTCGGTCGATGCCAAATTTCCGCTGCCGAGTTTTGAGAAAATGGCCGCCGCCCAGACCGACAACGAAAAGCAGCGGCTGCGAAGACAATTTCAAAATGACGTGATCAAACATATCGACAAAATCGCCGCCGACTACATTCGTCCAGAAGAAGGGACGCTGGATTTTGCCCTGATGTATATCCCCGCGGAAAATGTCTATTATGAAACCGTCATTCGCTACGACAGCGACCGGACGGACGTGCTCGAACACGCCCTGGCCAAAAAGGTCATTCCCGTCTCGCCGAATCTGCTGTATGCTTATCTAATGACCATCGTGATGGGCCTGCACGGCCTGCAGATCGAGAAAGAAGCCGCCGCCATCCGCGTCAAGCTCCAGGAACTGGCCAAAGGCCTCGGCGCCTTCCAAAGCAACTGGGACATCCTCGGCCGCCACCTGCGAAACGCCCAAAGCCAATACGATGAAGGCCACAAACAGCTCACCCAATTTTCCACTCAACTCGAACTGCTCGACCAACAAAACCCCGATTGAATTGCATTTTAATTATGTCAGCGTCAGGCGAACCATTTGGCCTTTTTGAAGTGTTCTGGCGTTAGGCAGGCCGCTTAGGTCAACCATAAAGTAGCGTTCGCAGCGGCCTTTGGGCGGACGGGTGCTTTCGACGATGACCTCAACCGATTGGCCGACAAATTGCCGACGAAATGTTGCCTGAAGCTGTCGGTCAAGGGTTTGCAGCCGCGATGAACGCGCCCGAATGGTCGAGGTCGGCACTTTCGGCCCAAACTCTGCGGCGGGGGTGTTTTTACGGGCGCTGAAACTAAAGACGTGAATCTTGGAAAAACCCACTTGCCGCGCCACATCCAGTGTCTGCTCAAAATCCTCATCTGTTTCACCCGGAAAGCCGACGATGATATCGGTGGTGATGGCAGGGCGGTCGAGTGCGGCCTTTACACGGCCAATCACCTCTAAAAACTCATTTATCGTGTACTGTCTGGCCATTTTTTTCAGAATGCGTCCTGATCCGGACTGGAGCGGCAGATGCAGATGCGGTGCGATGTTGGGATAAGTCTGAAAAACATCTAAAAGTCGGTCGGTAACATCCGCCGGTTCGAGCGAGCTAAGACGCAGACGCCCCATCCCGGACAATTGAGCCACCTGGGCAACCAGCTCGGCCAGGCTGTCCCGTAAGGCCGGATCCCAGCGCCTGCGTCGGGCCGTGGTTTGCCCGTATGCGCCGAGAAAAATCCCCGTCAGGACGATCTCCCGATGGCCGGAGGCAATGAGGTTTTGAGCCTCCATGAGCACATTTTTTACGGCCTTGTTACAAACCTTCGTGCGGATTTTGGGTATAATACAATAGGTGCAATAGGCGTCGCATCCGTCCTGGACTTTGAGAAAGGCACGACTGTGGCCGTGGTAAGAATTCAGCAAGGGCAGCCTCTCTGCGTCGCAAGCGGCAGCGCCGCGGTCGGGCTGGTCTTCGAACGAATGCGACAAGACATTCTGGCGCGTGTTTTTAGTTTTGTCCTTGATTTTACAGGAGTTCGGTGGTTTACTAAGGCATTGAGCATGACTTCGATTGTGGCGGCTAAGTGTCCGTTTTAGCAAAGCCGGCAGGCGGTCTTTATCTTTGACAATAAGGCATTTTTCGTCCAAATCGTTTAGTTCGTGCTCTTGGCCGACGGGCAGGCAACCGGTAACGACCATCAAAGCGTCGGGGTTCTTGCCCAGCGCTCGGCGAACGGCTTGACGACTTTTGGATGAGGCGATGTGCGTCACGCAGCAGGTGTTGACCACGACCACATCGGCGCGGCCGTTGGGCGGTGCGGCGACCAGGCCGGCCTGTTCGAGGTATTGGCGGATTTGCCGGCCTTCGTATTGGTTGACTTTGCAGCCAAGCGTATGTAACGAAAATGTTTTCATAAAAATACTATAGCGAAAAACCGGCTTCTGGTACAAGTTTTTTCAGCGGTTGGATGAGCGGTTTGATAAATTGGATTTGAACAGGAGTGTGTAGTTATGGCAGCAGCACACGGCGTTTGGGCGATTGACATTGGAACCAATGCACTCAAGGCGCTTCGGATGCACGAGGGCGAAGAAGGCCTTGAAGTCATCGGCTTTGACTATATTGAACACCGCAAAGTCCTGTCTTCCGGTGAGGTGGACATGGTGGAAAGAGACGAGATTGTCGTCGATACGTTACGCAAATTCCTCACCCAAAACGACGTTGATAAAGAAGATGTGGCCATTTCCGTCGCCGGCCAAAACAGCTTTGCCCGCTTTATCAAATTGCCCCCCGTTGAACCCAAAAAAATACCTGAAATTGTCCAGTTTGAAGCCGTTCAGCAGATTCCATTTGACATCAACGAAGTGGAGTGGGACTGGCAGTTGATGGACAATCCTGAAAGCCCCGATACGGAGGTGGGGATTTTTGCAATCAAAAATGAACTGATTGCCGAAGTGATGGATCACTTTACCCATGAAAATTTGCGCGTTACCTGCGTGCAGATTTCGCCCATGGCCCTGTACAACTACGCCTGTTACGACCGCAAAGAAATCGCCGATGCGCCCAACAAAGCGGTGGTCATTATGGATATGGGGGCGGAGAACACCACGCTGGTGATTTGCACGCGGGATACGGTCTGGCAGCGCAGCATCCGCATCGGCGGTAATACGTTTACGCAGGCGATTGCCGATGCATTCAAACTGAACTTCCAGAAAGCCGAAAAGCTCAAACGTACCGCTCCGGTCAGCAAATATATGCGTCAGATTTATACGGCCATGAAGCCGGTTTATACCGAGCTGGGCAGTGAAATCCAGCGCAGCCTGGGCTTTTACAGCAGCAGTTCGCAGGGGCGGGACAAGACCTTCAGCCATTTGATCGCCACCGGCGGCGGAACCAAGTTGCAAGGATTGGCCAAATACCTCCAGCAAACTCTGGGGATGCCGGTTGTCAAGCCGGATTCGTTTGAGCGGCTCAAGTTGTCGCCGGACGTTTCCAGCGCCAAATTTCATGAAAATGTCTCTGACTTTGCGGTGGTGTACGGCTTGGGCGTCCAGTTGCTGGGTCATGCGCGGATTCAAACCAATCTCCTGCCGCGAAAGATCGCCCGTGCCATGGCCTGGACGCAAAAGGCGCGCATCTTAACCATTGCAGCCGGTTTTCTTGTCCTGGTCATGCTGCTGGGGTTGGGGCGGGCATTTCGCGAAAAACAGTTGTACGAAGCCAATGCGACGCCTCGAAACGAGGTCGCTTCAATCATCCGCCAGGTGCAGGAGGTCAAAAGCAAGGTATCTGATCAGGAAGCCCGCAAAGAGCCGCTGCTGGAGCGCGTGGAAAAATACAAAGATATGTTTACGTATCGCGATGTGGTACCGCGATTGAATGAGATGGTGCTTAAATGTCTGCCAAACGCGGACAATACGCCTGACCAGGCGGAGCTGTTTGAGGCCTTTCAGAACGGCGATGCGGCGGCGGTGGCAAGCATTCCCCGCAAAGAGCGCAAACTGGTGTTCATCACTCGGCTGATGATCGAATCGGCCGACGATATTTCTCAAAAAGCGTTTCCGCAGCCGGGTGATTCAGCCGGAGGGTATCGCATGCGGACCACGCCGACGCGAGGCAGAGAGGCGACGCCGATGCCGATCGAAAGGGAGATGATGGAAATGATGCCCGGACGCGATCCGGCCATGATGGGCCGAGGAGGAATGATGGGGATGGCGGGCATGGCTGAGCAGCCGGAGGAAAACAAAACCGGTTTTGTGATGCTTATCGAAGGATACAGTCCCTATGAACGGATCGCTGATTTGCTTGATCCGCCTGGCGTCGGCGACGATCAGAGCCGTTGGGGCATCATTACCCGGCTGAACAATCTGAGTCAACTGATGCCGGATATGCCGTTTGAGTTGTTTCAAAAAGGCGATATTAACCATTTCAAGGTGGAGACCGGACGGGTGGACTTGCAGTCCTCCAATATGCCTGCCGGCATCGGCATCCTGAAAGAAGTCGAACGGGTTCCCCGCGAAGTGGTCCAGCCGACAACACGGGGCGACGGACGCATGCCGGTGCCCATGCGGGACGGGATGATCGATATGATGGGCCGAGGCGACACGCGCCTTCGCGAACGCATTGTCACAGAGCAGGTGCTGGTGGATCCGATGACACAGGAAGAAATCAGCAGAACGTATGATATTTATACGCTTGAGGATATCAACCGGGATCCTGAGCTGACCGAACGCGATCTGGGTCGAATCAAGCTGACGCCGTTCGGCGAACCGCGATACATCGAACGCGATCAGTGGTTCCGCATTCAGGTAAAATTTATCTGGACGGAGGCGCCTCAGGACACTGCGGCGCCGGGCCAGGGGGCCGGTATGGATGATATGATGATATTTTAATCGGAGAGTATCATGGGATTTATAAAGGCTTTTCTGAAGAAATATTCAGCGTTGCTGCCGCCGATCGGTTTGCTGCTTTTTGCACTTCTTTTGTTGCCGCCGACATGGTGGGTCGGCGGAAAAGTCAAAGCTCAGATGGCCCAAAGCGTCGGTCAGGCGCAGACGATTCGTTCGCTGATGGCGGATGTTCCCCCGCGCGACACACCCGCACAAATACAGACTTATATGGATCGGCTGGAAAATGAGGTCACGCTGATCGATGCGTTGATTGAGCAGAGCAGTCAGCGCGAACTGATTGCTTACAATATTTTTCCCGAACCGAAGGATACCTCCTCACAGATTTTTGTAGAATACGGCAAAAGTTATATGAGAGCCGTTGACGCCATGCTCACCTCGCTGAACGCACTGGATGCGCCCAGTGAAGCTGAAATTCGCGCTCGCACCGGAACGGGCCGGACGACCACCCCCGCGGTGCGCGGCGGAATGGACTTCTACGGCCAAACCGGCGCCCGGCGCCCGGCCGCACAGGATCCGATGGTCGATGCCTTGTGCATCGCCCGAGCTGAAAGCATCTCCGTTTACGCCAATCCCTCGGTGTTTGCCTGGCACGATTTCTGGAAGGAATTTAAGTTTGAAGGGACTGAATCCGCACTCAGAGATTGCTGGAATTCTCAGATTGCGTTGTGGATTTATGAAGATGTTGCCAAGAGTATTGAGGCTATGAATGTCGGCTCCGACAAGGTATCCACCTCGCCGGTCAAACGTTTGCTGGGAGTCAGTTTTACCGGGCCGGTACAGGTTGGCGACAGCCGGCAAAGCGCGATGTATCGGGAAATGATCGGCGGACGAGCCGGTCAAACAAGCGGGCGCGATAATCCAAATTATGTCACGACGGCATTGCCCAGTATGTTTATGGACAAACCCTGGACCGGCAGAACCGGAGGAACGGATTATGATGTCGTTCATTTTGCGGTCTCGGTCATTATCGACAACCGCTACGTACTGGCTTTTATGCGGGAGCTGTGCAGCGAAAAGGAACACGCCTTTTACGAAAACTTCGACCCGGGCGGTCGTTTGAATCGGTCCCGCCACAATCAGATTTCAATTTTGCACAACGCCGTCCATGTGGTGGACAAGGACAGCGCTTTACACGAATTGTATCGTTACGGCAGCGGCGCTGTGATGCGACTCGATTTGGTGTGTGAATACCTGCTGAGTCGCAAGGGGTATGACAGCATCAAACCGGAACCGATTAAGAAGTATCTCGGTCAGCTTGATGAACAGCAGACCGACACCGGCGGAACGATGCCCGGTGCGCCGGCAGGTCGGGGGGGCTTTTCGGATTTCTGAGTGTCGAACAAACAACGGGATGATAGTTTAACAAATGCAATAATGGAAAGATCGACATGAGCAAGAAAAAAAATATACAGGCGGTTCTTGAGGCTCATTTGGATAAGATTATCCTCGGCCTGATCGGTCTGATCGGTTTATATCTGCTGTGGGCATTTGTGATCAGCAACCCTTACGGAGCGACGGTGCAGGGCAGAAAAGTCGGACCCGGCCAAATTGATCAATTCAATCGACAGCAAGCCCGTATGCTTGAAGAGTCGCTGGACAGACCCGCCGAACCGATCGCTTATGATCTGCGGATTAGCGCTGAATTCGAAGACATTTTGAGAACGTCGCTGCCTCAGCTTGCCATTGATCTTTCCATTCCCTATCCCGGCATCGGAGAACAGGTCTTTGACGATGATCGTGTGTATCCGATTCCCGATGTGGCGCCGCCGACCGATGTGCGGGTGGCCTGGGTGCGGGGGGCCGTTCACAAGCCGACCGAAGAGGTCGGTCCGGATACGCCGTATGAGGTGGTTCAGACGGAATTGGGGGATTTGGACTTTGTGACCGTTTCGGCGCGTATCGATGTGCAAACATTGTACCGCAACTTTCAGCAGGCATTTATGGGCCCGCGTCTCAATGCAGCGTGGCGTGAGCCGGCGTTTGCCAAGCCTGTCTTTGCCCGGGTGGAACTTCAGCGGCGCCGACAGCTTGACGACGGGACGTGGAGCCAGTGGACAACGCTGCCGCGTCCCCGCACCGATGCGTTCCGAAAGTTGATCGAACAAACCCCGCTGACGACCGAAGAGATGGAATTCGGCGGTGTGATGATGTGGCTCAAGCAATATGAAGAGCCGCGCGTTCAGGTCAGCTTATTGCAGCCGCCGGCTTATGATTTTGCTTCGTTGCAGACGGCCTGGCTGCCGCCCCGGTATCTGGACGAGGCGCAGACCATCCTGAAGCGTCAGGAAGAAGAGTTGCGTCGCCAGGCGCGGGAAGAGCGGCTCCGTGCACGCACCGATCGAGAAGACCTTGGCGGCGGGCGTCAGACCCCCCGCGACACACGGACCCCGACACGGCCCCAGCCCCAGCGCGGGCGGGAAACCATTCCCGACATCCTGTCGCCGACCCAGCAGACGCGCGCCGCCGCGCAGCGGCGAGAACGGACGCTGGATGATATTATCCGAGATATGGAGCGGGAACGCCTGACCGAACAAACTCGTCTCGACAGTGTGCGTGAGCCGCTGCTGGTCTGGGCGCATGACGACACGGCTGAACCGGGCCGGACTTACCAGTACCGAATTCGTCTGGGCGTCTTTAATCCGATTGCCGGGCGCGATTGGTTTCGACAAGACCAGCAGCAGTATAAAAATCAGGTGGTGTTGTGGAGCGGTTTTTCTGAACCGACGCAGACCGTCGCTGTTCCGAAGATGATGCATCTGTTCCCGCTGGAGGTATTTGCCCGAGAGGATAACAGGGTCAAGGTGGATGTCGCGCGATATTATCTTGGTCAGTGGCACACCCAGGAATTCGAGGTCTTCCCCGGCCAGATTATTGGCAAGAAGGTCGAATACACACCGCCGACCTCCCCGACCTCGCCGACGGCGCGGACGCCGATGATGGATATGATGCCAATGGATTTCATGATGGAAGGCAGAGGCGGCGGCGTTGCCGGCGATTCGCAGCCGCAGACAGTGGATTTTGCCACAGGTTATCTGTTTGTGGACATCGCTAATCGTATTGAGTGGCGCGGAACGACCCGCTCGGAGTATTCCCAGATGCTCTGTTTTGGACCGGAAGAGACCTTGCTGGGCATGGCCATCGGCAGCGGAAACTGGCCGTCGGGGATGAGCCGCGAGTATCGAGAAATCAAAGACGCCGAGCAGAATGCTGCGCCGTTGAATATGAATCGTACCCTGACACCGGGGGGTGGAATGATGCCTCGCGATCTCGGTCGAATGATGCCCCGTGATACAGGCGCATAGCGCCGGATCAGATAGAAACAATCAAACGTATCAGATCGAGTGAGGTACTATTGATTGCGCGGTTCTAATCCGCACGGAATGGATCGTAAGAGAAAGGGTGTACGTGTTGAGGGTGCGTTGCCTGCAAAGTGGAAGTCTATTTGAGTAGGCCGGTTGGGCAGAATATCAAGGAAGTTATCCGAGAGAACCGCTCTTTCGGGCGGAGTGATGGAAACATCCCGCAACAGCGTTTTTGAAGTGATGCACATACGCAGACGGAACGGATCGATGGGACGGACTTGCACATCCAAATGGGCCGTCGGCCAATCGATGAATTTGTCCGGAAGATAAAAAAAACGGTTTTCGGCGATCACTCCCGATGCGGTTTCAACTTCAAGCTGCAAGACGCAGCGATTCGGCGCAGCCGGCAACGCCAGGGCGCGCGGCAGGACGCGCGGCAACGACCTGGAAAACGGTCCGATTGCGATGGGATAGTCGATGCGGTCAAGACATCGCCCGTAAAAATCCATACACCGGCAGCGGACCTTGCCCGTCAGCGGCAGCGCGGTGTCGTTGACAACCACCACGCCGTTGCCTTGGAGATGACCGGCCAGATAGGCGTTTTTGTCCGTTTCGAGCGTGACCAGAACAGGGGCGAAAAAACGTCGGGCGTAATAGTAGAGGGCTTTGGGACAACCGGCATAGTCAATTGCGGAAAACCCCGCCGCCGCCGCACAGTCATTGGCGGTCCAAAACAACAGGCCGCCGTTGATGTGATTGTTGGCGCGAAGATGCTCTGCGCAGAGTTTGATCGCGCGGGCCTGAGCCAGTTGGGTCTGCTCGATCTGTGCGTCCAGTGTGTGCGGCGGACGAAATAAATCGGCGCTGTAGCGGGCCAATCGTGCATGGCCTCCGTCCTGATAATTATGTTTTTCGATGGCTTCCGAGCTGCAATAAAAGCGATGGGGGGGACAAATCCGTTCGAGACACTCCCGTCCCGGCAGCGATTGAAGTCCGAACTCGGCCAAAAAACGAGGAAGCTCCGGTGTGTCGAATAGATAATCGCTCGTCGGCGCAAAATCATTCCAAACCCGCCAATCATGATACGTGCCGTCAGTTGGCGCATTAGGTTCTTTTGCCTCTGCGTCCGAGTCCGGCGTGGTGGGGATATAATCCCGGTCGGGGTCCAACTCGCCCAGCAGTTTCGGCAGCAGCTCATGATAAATCGCACGACCGTAGAATTTACGTCCCTGGCCTAAACGGCCGGTTTCGTGCAGATGATCGATGCGACTGTTGCCGCACCACAACGCCAGGCAGGCATAATTGCGCAGCCGCCGCACCACGGCCTGCGTTTCGGCCTGGATGTTGCTTAAAAACCACCGCCGATCCGGATAATAGGCGCTGGCAAATGCGAAATCCTGCCAGACAAGAATCCCCAGCTTGTCGCACAGCCGATAAAAGATGTCGTCTTCATAATATCCGCCGCCCCAGACACGCAGCATATTGACATGGGCTTCCTTCAATTGGGTCAGCCGCCGTTCGTAATCGGCCGGGGTGTGTGAGCCGGGAAACATCGACAGCGGAATCCATGAAGCCCCTTTGATATAGACGGATCGGTCGTTGACTTCAAAACGAAACCCGCCGTCCGGAGCGTCTTTGCCCCGACCAAGCCGAATGGTTCGCACGCCGAAGTCGGCAGTGTGCGTATCCAGAGGCGACCCGTCTCGATCGCAAAGTGAAATTTCCAAATGATAGCAATGCGGTACCCCATAGCCGACCGGCTGCCAGAAAACAGGCCGTTCAATTCGGATCACGGCGGTATTCCGGTTTTCCTCGACCTCAAAATGCAGCGTCTGTTGCAGCTTTTGCCCCGCTCCGCTCAGCGTGATTCGTCCTGTCAGCGGCCCGGCCTGTCGAGTGGCGGCTCGCCGAACGGCAACCGCCACACGCACATCGGCGTAATGTTCGTTGCAGTCAATGGTACGGATGTGAACGTCTTCGATGCGCGCTGTGTTCCAGGCTTCCAGCCGCACGGGACGATAAATGCCGCAACCCGGCAGCGCCGGCGCCAGTACCGAGCCGAACTGATATTGAGCTTTGCGAATATAAGAACGCCGTGGATCGCCGTAGTGATGATCGCTCATCGGACCGTATCGCTGAAGCAGTCGTTCGGCGTAAGCTGTCGCCGAAAGAAATTTCACCATCAGCGTGTTTTGCCCTGGACGCACACGATCCGAGATCGAAAAGCGATGCGGCATAAACATATTTTCCGTCTTGCCGATCAATTTTTCGTTGAACCAGATGTGCGTTACCGTATCCAGTCCCTCGAAGACCAGATCGACTTCATCGCAATCGCAAACGTCGTTGGCCAGGTCAATACGTTTACGGTAAACCCATTCACGTTGTGCGATCCAGCTAAAATCTTCGGGATTGGCCTCCAGATCAAACCGAGTGAAACAGCCCGCCTCAATCAGACCGGTATAAATGGACGAAGGGACCGATACGGACATCCATTGCCCCTCCTCCAGATCGCGCATCCGTCGCGCCGCTTCGGGATACTCTTTACATTCCCAGCTTCCGCCTAAATCCAGCGTCCTTTTTTTCATGCTCAATAATCATCGTCTCAAGACAGCAAAGGATACGATACAGCCGAAGGGATTGACCAGCAGCTATCAATCACAGCGGACGTTCGGCAAAATCAGCGATCAGACTTTGAGAATGCTGATGCCACCGATCCGAGCCATGTCGCACAAAATAGTCAAACGATTCGTCGCCGGCCAGTCGACCGAGAACCGCTTTGCGCTGGTCTGGATTGTCAATCGTCTGGATTGCTCGCCGGCGCGCCTGCTCCAGTGCATCAACAAACTGCCCGTGCGCCTCGGTAATCAGTTCCTCCAGTTTCTTGCGAAGATGCCCCGCGTACGCTGGACAGTGGCCCTCGGTGCTGATGGCAATCTGCAAATCGCCGCGTTTGACGACCGCCGGCACAAAGAAATCGCACACTTCCGGCTGATCGACCACATTGCACAAGGTTTCAAGCTCCTGACAGTCCGCAAAAATTCGTCGGTTCAATTCCATATCCTGGGTTGCGGCAATCACAATCGTCGCACCGACCAGATACGCCTTCTCATAGGGGCTAAGCACCAGTTCCACGCGCGGCAGATGAAACGCCTCTTCCAAAACGGGCTGAACCTGTTCTGCGATGACCGTGATGCGCGCGCCGGCCTCTTGAAGCGACTGCACTTTCCTCGCCGCCACCGGTCCGGCGCCAATGACCACAGCCCGTCGTCCGTTCATTTCAAGATAGATGGGGTATTTTGCCATAACCATAGTCTATCACATTCAATGTCCGTTGGCAATCTTATTATCTTTGGACTTACCATACACGGAATGCAGTCATTCGGTGCGTCCGTTCGAACTTATCTGCAACCGTTGTCTAATCAGTGCGGCCGTTGGAATTGAGACCGACCCATCAATTGTCGGTCAGGGATTTGTACCAGACGTTCATACTTTCGATTCGGCCGCAGATGTTGGTGTTATTGGTCAGCGTGCCGGCAAATTGGTAGCCGTGTTTGGCAAACGTGATATTCATCCCCGCTGACAGCGCCCGGGCGATGGTATAGCCGGTTTTGATGCCGCGGTCGCGCATATGCTGTTCCATCGTATCCAATAACTGTTGAGCCAGCCCCCGGCCGCGATATTCCGGCAGGGTGGCAAAATCGGTCATTTCCGCGTTTTGGGCGGGAACATCCATTTCCGCCGAACCGGCCGCAACAAGACGCTCCTGGTCAAAAGCCCCGAAATACTGTACATGCGAGGCCATCGTCTCCCGCAGATAGTCCGGCTCATGAATCGGAAACGGATAGCTCTCAAAAACCTGTTGATACACCTCTGCCAGCGCCTCGACGTCGTCCTCTTCCGCCGGGCGAATGGTCAGCGGTATGGCCGCATGGTCTGTTTCTGACAGGGCGGCCTTTGTTTCGGCCAGATCGATAATGTGTTCGATTTTCTTTTGCGCCGGGTCAAGCTCACGCTGCGGGTCAATGTATTTGGCCAAAAAGACGCCGTCCGTGTCGCCGTTATAAAAACAGGGCACCACCGCCTCCTCAACATAATCGTGTGCTTCAAACAGTCCTTTGACCTGAAGCGGCGCTTTGGCAAAAATCTTGGAATAGTCCCGCTGCTCGGCCAGCGCATCGAGCTTGCCCAGCAGATCGGGCAGGTCCTGACCGCTGAGCTTCATCAGATAAATCCGGTCGCTGACCGGCCCGTGCTGAACCAGTGAATGATCAATCTTTTCAATCGTGTCAAACATCTTGATCTCCGCAGTGGTTTGTGGTTTTCGGACTTTTGAAAATCATGGATCCGAGGACAAAAACAACGGCTGACAGTCCCATACCGAACACGACCGGATCCAACTCATACGGCAGCGGCAAACCGTTGTCCAAATGGGTTTGCAGTCCGATCAGCACCAGTGTCAATCCGCCGCCGGTGATCATCGCCAGCAACGCGCCGACGGAACTGGCGCCGCGCCAGAAATAAGCCCCCAGCGTCGGCACAAACAGCCCCGACACCAAAAAGGCGTAGGCGTACAAAATCGCGTCCAGGACCGTTTGGAACCGTCCTGCCAGTATCACAGCGATAATACCCAGTACCAGCGTAACCGCCTGTGAAAGACGGACAATCCGTTTATGCGAGGCTCGAGGCATCATATACCGCTGGATTAAATCGTTGACCAGATTGCCCGATGAGGCCATCAGACAACTGTCGGCCGTGGACATAATGGCTGAAAAATAGGCCGCCGCGACAATGCCGGTGATCCCCACCGGCAGAATATCGTTAATCAGCATCGGCAGGCCGCGTTCCCGGTCGGCAATATCCAGCTCCGGATACAGCGCCCGCGCGCACATCCCCAGGAACACCCCCATAAACGCCATCACGGGATACTCAAACAGTCCGGCGATATACCACGCTTTGCGTGCCTCTTTGACGCCTTTGCACGAAAACATCCGCTGATACAGCGTCATCCCGACCAGCCAGATCGGCACAATGGTGACAAACCAGTTGATAAACGTCACCGGTTTGATATGGGTCAGTGAAAAGAAGTTCGGCGGCAGCGCTTCGCGCAGCGCAGCCATGCCGCCGATTTCACGCACCGCCAAAGGAATCGCCAAAAAAATCAAACCGAACAGCAAAATAAGCCATTGCACAAAGTCGGTATAAATGACCGCCTTGATGCCGCCCATGACTGTATAGATGACGATAATGGCCCCCATCGCACAGAGCGCGAACGTAAATGAGTCCATCCCGAACGGCGCCACATTGCGCAGCGCCGTTTCCGAGGCCAGCTTGGCCCCGGCCAGAATTTGTCCGCCGGTAAACAGCAGATACCCGCCGCCGGAAATCAGCGCCGCCAGCAGCGCAACCCGACCATCATACCGCTGTCGAAGAAAATCCGGATACGTCAGCATCTGATGCTTGACGTCCAGTTTCTTGATCCGCGGGATAATAAACACCGCGCTGAGCCACGCCCCGGCAAGGCCCGTAAACAGCAGCCAGCTTCCCGACAGGCCCATCAGGAATCCAACGCCGCCCAGTCCGATGGAAAACCCGCCCCCCACATCGGTGGCGACAATCGAAAGTCCCAGCACCGTCGGCGGAATTCGCCGCCCGCCGACATAATAGTCGTCAGCGCAGCGGTTGCGTCGGAAATGGTAGTAACCGATTCCCAGCAATCCCGCCATATACAGGATAAACAGGATGTAATCAAACGGATGCATGGAAGTTTATTGACCGTTGCGCCGTTGATGCCGTTCGTTGGAGGCCGGAACCAGCGATATCGCCTTGTCGTAGTCGGCCAGCAGCTTGTGAATGCCCACCGCCTTCCACTCGTCGGCGCCTTCCAGCTTGAGAGTCAGATGGCAATTTGGGCAATTTCGATCGCAAAAATACTTCGCGTAAGAATCCGGCTCCTGATACGTCGTGATAACCCCCTCAAAGTTACGCAAAATCACCTTATTGGTGGACCAGCTCACGATGTAGTTGGGCAGGACGGGGATCTTGCCCCCGCCGCCGGGTGCATCCACCACATAAGTCGGACGGGCAAAACCGCTCGTATGGCCGATCAGGCTCTCCATAATCTCGATGCCCTTGCCGATAGGCGTGCGGAAATGGGCCAGTCCCTCGGATAAATCGCACTGATACAGATAATACGGACGCACGCGATTGATCACCAGCTTATGCATCAGGGATTTAATAATCCGCGGGCAGTCGTTCACGCCCGCCAGCAGCACCGATTGATTGCCCAGCGGAATACCCGCATCGGCCAGTTTGGCCAGCGCCTCGGATGACGAGCGGGTGATCTCACGCGGATGGTTAAAATGCGTATTCAACCACAGCGGATGGTGCTTCTTGAGCATTTGAACCAGATTGTCCGTGATGCGGTAGGGCAGCACCACCGGCATACGTGAACCGATGCGAATGATTTCCAAATGCTCAATCGACCGAAGCTCGGTCAAAATCCAGTCCAGATACTCATCCGAGAGCATCAGCGGATCGCCGCCGCTGAGCAGCACATCCCGCACCCGCGGCGTGTTTCGGATATAGTCAATGCCGGCCTGAATGGTCTCTTTGTCAGGAATAAAATCCACGTCCCCGACGCGGCGTTTGCGTGTGCAATGGCGGCAGTACATCGAGCAGATGTTGCTGACCAGAAACAGCACGCGATCCGGATACCGATGCGTAATACCCGGCGCCGGACTGTCTTTATCCTCACTGAGCGGATCGGCCATCTCGCTGGTGCAGGTATCCAGTTCATAGGGCATCGGAAACGCCTGCTTGAAAACCGGATCATTCTGCATCTCTTCAATATCGATCAGCGACAGATAATACGGCGTAATGGCAATCGGGAACCGCGCGGCGGTTTCCTCGATCTGACGGCGTTCATCCGGCTCAAATTCGACGCCGAGCAGATTCTCAAACGTCTCAATGTCGCGTATCTGGTGGCGAAGCTGCCACTTCCAGTCGCGCCACTGGCTGATACCGGCCGAATCATCAATTTTGCCGAATATGTCTTTTTGGCGTTTCGTAAGATGTATCATAATATCTCTCCTGTTATAGGATTTTAAGATTGAAACTGCATCACTTAACAACAAACCGTTGACTTAGCGGTCAGGAAGGGTATCGAGTGCCATCAGGTCAACCACGGTATCCAGTGCGCGGACGATGGCAATCTGTTCCGATTCCGGCAGAACAGCCAGACGCTCGGCAAAAGCCTGATGCAGCAGTTTGTGTGCGTTGCCGACAAGCTCAATGCCGAGCGATGTCGGCTCAAGCCAGACTTTGCGGCGATCCTCGCGATCGCGACGCCGCTGAACCAGCGATTTGGCTTCCAGCCGGTCGATAATGCCGTTGACCGTCCCACCGCTGAGACTCAGTTGCTTGCTGACGCCGGACAGCGTAGTCGGCGAATTCTTTGAGATATAATAGAGGCACAAGAGCTGCGGCCCCGTGATGTTGTAGTCCACTGCCAGCTTGCGCGAATGCGTATCCATTGCGTGAGCGATTCGACGCAGCGCAAGCAGAATACGGTAGCCGACGCCAACATAGAAATCATCACCAGTCAACAATATCTGTTTTTCTGTGTTTATCACGTTTTTCCTGAAACAAGATAATAATAGTTGAAGAAAGTGGCAATAAATACTTCTAACACGAAACATTCTAATCGAAAATTGATTCCTGTCAAGCCTTTTTTCATCAATCGACTTTATTTTTTTTCCGTAAAACAATATAATAGCAGCAGATACATTCGGAATACACGAGCCGTATTCGGGTCGCTAACGGCAACTTTGAAAGGATACAGGTGAGTTTGTGATGAACGATGGAATGGAACGTTTAAATGAATGGATGTGGGGCTACCGGGCGACGCGGGTACTGCATGTGCTGGCGGGACTGAAGGTCTTTGCGCGGCTGGAACAGGAACCGATGACGGCGGCGGCGTTGGCCTCGGCCTTCGACGTCGAGGCCGGATTGCTCGAAAAGCTGCTGATTGCCGGCACGGCGATGGGACTGCTGAAAAAAGACGGCTCAACCTACCTCAACACCCCCCTCAGCAGCGAATATCTCGTTGAGGGCAAGCCGCTGTATCAGGGGCATATCATTGCCCATGCGGCCAATGTATGGGAGGTCTGGACGGAGCTGCCGGCCAAGGTCGGTCTCCAAACGGCTGAACGACAGAACACCGATTCCCATCAGCACTTCATCCTCGGAATGCATAATATCACGATGGCAGGGCGAGGTTCACTGTTTCTGGAGGCGATTGACCTGTCGGGTTGTAAGTCGTTGCTGGATGTCGGCGGCGGGCCGGGGACGTATTCAATTTTAGCCTGCCGACACTATCCCGACCTAAAGGCCACCGTCTTTGATTTGCCCGAAACCATAGCAATTGCCCAAACCGTCATCGCCCAACACGGTCTGTCCGAACGCATCGCCGTGCGCCGGGGAAGCTGGGACAAGGACGAATTCGGAAAAGGTTATGACGCGGCGCTGTTGTCCAACGTCCTGCACGGCCCGACAAGTCAGGCCGGGATGAAACTGCAAAAGACTTTTTCAGCCCTCCGGCCGGGCGGCCTGCTGGCGGTGCAGGAGTTTTTGCTCACCGACGACAAAACCGGCCCGCTGATTCCCGCCTTGTTTAATGTGATGGTCGGCGCCTACAGTCAGGCCGAGTTGACCGCAGAAATCGAACGCGCCGGCTTTACGGATGTTCGCCTTGCTGCCCGCAACGACGCGGTTGGCGGCGCGTGGCTAACGGCCGCCAAACCCGCTTAAATCACAGCCAAAGCCCAAAATCTTCGGAAAAGTCTTGTCCGTTGAGGTGTTCGGTTTTACAATGCCGCTATGGTCATCTTGGCGGGAATTGACGAGGCTGGTTACGGACCGCTGTTGGGTCCGCTGGTGGTATCGGTGGCGGCGCTGGAAATGCCCGAACGTTTGTTGCGCGCCGATTTGTGGGAGCTGTTGGGCAAGGCCGTCGCAAAAGAAAAAAAGCATCTCAAGGGCCGCCTGCTCATCACCGACAGCAAAAAGGCCTATACCCCTTCAAGCGGCCTGACCCATTTGCGCCGGACGGTATTGTCGTGTCTTGCCGCGTCAAACCAGGACGGTCCGCCCCCTGAGACTGCCGGTCAACTGCTTTGCCGGCTTTGTCCGGACGCGGCGAGTCGATTGACGGCCTATCCCTGGCATCACAATCTGGACCGCATACCGCTGGCGGACAATCCCCAGGCCGTCCGGGTCGCTGCGTCAGTTCTGGATAAAACACTGGCCGAACACGAAATACGTCTGCACACGCTTGCCGCCCGTTGTCTTGATGTCGGTTTTTATAATCAGCGGGTCGCCGCAGTCCGCAATAAATCCCGTGTTCTGTTCGGCGAGCTGTGCGGCCTGATCAGTGATCTGGTTCGCGGCGGCGGTCCGGATTCGTTTCAGTTCATCATTGACCGGCAGGGCGGTCGCGTCCGTTATGAACAGGAATTGCTTCGAATGTTCCCGCAGGCCTGTCTGGCCGTGATTCGGCAGGACGAGAAGATGAGTTCCTACGAAATGGGTATTCATAATAAACAAATTCGTCTTCATTTTGCTGCCGGCGCTGACGGACGCTTCCTGCCGGTTTGTCTGGCCTCCATGCTCAGCAAATATATCCGCGAAGTGGTGATGCAATCCCAAAACGCCTATTTCCTTGACCTGTGCCAATCCCTCAAACCCACCGCCGGCTACTGGCAGGACGGCCAGCGGTTCATCCGCGATCTCTCGGAAAAACTCCCGGATTTTACCTTCGAATCCCAACAGCTCATCCGCTCCCTCTAAAACCGACTGTCTATAACGAAATCTGAAGGGGCAGACCTGCGTATTCGCCTTAAAAACGTTCTTGTGTGTGCATCGATTTTTCGAAAACGTTGATTTTTCGGCAAACAAGCAAGTATTCACCATCAAGAATATGGATTTTTTTGGGCCTGCAGGTCGTAAAAAAATTTTTGAAAAAACGTTCGGTTTTTGTTAGGTTTTTTCGACGGAATGCCGATAATACAACAGACAGATGTTTTGGATGGACCCAAAATTAAGGAATCCGCACGATGGAACGAGAACATTCAGAAATGAACAAGTTGCCTTTATGCCGATTCGGCCCGGGCGGTGATTTCGTCCACAACTGGCACGGGTCGCCGGGCGAATCAGCCGAGCAGACCACCGGCACGCCGTTGACCGGTGTGCTGACGACAATTGCCGGGCTGTTGGGCATAACGGTGCAGCCGGAGCTGCTGACGGAGATTGCCTGTATTCTGCCCGCCGACGCGGCCAAACAGGATCAGTCCGCTTCAGTGAATCACAAACAGGAGAGGATGTGCAATGACTCAACCCAACCGACCGATCGACATCACGCCGCGTCAACTGGACGTCCTGGCGCAAATCGCAGCCTTTCAAAGCAGCCGCTGCTATTCAGCGACGATTGGGGAGTTGGCCGAGGCGCTCAACATAAGCCGACCCACCGCGTTCGAACACGTCGCCGGTCTGCGCGGAAAAAAGCTGATTACGCAGTCGAACGGCAGGGCACGCTCTTTGCGCTTAACGGCAAAGGGAAAACGCCTCATCGACACGGTTCGGCGGCTTGAATCCCGACCGACAGCGCCCCCCGCGGCCCGGCCGAATCCGGAGCAGTCCCCGTGGCTTGTGGCCGGACGCATCAGTGCGGGTTACGGCATTGAAGCGATCCAGGATCCTCAATTGTTTTCTGTGACGTCGTTTTTAGGCAGCGGGCACGGTGAGTTTCTGCTTCAGGTCGTCGGCAGCAGTATGATCGATGCGGGCATATACGATGGAGATTATATTGTATGTCGTCCTTCGGCTGTTGCGGATAACGGCCAAATCGTCGTCGCCTTGCTGAAAGATCAGACCGCCACGGTGAAGCGTTTTTTCAAAAATCGAAAGGCGGTGCGGCTTCAACCGGCCAATGACGCCTTTGAGCCGATTATATCGACCGACTGCACCCTGCAGGCCATTGTGACCGGCGTTATTCGCAGGCTTACTCGCTGACAAGGAAAGACCATGCCCAGACCTGCTGTACAACCTGATGACGGTATTCTTGTGGTTCAGAATCTGACCAAACGATTCGGCCGGGCGCTGGTGCTCGACGGCATTTCGATGGCCATCGAGGAGGGGAAAACCACCGCCGTCATCGGCCCCAGCGGCTGCGGCAAGACGGTCTTTATGAAACATCTGATCGTGCTCGAACGCCCGACCGAAGGGCAGGTTTTTTTCCGTGGACAGCGGATTGACCAACTGGACGAAAAAAAGCTGGCCGGTATTCGCACTCGTTTTGGATTTTGTTTTCAGATGAGCGCCTTGTTTGACAGTCTGACCGTCTATGAGAATATCGTGTTTCCTGTTCGCCAGCATGTCAAAGTGATCAATGAAAAAGCCCTTGACAAACTGGTCAAGCAGAAGCTGGCGATGGTCGGCATGGACGGTTACCAGCAGCATTATCCGGCTGAGCTGTCCGGCGGA
>OMKS01000933.1_pt1 | contig 27067 bp, 27 predicted proteins | sample 1674721 | NCBI WGS metagenome assembly OMKS01 (sample SAMN06264996, study PRJEB25208) | sediment metagenome | isolation source: hot spring sediment | place: USA: California | collected 2014-09-02 | reverse complement strand
TATTAAACATTACCATGGGTGGTGTCAATACCCATGGTTTTTTTGACTAAAAATAAGGTTAGCCGATTGATTACAAAAAGCCATGGAAAAAAACCATGGCTTTTACTTTTATTGTACAGAAAGGAGTACTTATGGGTATTTTTCGTGATTTAATGTGGTTTTTTAAAATGGAGAAAAAAAGCTATATCGGCGGTATTTTGTTACTCATTGTTGTTTCCCTGCTCAATTTACTTCCGCCATATATGGTAGGTCTTATCATAGATGATATTCAAGCCAAAACCTTAACCATAGCCGAATTAATAAAATGGATTGCTCTTCTGATGCTTATCGGCACTTTTTTATACCTTTTTCGATATATATGGCGACTATTGATTTTTGGTTCTGCCATGAGATTGGGCAGGCTCCTGCGAAGGCGCCTATTTAAACACTTTACCAACATGTCTCCTCAATTTTATCATAGGCATCGAATCGGAGATCTGATGGCCCATTCAACAAACGATATACAAACAGTGGAAAGTACAGCGGGAGAAGGGGTTTTGACGCTGGTCGATTCAATTACAATGGGGAGTCTGGTGATTATCACCATGGCTTCTGTGATTAGCTGGAAGCTAACCCTTATCAGCTTAATACCGATGCCTTTCATGGCCTGGCTTACTCATCGTTACGGAAACTTAATTCATGAACGTTTTTTTAAGGCGCAGGAAGCATTTTCCCATTTAAACGACAAAGTACAGGAAAACATCTCTGGCGTACAGGTGATTAAAGCCTTTGGCCAAGAAGAAGCAGAAGGGCAGGGGCAGAACGGCGGCGGGGCGGCCTGCTGTCATGTTGCAAAAGCCGCTGGCGACGATCATATAGCCGCCAACGACAAGAGGGGCCGTCGATGAACTATCTCGAATTCGAAAAGCCGCTGGCCGAGATCGAGGGCAAGGCCGAGGAGTTGCGGGCGATGGCCCGGGCCAATACGGAGATGGATGTCGAGCAGGAGGCCGCTGCGCTCGACCGCAAGGCCGCCACGCTGTTGCAGGACCTCTACAAGAACCTGACGCCCTGGCGGAAATGCCAGGTGGCGCGCCACCCGGACCGGCCGCATTGCAGGGACTATGTAGAGGCGCTGTTCGCCGAATACACGCCGCTGGCGGGCGACCGGAACTTTGCCGAGGACAGTGCGGTGATGGGCGGCATCGCGCGGTTCGACGACCGCCCCGTGGTGGTGATCGGGCACGAGAAGGGGTTCGACACCAAGACCCGGCTCGAGCGCAATTTCGGCATGGCCCGGCCGGAGGGCTATCGCAAGGCGGTCCGCCTGATGGACATGGCCGACCGTTTCCGCGTGCCGGTCATCACGCTGGTCGATACCCCCGGCGCCTATCCCGGCAAGGGCGCCGAGGAGCGCGGCCAGTCCGAGGCGATCGCGCGGGCGACCGAGAAATGCCTGCAGATCGGCGTGCCTCTTCTCAGCGTCATCATCGGCGAGGGCGGATCGGGCGGCGCGGTCGCGTTCGCCACGGCCAATCGCGTCGCGATGCTGGAACATTCGGTCTATTCGGTGATCTCGCCCGAGGGCTGCGCTTCGATCCTGTGGAAGGATGCCGAGAAGATGCGTGAGGCGGCCGAGGCGCTGCGCCTGACCGCGCAGGATCTGCTGAAGCTGGGCGTGATCGACCGGATCATCGCCGAACCCCTGGGCGGCGCCCAGCGCGGGCGCGAGCAGACGATCGAGGCGGTCGGGCGAAACCTGCGCGTCATGTTCAAGGAACTCGACGGCCTGGACCGTGCCGCGCTGATTTCCGAGCGGCGGCGAAAGTTCCTCGACATGGGTTCGAAGGGGCTTGCCGCCTGAGGCGCGCTGCGCTGTCGCCGCAATTGTGGCGGTGGTTGCCATATTGTGGACACAGTTTTGCCGCCACGGTACCGTCATGCGGCTTGCGGCCCTGACCTCGTTCGGGGCACATCGCCCTTGTAGATGGGGGTATTCGCCATGCAGCAATTCGAGTTCGCCGTATTGCCGGCGCCGGGCCGGGTGGGCCGCAGCGGTGCGTTGCGCGGGGACCAGGCGTTTTCCGCGGCGCTGACCGAGATCATGAACGAGATGGGCGCGGGCGGCTGGGATTTCGCGGGCGCCGAGACGGTGCCCTGTCGGGTCGGGCGCTGGCCCCTTTCCCGCCGTGCCGACCGCCATGTGCTGGTGTTCCGCCGCGCCCGCGACTCCCGGCTCGACCGGATGGCGGCTTCCGAGCGCGGCGCGCCGCGCTATGACGACCCTATGGAGATCACGGTGCAGCCACGCCGGGTCAGCACCGCCGGCAGCCCGCGCAATGTGCGCAAGCTGCGCCCGGTGCTCGACCCGATGCCGGCGCATGCCACCGCCGCCGAATAGGGGGGGTCAGTCCTCCGGTCGGAACCCCGCCTCGTGCATCAGTCGGTTCGAGGCGGTCTCGACCGCGCGCTGCAACTCGGCCATGAAGATATCCACCGGCTTGCCCGCCGGGATCCGCGGCAGGAACTCGACCACGGCCAGGCCGGGCTTGCGGTAGATGCCGGTGCGCGGCCAGAACACGCCGACATTCGTCGCGGCGGGCACGCAATCATGGCCGAACTGCTGGTACAGCACTCCGGCCCCCACCTTGTAGGGGCGATTCACGCCCGGCGCGACCCGGGTGCCCTGCGGATAGATGATGAGCTGGCCGGGCGCGTGCCGCCCGTTCGCCACACCCTCGACCATCTGGGCGATCGCCTGGCCGCGCTTGCCCCGGTCGACCGGCACGCAGCCGATGCGCATCGCGTACCATCCCAGGACCGGCGCCCATTTCAGCGATTGCTTCATGATGAAGCGTGGCCGCGGTACCGCGCTGACCAGCAGCAGGATATCGAAAAAAGACTGGTGCTTGGAGGCGATCAGCACCTCGTCCACCGGCGCCTTGCCGCGCACCTCGGACCGCAGGCCGACCATCCAGCGCGCGGTCCAGCGCACCCAGCGGGCATAATGGTGGATGGCATGAAAGGCAAATCTGCGCGAGACCAGCGTTGGCAGCATGTAGATCAGCCCAAAGACCGGCATCGCCAGATACATCTGCCCGACAAAAGCCAGCGAGCGCAGATATTGCACGGAGTGGCGCATCCTAGGTGATCCCTTTCAGAACCCGCATCGCCGTTATGCGCGTGGCGGCGAATGCCACAGCGGCGGCGATGGGCGGCAAAAGCAGCGGCACCAGCCAGTCGGTGCCGCGGAAGCCAAGACCCGCCAGCACCCCCGCCGCTGCATCGGCCCGCGGCAGCAGCGCCACCGCGAGCATCCCCAGCGCCATTCCGGCGGCGGTCCCCTCCAGCGCCCGGCGGGTGAAGCGGCGCACGAAGGCGCGCGCGATGAAGGCGTCACGGGCACCCACCAGCCGCAGCACCGCAATCACCCGGGCATTGGCGGCAAGGGCGGCATGGGCAGACAGCGCGATCATCGCCGCCATCGCCGCCCCGATCAGTCCGATCGCCAGCCAGCCCAGGAGCCGCAGCCGCCCCGCCGCCTCGACCAGCGGGCGCCGCCAGCGGCTGTGATCGTCCAGCACCGCACCCGGCGCCTCGCCCGCCAGCCGGAACCGCAGCGCTTCCGCATCCATGCCGGCCTCGGTCTCGGTCACCTCGATCAGCCGGGGCAGCGGCAGGGTATCCAGCGGCAGGTCGGGGCCGAACCAGGGCTCCAGCAGGGCGCGCTGTTCCTCGTCGGTGATCGCCCGGGCTGCGGCGACACCTGGCGTGGTGCGCAGGACCTCCAGTATTGCCTCGGTCTGGGCGGCCATCTGGCCCTCGGGGGCTGACAGCCGCACGGTCGCCGTGCGCGCCAGCGCCTCGTCCCAATGGTCCGCCAGCCGTCCCGCCGCCAGCGACAATGCCAGCGCAAAAACGGTCAGGAAGGCCATGGCCGCGGCCGTGAAGCGGGTCAGTTGTGCGGTGAAGCCCGAAGGCGGCACCACCCGGTCGGCGCGCGCGTCGCCCGCCATCAGCGCGGCCAGTGGGGCCAGCCGCCTCACAGTTCCGCCCCCGCCTGCTGCAATTGCTGCTCCTTGATTCGCAACACGCGCGCCGCGACCCGCGCCTTGGCCGCGCGGATCAGGTTCAGATCATGCGTCGCCACCAGGATCGCCTTGCCCATGCGGTTCAGTTCGACCAGCAATTGCAGGATGCGCAAGGACATTTCCCAGTCCACATTGCCGGTGGGCTCGTCGGCGAGGATCACGTCGGGGCCCATGATGACCGCACGCGCCAGCGCCGCGCGCTGACGCTCGCCGCCCGAGAGTTGCGGCGGCAGCGCGTCGGTCTGTGCCCGCAGGCCGACCCAGGCCAGCAATTCGCGCAGGTTCTCCGCCTCGGCCGCCACGTCGCGCCCGGCCACCAGCAACGGCAGGCTGACATTCTCGGCCAGCGGCAGGTGGTCCAGAAACTGGCAATCCTGATGCACCACCCCGATCCGGCGCCGCGTGCGCGCCACCGCGTCGCGGTCCATCCCGGCGAGCTCTGCGCCAAAAAGGCGCACCCTTCCGCGTGTGGGCCGCAATTCGGCATAGCACAGTTTCAGCAGCGTCGTCTTGCCCGCGCCCGAGGGGCCGGTCAGGAAATGGAAGGATCCGGGCTGCAAGCGCAGCGATATGCCCGACAGGAGCTGGGCTCCGCCATAGCTGTGGGACACGTCTTCCAGCTCGATCACGGGTCCGCTCCGCCGCTCATCCGGCCACCCTATTGCCCGAGCCCCGGCCCGGTTTCAATCGCCTGCGCCCGCAAAGGCTTTGAATTTCCACCGGGGCTGATACAACATGCCGCAAAACGACAGGCAGGGTCCGTCCCATGGACGGGTCGAGGCAGGGTGCGGAATGCGACTGATTTGCCCGAACTGCAACGCCCAGTATGAGGTCGATGCCGCCGTGATCCCCGACGAGGGGCGCGATGTGCAGTGCTCGAATTGCGGCCATACCTGGTTCCAGCATCCGGCCGGAGCGGATGCCACAAGGCGCGCGCCCGAGGCCGAGGATATCGGCTGGCATGGCGAGACCACGGCCCCGCCGCCGCTGCCCGAGGCCGAACCGGCTCCGGCTTCCGCCGCGCGCCGCGCGCTGGATGCCTCGGTGCTCGACATCCTGCAGGAAGAGGCCGCGCGCGAACGGCGCGCGCGCGCGCAGGAGGCCGCGGCCGACACCTTCGCCGCCCAGCCCGATCTGGGCCTCGACAATGCCCCGCCGCGCAGCCCCGCGCCCGTTGCAGAACCCGCCGCCCCCGCCCGGCCCACGCCTGAACCAGAACCCGCAACCCGCCGCGACCAGTTGCCCGATCTGGCCGAGATCAATGCCAGTCTCGACGCCAGTTCCGACCGTGGCGCCGACAGCATCATCACCGCCGAGGCCGAGGAGACCGCCCGGCGCAGCGGATTCCGGCTGGGCTTTGCGCTTGTCGTGCTGGTCGCAGCGCTGGCGGTGGGCGCCTATGTGATGGCGCCCAGGATCGGCGCGCTGCATCCCGCGCTTGAGGCGCCGATGGCAGGCTATATGGGGGCCATCGACGGTCTTCGGCTATGGCTGCATGCCCTGCTGCCGCGATCGGTAGCTGGCTGACGCCGCGACCGGGCGGAATCAGAACCGGTCCAGCAGCCGCCGCAGATAGTCCAGTTCGATCTCGGGCCGTTCCTGTTCACCCGAGCGGCGACGGATCTCGTCCAGCAATTCGCGCGCGCGCCCCTGCACATCCTCGCCGCGCAGCATCTCCTGTTCCGTGCCGACCCGGCCCATTTGCCCCGTATCGCGACCGAGCGGGTCGCGGCGGTCGCTGCCGGCCTGCGCCTGGCCCATGCCCTCGCCCTGCTGGCCCGGCTGCTGGTTCCGTGCCAGCGCCTCGCCCAGGTTGCGCATTCCCTCGCGCAGCGCCTCCATAGCTTCGGCCTGGCTGTCCAGCGCGCCCGCCAGATCGTCACCGCGCAGCGCGTTTTCGGCCTCGCCCATCGCGCGGCCCGCGCGGTCCAGCGCCTCGCGCGCTGCCTCGCCCTCGGGCGAGCCGCCCAAGCCCGGCAACCCCGCGCGCTGGCGGTCCAGTTCGCGTTGCAGCGCGCGCTGGCGGTCGGCAAGCTGCTGGCCCAGATCTCCCTCGCGCCCCCCGGCGCCGGGCTGCTGACCCTGACCCTGGCCTTGCCCCTGACCCTCGCCGAATTGCTGACCCTGTCCGTCCTGTCCCTCACCCTGCTGGCCCCGATCCTGCTGACCTTCGCCTTGTTGGCCCTGCTGGCCCGGATTGAACTGGTCCTGAAGGCCCCGGAACGCCTCGTCGCTCAGCCCCTGCTGCTGGCGCAGGGTCTCTGCCAGACCCTCCATCGCCTGCTGGCCGGGGCTTTGCTGGCCGCCCTGGCCCCGCGTGATCTGCATGTTCTCCATCATCTGTCGCAGCATCTCCAGCAATTGCTGCGCCTCGTCCATCCGGCCTTCTTCCATCAGTTGCTGCAACCGCTCCAGCATCTGTTCCAACTGGTCGCCGGTGATCTGCTGCATGTCCTGCTGGTTCTGCGCCTGCTGCTGGCCGTCCTGTGATTGCTGCTGCGCAAGCTGGCGCATGTAATCCTGCATCGCCTCGCGCAGTTCGCGCATCAGTTCGGCGATTTCCTCGTTGGTCGCGCCATTGCGCATTGCCTCGGACAGCCGCTCCTGCGCCCGGCGCAGCCGTTCGGCGGCGTCCGACATGTCGCCCTCCTCGATCAGCACGGCGATATCCCACAGCGCGGCGGCGATTTCGTCCTGCGTCCCAGGCTCCAGCCCGGCCGCGACCCCGGCTTCAAGACGCCGGATCGCGACGCGCAGCATCAGATAGGCGCGTTCACTACGGAAAAGCCCTTCCGGTTCGTGGCTGACCGCGCGCAGCCTCTGCGCCACCTGCGCGCCGTTCTCGCGCGTCCAGAGAAGGTCGCGGCGCTGTTCCACCACCGCGCGGGCCAGCGGGTCGAAGAAGCGTCGCCCGGGCAGCATCATCTCGGTGGGCGGGCTTGTCCCCTCCTGCCCCAGCGCATCCTGCGCGATCAGCACCATCTGAACCGGCAGCCCGGCCCAGGGGTGCTGCGACAGGTTCTCGATCAGCGTCTCGGAAAAGTCGCGCCGGTCGCCAGTGATCGTCATCGGCAGGTCCAGCACCAGCGGTTCGCGCGGTTCGGGCTCGGACATCAGACCGTAGCGGCGGTCAACCGCCTCCGCATCCAGCGTCACCACCGCGCGGCCCGCCACCACGCCGTAATCGTCGCGCGCGGCAAAGCGTTGGGCCATCTGTCCGTTGGCCTGCACCTCGGGCGGACCGTCCGCCGCGATTTCAGGCGGGGCGTCGGGGGTCAGCACGATCTGCCAGCTTCGCCCGCCCGGCCCCTCGATCGTCACCTCGCCGGGGCGGACCATCTCGAAGCTTTGTGCCATTGCATCCGCCCTTTGGGGCGCGGTGCCCTCGACCGGCCGGGCCGAGACCGTCTCGCGCAACTCCAGCGCGCCGACCTCGCCGTAAAGCCGCAGGCTCAGCAGGCTGCCATGCGGTACGGTCAGCGTTTCGGCGCGGATCTCGTTCAGGTAGAGGCTGGGCTTGGCGGTATGGGCGGGCGGCTCGATCCAGCCTTCCCAAGTCGGCCCCGCCGCCATCGCCGTGCCGCCATCGCCGGCCAGATCACCGACGCTTGCTACCCGCCAGAGCGAGCCGAAGGCCAGCGCCACGACGAACGCCGTCAGCGCCACATAGCGCAGCGCATAGGGATCGCGTGACGCCACGCGCAGGTCCGGGCAAACCGCCCGCGCCGCCCGCGCGCGGTCTGCCATGCGCGCGAGATGCGCCCGCCAGACAGCCTCGGAGGCCGCATCGCCCGCGCCGATGGCCGGATGGTCGCGCAGCGCCGTGATCGGACGGCCCGGCAGCGTGCGGTCCAGCAGGTCCAGCGCCTCGGACCGCGTCGGCCAGCGAAAGTTGCGCACTCCATGGCCGAGAGCGGCAATGATCGCGGCAGCCGCGAGTGCCAGCAAGCCCAGCGCCCAGCCGCGCGACAGCATTTCGTGCACCCCGAAGGACAGCACCGCCGCCACCGTCAGCAAAAAGCTGACAAGCGGCCAGAAGGCGCGGGTCAGGCGTTCGGCCACCATGCCCGCCCGCGTCAGACGCAGCGGCCAGCGCAAGGCTTGAAGGGCATCCTCGGGGGGGGTCGTCCGTTCGGTCATGCTCCCATCCCGTGGCGATCCGACGGGGTTGCCGGTCAAAGCCACTCGGGAATGGTATCTCGGTTTATGATCTCGTCAAAGGATGGCCTGTTCCGAATGACGGCCACGTGATCCCCCATGACCAGCACCTCGGGCACCAGCGGGCGGGTGTTGTATTCCGAGGCCATCACGGCGCCATAGGCGCCTGCCGAGCGGAAGGCGACCAGATCGCCCGGCGAGACGGGTGGCATCATGCGGCTTTTCGCAAAGCTATCGCCCGTCTCGCAGACCGGCCCCACGATGTCGAAGGGCGCCTGTTCGGTGCCGGGCGCGGGTTCGATCACCGGCACGATGTCGTGATGGGCCGAATACATCGCAGGCCGCACCAGATCGTTCATCGCGGCATCGAGGATCAGGAAATTCCGCCCCTCACCCTCCTTCACATAGATCGCCTGCGCCACCAGGATCCCGGCATTGCCCGCGATCAGGCGGCCCGGCTCGATCTCGATCTCGCAGCCCAGATCGCCGACGACGCGCTTGATCATCGCGCCATAGTCCAGCGGCAGGGGAGGGGCTGCGTTCGAGCGTTCATAGGGGATGCCAAGACCGCCGCCCAGATCCAGCCGGAGGATTTCATGCCCGTCCTGACGCAGCGCGCGGGTCAGGTCGGCGACCTTGGCATAGGCGGCCTCGAAAGGTTCGAGCGCGGTCAACTGGCTGCCGATATGCACGTCGATGCCGACCACCCGCAGTCCCGGCAGGGTCGCGGCATGGGCATAGACCGCGCGTGCCTTGGCAATCGGGATGCCGAACTTGTTCTCGGCCCTGCCGGTTGCGATCTTCTCATGCGTCTGGGCGTCCACATCGGGGTTTACCCGCACCGCGATGGGGGCCACGTCGCCCAAGCCCAGCGCCACCTCGTTCAGCGCCGCCATCTCGGGTTCGGATTCGACGTTGAACTGCCGGATCCCGCCCCCCAGCGCCAGCCGCATCTCTTCGCGCGTCTTGCCGACGCCCGAGAACACGATCCGTTCGCCCGGAATGCCAGCCGCCCGTGCGCGACGGTATTCCCCGCCCGAGACGACATCGACGCCCGCCCCCAGATCGCCCATCAGCTTCAGCACGGCCTGGTTGGAATTGGCCTTCACCGCGTAGCAGATCAGGTGATCCAAGCCCGCCAGCGCCTCCTGGAACAGGCGGAAATGCCGGGTCAGCGTGGCGACCGAATAGCAATAGAATGGGGTTCCGACCTGTGCCGCGATCTCGGGCAGGGGGATATCCTCGGCATGCAGCACGCCGTCGCGATAGAGGAAATGATCCATTCCGGGCTCAGGACGTCTTGGCGCCGCGCGGGCGCGAGCGCAGGAACAGGTAGAGCGGCAGGGCGCAGGACACTCCGATGCCGATGGCCAGCACCGCCAGCGGCCCCAGCCAGTCGCGGCGCGCGATGCTGTCGGCCACGATCCAGATTGCCAGCGCGATGGCGGCAATGGTCAGATCCCAGACCAGACCCGTGGTGCTGGCATTGACATACCAGGCGTCGATCATGCCCATGAAATCCTGACCGTTGGCGAAATACCAGCTCAGGAAATAATACATCGGGTGAATGGCGCCCCAGATCGCAAGCGCCAGAAAGATCATCCGCAGGGGCGTCATGGCCGGTTTCCTCCCGTCACGCCAATTTCGACCGTGCCGCCGACCGTCACGCCCGCCTGCGGCGGTTGCGGCGGTCCGTCGACCCCGCAACCGCCCAGCACCAGCACGGCGGCCCATATCCATCTAGAAGCCAAGGCTCACCCCTCCAGTCCCCGCGCCGATCCGCACCGGCAATCCGGCGGGCCGCACCGACACCGCCGCCCCATCCGTGCCAATCCGCACCGCGCTTGTCCCCGTCTGCACCACCCGGACCGAGGCCCCGGGGCCGCCCGGCCCGCCCGAGACCGTCACCGGCCCGCTGGCCACCCGCCCCGAGGCCTGCCCGTCCGGCGTGACCGCAACCTGGCCCGAGGGCGCGGCGCAGCCCGCAAGCAGGATCAGCCCCAGCGCGGCAAGCCGCGTCATCCCAGCCGTTCCTTCCAGCGCGCCACCTGTGCCCGCACCTGATCGGGTGCGGTGCCACCATAGCTTACCCGACTCGCGACCGAATTGTGCACTCCCAGAACGTCGAACACCTCCGCCCTTATGCCCGGATGCACGCCCTGCATGTCCGAAAGCGTCAATTCGGGCAGGTCGCAGCCCTTGCGCTCGGCCAGTGCGACCAGCATGCCCGTCACATGATGCGCCTCGCGAAATGGCAGACCCAGCGCCCGCACCAGCCAGTCGGCCAGGTCGGTCGCGGTGGAAAAGCCGCTGGCCGCCGCCGCCTCCAGCGCGGGGCGGTTCGCGGTCATGTCGCGCACCATCCCCTCCATCGCGGCCAGCGCAAGCATCAGGCTGTCGGCGGCGTCAAAGACCTGTTCCTTGTCCTCCTGCATGTCCTTGGAATAGGCCAAGGGCAGCCCCTTCATCACCATCATCAGCGCCACGTTCGCGCCCATGATCCGGCCGATCTTGGCGCGGATCAGTTCGGCCGCATCGGGGTTCTTCTTCTGCGGCATGATCGAGGAGCCGGTCGAGAACCGGTCGGAAAGCGTGACGAAGCGGAACTGCGCCGAGGACCAGATCACCAGTTCCTCGGCGAACCGCGACAGGTGCATCGCGCAGATTGACGCGGCACTCAGGAATTCCAGCGCGAAATCCCGGTCGCTGACCGCATCCAGCGAATTGGCCATCGGCCGGTCGAAGCCCAGCGCCGCCGCCGTCATCTGCCGGTCGATCGGAAAGGACGTGCCCGCCAGCGCCGCGGCACCAAGGGGACATTCGTTCATCCGCGCGCGGGCATCGGAAAACCGGCCCATGTCGCGGGCGAACATCTCGACATAGGCCATCATGTGATGGCCCCAGGTCACCGGCTGCGCCGTTTGCAGATGCGTGAACCCCGGCATCACCCAGTCCGTGCCCGCCTCGGCCTGTGCCAGCAGCGCCCGGATCAGCGCCTCAAGCCCCGCCACTGCCGCGTCGATCTGGTCGCGCACCCAGAGCCGGAAATCGGTCGCCACCTGGTCATTGCGCGACCGCGCCGTGTGCAGCCGCCCCGCCGGTTCGCCGATCACCTCCTTAAGCCGCGCCTCGGTATTCATGTGAATGTCTTCCAGCGCGGTGGAAAACGCGAAGCCGCCCGCCTCGATCTCTGACAAGACCGTGAGCAGCCCTTCCCGGATGGCCTGCGAATCCGTATCGCTTATGATGCCTGTGGCCGCCAGCATGGCGGCATGGGCGCGGGAACCGGCGATGTCCTGGGCAGCCAGCCGCTGGTCGAACGAGATCGAGGCATTGATCGCCTCCATGATCGCGTCCGGCCCGGCGGCGAACCGCCCGCCCCACATCGCGTTGGACTGGTCGTTGGTCATCGTCACGGCCCTTCGGAGGGAAAACATGTCGTTCTTCAGGTCGTTCGTCCTCTACACGGCCCTTGCGCTGGGTGCAAATGCCGCCGCCGCCGATCCCGCCGCGCTGAACGGGCTGCGCGAGGGCGACATGAAGAAGCTCGTCTTCCATGCCGCGCCGAAACCCGTCCCCGAGATCGCGCTGATCGACGAAGTCGAGGCCCCTCGCGCACTGGCCGAACAAAGCGGCCGATGGGTGGTCCTGAATTTCTGGGCGACCTGGTGCCCGCCCTGCCGCCACGAGATGCCCGCGCTTGACCGGCTGAATGCCGAATTCGGCGGCAACGGCTTCGCCGTGGTCACGGTGGCGACTGGGCGCAATTCGTCCCAGGGCATCGACCGGCTATTCTCGGAAATGGCCATCGCCACCCTGCCGAAATGGCGCGATCCCGACTCGGGATTGGCCCGGCAGATGGGGGTGATGGGCCTGCCCGTGACCGTGATCCTGAACCCCGAGGGACAGGAGATTGCCCGGATGCAGGGCGATGCCGAATGGGACAGCGACAGCGCCAAGGCGATCATCGCCGCGCTGATGAATGGGGGATGATCCGGCCATGGCTGGCTCTTGCCCTTGTGCTGGCCGCCCCGGTTTCGGCTGAGATGATCGAGCCCATCACCCCCGAAACCGCGCGCGCCTGGTCCTTTCTGTCAGACCGGGTGATGGGTGGCGTCTCGACCGGCGCCGCAGCCTATGCCGAGGAACAGGGCAGGGGCTTCCTGCGCCTGACCGGCATGGTCAGCACCGCCAATCGCGGCGGCTTCGTCCAGATGCGCCGGACCGTCACGCTGCCCCCGGATGCACAAGGCATCGTGCTCAGCGTGCGCGGCGACGGGCAGCGCTATTTCGTCCATCTGCGCAGCGCCGCCACGCGACCCTGGCAATTCCACCAGACCGGGTTTGACACCACCCCCGACTGGCGCGAGATCCGCATCCCCCTGACCGCCTTTCAACCCCGGGGCGGTGCCTCCGCCAGCCTGCGCCCCGAAACGGTCAAAAGCCTCGGCATCGCCGCCTATGGCCGTGACCAGCGCGCCGATATCGCGCTGGCCGGGATCGGCTTCTACTGACCCCGCCTGCGCAGGATTTCCTCGACCCAGGCGGGCACGATCTTGCTGGCCGGGCCATGCCGGGCCTCGGCGAAATCGCCCTCCTTCTCGGACGGCTTCAGGTTCAGCTCCAGCGTTCGCGCGCCCGCCCGCGCCGCATCCTGCACGAAGGCGGCGGCCGGATAGACGCTGCCCGAGGTGCCGATCGCCACGAACAGCTCGGCCGCGCGCAGAACGTCCCAGATCGCCTCCATGTGATAGGGAAATTCGCCGAACCACACGATATCGGGCCGCGTCGCCGGGGCGGCACAGGACGGGCAGGGATCGTCCGCGCGCATTGCCATCGGCGCGGTCCAGGTCTCGCCGCAGGCGGCACAGCGGGCGCGGGTGATCTGCCCGTGCATGTGCCAGACCGCCCGGCTGCCCGCACGCTCATGCAGGTCGTCGATATTCTGCGTGACGATCCGCACCGCGCCCGGCAGGGCATGTTCCAGCCGCGCCAATGCCGCATGGGCCGCATTCGGGATCGCCTCGGCGGCATTGCGGCGCCGCGCATTGTAGAACTCGTGCACCAGCGCGGGATTGCGGGCAAATCCCTCGGGGGTTGCCACCTCGGCCAGATCGTAGCGCGTCCAGATTCCGTCCTTGTCGCGGAACGTGCCCAGCCCGCTTTCGGCCGAAATTCCCGCCCCGGTCAGAATCACGATCTTGGTCATCGCCCGCCCCTCCGCTATCACAATGCCGAAAGGAGAGCCCCATGACCACCCGCATCCTGTTCGTCTGCCTCGGCAATATCTGCCGCTCGCCCACTGCCCACGGGGTCGTCGCGCAGATGGCCGAGGCCGCCCGCCTGCCGGTCCAGATCGACAGCGCCGGAACCGGGGGCTGGCATGCGGGCGATCCGCCCGATCCCCGCGCCACGCGCGCGGCGGCACGGCGCGGCTACGATCTTTCGGCGCTGCGCGCCCGGCAGGTGCGCACCGCGGATTTCGAGGGGTTCGACCTGATCCTCGCGATGGACCGCAGCAACCTTGCCGATCTGGAACGGATCCGCCCGCCGGGCAACACCACCCCCGTCCGGCTGTTCCTCGACTATGCCGACAGCCCCCGCGACGAGGTGCCCGACCCCTACTACGAGGGCGGCTTTGATCTGGTGCTGGATCTGGTCGAGGACGCCGCCCGCGGGCTTCTGGCCGAGATCGCCCGCCGCTGACCCGCGCCCTCTGCTTCTTCTTGGCGAAAATACCCGAAACGGCGGCCCGGAACGGGCCGCCTTTCAAAGGCTTGCGCCGCAGGCGCTCCGCCGGACGGACGGGCTCAGCCGCAATAGGCCGCCGCCATCTCGCCGAACCGCTTGTAGCGCTGCCAGAAGGCCGAATCCCGGTCGCGTTTCGACTGGCGCACGACCTGGGCCTGGTGCGGGTCGCGGAAGAACTTCGCCGCCTCGCGCTGGTCGCCGGCACTCAGCGTGATGTCGGCGGCCTGCTGGATGCAGCTGCAGACCCCGCGCGACACGCCGGGACGGTCGGATCCCAGACAGGCCCGCTCGATCGGACCCGCCAGGGCAGGGGTGGAGGACACGGCGACCATCGCCGCAAGCGCAAATGCTCTCATCTGACTGCCTCGTTCCTTGCTGGGGGCCGCTACGGGCGTCTGACGCACCCTCTGTCCGGACCCGAAAACCAAGCCTCATTATAGGCCGGGAAAGCGCAAAATTCAATCGCCCGTGCCGTTCAGGCCGTGTCGATCACATGCGTCGCCACCGCCGCGAAGAACAGCACCGAGGCGACCAGCACGAAAACATGCCAGATCGTGTTGTGATAGGGCAGCCGCTCCCACAGGTAGAAGATCATCCCCACCGTATACACCAAGCCGCCCGCCACGATCAGCCCCATCACCACCGGCGACAGCGTCGCGAACAGGCCCCAGCCCGCCACGGCCCCCGCCCAGCCCATCGACGGATAGAGCGCCAGGTTCACTGCGCGGAACCTGTAGGGCGCCAGCACCCGCAGCCCCGTGCCAGCCGCAGCCGCGGCCCAGAGCCCTGCCAGAAGCCCCGCCCCATGCCCGCCCGAGAGCAGCGTGAAGGGCGTGTAGGTGCCCGCGATCTTCCAGTAGATGGCCGAATGATCCAGCCGCCGCAGGATCGGTGTCCAGTCCGGGTGCTGGACCATGTGATACAGCGCCGAGAACCCGATCATCGCGAACAGCGCGGCGCCATAGACCGTGATCCCCAGGATCGCCGCCCCATCGCCGCGAAAGACGATGGCCAGCGCCACCAGCACCGGAACTCCCACCGCCACCGCGGCCAGCCCCGTGACATGCACCACCGCGTCCGAGACCCTCTCGGCCCGCGAATAGGACGGATATCGCTCACTCATGCCAACCCCCACGCAAAATCGTTGTCCATCCGCGCAAGAGCCTACCACGCCGCCCCGCCTGCGTCAAAATCGCGCATATGGGCAAAGCGTTTCAACCTCGTGACCAGCCCGTCCGCCACAAGCGCAGGATGCGTGCCTCTTTCCTTCCCGGGCGGGGCCCGTCGCGGATACCGGAGTGCCCGTTGTCCGACCAAGTGCAATGCTGCAGGACTGCATCTCATCCGACAGCGTCGATCGACCCGTATCGACCCGCTCTTCAGCGCGAAAACCTGATGAAACGTGCCGCTCAAGGGATGGTCGTTCGGTGAACGCGCGTCCCTGATCGCGGCACCCGCCAAATGGGGCCACCTAAAATTCTTGCGAGCCGGGCGTTTGACCGGATGTCTTGCAGCAGCGGAAGCCCAGATGGTAGTTCTCGTGGCTTCTCGGGCTCATCACCCGGTCGCCATGCCAGTAGGGCGCGCGCCAGCGGCACCAGTCGGGATGGGCGCGGTACTTGTCCCAGATGAACCAAGATCCCTTCATCTCGGTCACGCCCAGCGTGGTGCTGCCCGCGCTGGCCATCTGGTCGGGGGCCAGCGGCAGATTCATGTGCTCGGCCACGTTGCCGTTCAGGTCATAGACCTTGAGCGGGCTGGCGCAGCCCGCGAAACTGCCCGCCGGATAGGTGTTCGAGCCGCAATTCTTCCAGCCGCCGCCGGGACAGGTCGGGCTTTTCTCGCTGTTCTGGGCGCAGACGCCGCGGCGGAAGGCGGGGCCATAACTCCAGCGGGCCGTGCCTTCGTATTTCGCGTTATGGGCCGCGCGCATCCGGTTCACCGCCGCCGAGGCTGACAGCCCGCGCGCAAGGTCGAAGCGGTAATCGGGCGGCGTGAGCGCGCCCTGGCAGGCGCCTTCCCATTCATGCGCATCGCACAGCCGCTTGCCCTCGGCGGCGCAGATTTCGGCGGCCTCCTTCGCCTTGACCCAGACTACGGGATAGGCGCAGGGGATGTTGGGATATTCGAACTGGTCGATGCAGACGGTCGCATCCTCGGGGCGCTGCGTGGCCGGATCGTAGAGCGGCGCCATGAATTTCGCGCCGCAGATCCGTTCGAAGCGGCGGTTGACATAGGCAGCCAGCGCATTGCCGCCCGCGCGGGCGTTGCATTCCGCGCGGGTCATCGCGTGGCGGGTGATGGCGGGGTTGCCTTGGCCCAGCACGGGCGAGGCCGCAAAGATCGCCCGGATCCGGTCAAGCTGCGCCGGGCTGACTCCGCGCGCCTCGGCGATCTCGTCGAACAGGCGCGCGTTGTTCTCGGCCAGCGTCTGCGCGGCAGCCGGAACAGCCCAGACAAGGCAGGCAAGAACGATCGCAAGGCATCTCATTTCGCGGCCTCCTTGCGCAGCAGATAGAAGAAGTCACGGTTGTCGGCAGAGCCGACAAAGCGCGGCACCCGGCTGCCATCGGCAGCGCGCGCGTCGATCTGGGCCATGCCCGCGACAAGATGGTGCAGCGCGATGCCGCCGCCGGGGTCCGCAGCATAGGCCGCCATGTAGGTGTGTTCCATCGCGTTCATGTCCAGAAGCATCGCGTAATCGCAGCCATAGGCCTGAAACACCCGCGCCATGGCGGACGGCGTCGCCGTCGAGAACCACGCATAGACCAGAAACGGCCCGTTCGGTCCGGGCCGCAGGCAGGCACCCGCACGCAGCGTCCTGAGTTCGGCCTTGTCCGAGCCCGACCAGTTGCCCGGCAGCCATTGGCGCACCATTGCACCGGGAACGGGCTGGCCGGTCGCTGGGTCAGGCTCGACCAGCGCGACGCCGTTCTGTCGGGCAAAGCGGATCTCGCGCAGCGGCGGGGCGTCCGCGCTGTCCCATGTGCGCATCCCCACCCTGCCATCGGTCAGGACGTAAAGCGTGGCCAGCCCGGGCTGCAACCGGCTGAGCACCGTGCCATGGACGACAAAGCCGTAATGGTGGCCGTGGTTCGTGGCTGCCAGCGGCCCCGAGCGAAAGGCGCCATGCTCGCGCTTGAAGCCGCCGGTAAAGGTGGCGGCGACGCGGCGCGCCTCGGCCGGGGACAGCATGCCGGTGGGCACCAGCGGATCGGGGCGGGCAAAGCCGTCGGGGCCGGGAAGCGCGCGGTTGCGCGCGGCTTCGGGCGGGCGGGGCGACCAGTCGAGCCGGGGATGCTCGGTGCCGGTCTCGTAGCCCAGATCGAAGAGCGACAGATCGAAGCCCACCAGGTAGACATCGGCCTTGCCCTCGACCGGATCGAGCGGATTGGCGCGCTGATCGCCGCGCAGGATGGCGGCGTCGATCATCCGCGGTTGCAACGCCGAGGCATAGATGCCGGGGGCACCGTCCAGCGCGTACCAGGCGCCCATCTCCATCCGCGTGGGGCTGGCGCCGACCAGATCGAAGGTCATCGTGGTATACATCACCGGATGATCGGCCAACCGCGCGCGCCCCAGCGCTGCCGCCGCTCGGCCGGGATCGGCATCGGTCACCAGCGCCCCGCTTTCAAGGTAGCGATCCTTGTAGAGCGTGCTTTTCACAAGGCCGACGAGACCTTCGCCGAAGGCGATCTTGTCGCGCAGGAACTCGGCGGTTCGCTCCAGGCTCGTGCGGCTGCCCGCAACCGGGTTGCGCAGATAAAGCAGGTCGCCGCAGACCGGTGCAAAGGGTAGGCCGGTGGCGCGGGCGGCTTCAAGCTCGGGCGTCGTATCTGCCCAGGGGCGACAGAGCCCCTCCCTGCCAAACGAAAGCGCGGGAGCGGGACCGCCGGTCAGCGCGATCCGGCGGGCAAGCGGTGCGGGGTTCTCGAGGTGATAGGTTTCGCGCCCCTTGCCGGGGCGAAACAGCTCGAGCAGGAACCAGCCGTTCGCATCGGGGTTCAGCGCGGTCAGGGCAATCCGCGTGCCATCGGCGGCGCGAGCCTCTTGCCGTGTGCGAAAGACCTGAAGCTCGACCACCGAGCGGGCGAGGTCCTCGTTTGCCAGGGCGTTCTGCCGGGCGAGCGTCACGGCGCCGGGGTGGCCTGCGGGTTCTGCCGGGGCGAAGCCAGGCCAGAGCGCGAGCGGAAAGACCCCCGCAAGGCGAAGTAGGGCACGCAACCTATGGAACAAGACGGCAATCATTTCCGCCCGACTGTGCAGAACAGATGTTTAAATGGTGTAACCCCCGGCCTTGCGGAAGCAGGTTCTTTACCCCCATGCGCAGCCTATTCGGACGAGACGTGACGGGGCAAGACAAGTCCGTTCGCGCGCGGGACCATTCAAGCGACATCGCCGAGCCCCGGGGGGAGGCAACGACCTGCGCGGAGAGCCGGGCGCCGCAGGCGGGGCACCCGGCGTCGCGTTTCAGCGGATCAGGAAATCTTCGAGCCGGGCGCCTTTCTTCAGCGCCTCTTCCAGCCAGTTCGGGCGTCGTCCCCGCCCGCTCCAGGTTTCCGCGGCATTGGCGGGATTGCGGTATTTCGCGGCCGCCTTGCTGCGTCGGGTCTTTTTCCCGAAAATTTCATCCAGTGAAAATCCGAACTCCTTGGCCTTTTCCTCAAGCACGGCGCGGACTTTCGCCTTTTCGCGATCGTTGAACGACGCGATGGCCGCATCCACCTCCTTGCGGAGCTGCTTGAGTTCGGCGAGCGAGAGTTTTTCCAGTTCCTTTGGCATTCAGGTATCCTGCTGCATTGCGTTTCTCTGCCGGTTTCCGTGTCCTGCGTATTCATTGGGCGCAGAACTTGGGAAAATCCACCTGTCATTTTAGACATGTTTCGTGACAAAAGGCGAGGGCGCTTGCAACGGAAAAGCCGTGCAAGGCTCGACGGGGCGTCGATCGGCGAGAAATTGCCGAAAGCGGAAAACGGCGGAAAGGCGCGGGGTGCTGCCCGATCCGCTCAGAGGCTCTGGTCGTAGGCGCCTACCGCCGGTTCTGTTCGGATCACCGCATTTAGATCGGCGAAGATCGCTCGAAGTTCCTCTTCGCTGTCAGGGCTTTCGCAGACCACCACCAGGTTGGGGGTATTGGACGAGGCGCGCACCAGACCCCAGCCGCCATTTTCCAGCATCACCCGCGCACCATTGACGGTGACGATATCGCAGATCGCTCGCCCGCCAAGGGGTTCGCCGTGCGCGTGCCGATCCTGAAGTTTTGCCACCAGCCGGTCAAGCACGGCATATTTCTCGGTATCGGCGCAAAAGGGCGACATGGTGGGCGAAGAAAAGGTCCGGGGCAATGAACGGCGCAGGTCCGAGAGCGAGCGGCCGGGATTGCGGTCCATCAGCTTGCAGATCTCGACCGCGACCCGCATCCCGCAGTCGTAGCCCCGCCCGACGGGACCGGCGAGGAAATAATGACCCGATTTCTCGAAACCCGCCAGCGCGCCGGTGGCATGCACCCGCCGCTTCATGTGGCTGTGGCCGGTCTTCCAGTATTCCGTACTGGCCCCCAGCGCCCGCAATTCCGGGTCGCTGTGGTAAAGGCCGGTCGATTTCACATCGACCACGAATTTTGCACCGGGATACAATCTGGCATAGTCGCGCGCCAGGATCACGCCCATCTTGTCGGCGAAGATCTCCTCGCCCTCGTCGTCCACCACGCCGCAGCGGTCGCCGTCGCCATCGAAGCCCAGCGCCATGTCCGCGCCGTTTTCGCGAACCGCCCGCGCCATGTCATGCAGCATCTCCATGGCCTCGGGGTTGGGGTTGTAATTGGGGAAGGTGTAATCCAGGTCGCAATGCAGCGGCACCACCTCGACGCCGATCCTTTCGAGGATCTCGGGCGCGAAATCGGAGGCGGTTCCATTGCCGGTGGCGCAGACCACTTTCAGCGGGCGCGACATACGGAAATCCGCGACGAGGTCATGGATATAGGCCTCGCGCACGCCATCCTCGCGCCGCCAACCGCCGCCGGGCCGGGCCTCACCCAGCCCGCCCAGCACGATATCGCGCAACTCGGCCATTTCCTCGGGGCCATGGGTCAGCGGCCGTTCGAACCCCATCTTGACGCCGGTCCAGCCATTCGGATTGTGGCTGGCCGTCACCATCGCGACGGCGGGCGCGTCCAGATGGAACTGGCTGAAATAGGCCATGGGCGAAAGCGCCGGGCCGATGTCGCGCACCGTGATGCCCGCCTGCACCAGCCCCAGAATCAGCGCCTGCTTGATCGCCAGCGAATAGTCGCGGTAATCATTGCCCACCGCGATTTCAGGCCGGATGCCCCGGTGCATCATCTGGGTGCCAAGGCCAAGCCCCAGGGCGGTCAATCCGGGCAGGTTGATTTCCTGCGGATAACGCCAGCGCGCATCGTATTCGCGAAAGCCCGTGGGCGCGATCATCGGGTCACGCAGGAAAGCCCAGGTGTTCGGGCGAACCTCGGAAAGCGGTCTGGTCATCGGCGGCTCCCTGGCGCGTTGTGGAAATACGCAGCCGGTCTAGCCGATGGAGCGGGTTCTGCCCAGAGCAAGCACGCGGCAGGTGTCGTGAAGGACCTCGCTACCCGGGCGAACCTGTCGTCCGACCCGCGCGCCGGATCGTGGTCAGCCGAGTGTTACAGAACGCCCCGGCTGCGTGCGATCGAGGCAGCCTGCGAGGGGGTTTGTGCGCCGAGCTTGCGCTTGGCATTGGCCAGCCGCGCCTTGACAGCGCTCATCGAGATGTCGAGTTCGGCCGAGATCTGTTTCAGCCGCATTCCGTTGGCCTGCATTCGCAACGCCTCTGTCTCGGCGCGCGTCAGCCGCCGGGGCGGCGTGCCGGACCTGTGCATCTGTGTCAGGAGGGACAGAAGCTCGCGCATCTCGATGCCGGAGAAGGGCCGGTCGGGACGGGCGAAAGTGCCATAGCTGCGCCGCCCCTTTTCCTCGGTGCAGGGCACGCAGGCCACCGCACCGTGATGCAGGCCGTATCCGCGCGCCTCGCGCAGGACGCCGCGGGGATCGTCGAGCCCGAGCCGGTCCCAGGAGGTGACGCCGCTATTGGTATAGACCCATTTCAACACCGGATCATGCACGACGAGGCCCTGGACGGTGTAATGCTCGACCCAGGCCTCGGGCAGGTGGTTCAGTTCCTCTGCCGGATAGGAGAACCCGACCCGCAACGCCACATAGAATCCCGCGGGGGCAAGTTCATCGAGGCGGTCTGCATAACGCTTGATCTGGCTCATCGGGGACGTTTCGTGTCCTGTAGTTCAAATTCCGTGGCGGAATGTGTAATGCTCCGTCCTAGCAGGTGGCATCGCAGAAGGCCACTCAACCTTTACGCGAGGTGCCGCCGAGGTCATGGATCGAGTTAACAAGGTTGCGGAACTTCTGACCGCGCTGGACGGGCTTTGCGATACGGGTTTCTCACTGGCCATTCGTATTCGCTATACACGCCCCCTCCTCCTTTATCAGAGCTATTCGCAGGCGTGGAGAGAATTCTATTTCGAGAACGGGCTGCTGATCTCGGATCCGGTGGTGCACTGGGGGATCGCCAATACCGGAGTGCTGATGTGGGACGACCCCACGCTGCAAGATCCTGCGGGAGTGCTTCCGCTGGCGCACCAGTACGGGTTGCGAAACGGCGTCACGATTGCCACCGGGGCGAGCAATTCGCGCACGATCACGGGACATACGCGCTCGTCCGGTCCGTTTGCCGAGGATGAGATCGGGCAACTGGAATGCCTGGTCGAGACGCTGCACGAGGTCACCGAGGGGCTGAATGCGCCCGACTGTCCGGAGGTGACGGCGCTGCGCGCGCTTGATTTCGCCTGCTACTGAGCGGTCCGCCGGATCGCCGCTGCGGCCCGGCGGACGTCACGACCCTGTCACGGGCGCCAGGCTAGGCTATGCGTGCAATGGCGGGCGGCTACGGATATGTTTTCCGATGTCGGCGCATGGAGGTTGCGGTGCGGGGACGATATTGGAGCGGGCATGACGTCGGTGCGGCTTTGCGGATTGGGTCAAGGCCATGACCGGGCGCGGCGTGTCCCCGCTGGACCCGTTCGGCCTCGTTCGAACTGCGTGGCGGGTCAACGAGGTCGCGCCGGGTCATGCGGGTGCGATCGCGCGCGACCAGGGCGAGCATTGGCAGGGGGTATTCACGCAGACAGCGACTGTGATGCGCGCGGCGCGGATGAGCGGGCGGCATGCGACGGCGGCCGACTGGGCCGGGCGTTGGCGCGCGTATCTGCGCGATTCGGCCGAACGCGCGGTACCGGCCGCCGATATCTTGCGCCAGCGTGCGGATGCGCTTGCCGCCGCCGAGGCGGAGGGCGCTCCCCCCGCGCTGCCCCATGCGCAAGAGCCGGTAATGGAGGCCGGGGGTCTGGCGCGCCCCTGCAACGCGCGGCTGGTCCGGCTGGTGCCTGCCGCCGCGCCCGCGCCGGTCGCGCGGCCCGTGCTGTTGGTCGCGCCGCGGATGGGCGGGGCTGACGGGCTGACCGGAGCGGCGGCCGCTGCATTGGCCGCGGGGCTGCCGGTCCATGCGGCCGGGTTTGGCCGTTGCCCGGTGCCGGGCCAGACCGTTGCCGACGCGATCGACGCGTTGGCCGCCTTTGCCGTCGAGATTGCCCGCCGCCACCCTGACGTGCCCGCGCCGGCGGTGCTGGGGCAGGGGCCGGGCGGCTGGTTGCCGCTGGTGCTGTCCGCCGCGCATCCCGGGGCTACGGGCGCGGTGCTTCTGGACATGGTGGCGCTGGCGCCGGGGCTTTATCTGATGGGCGTCGAGGCGGTCGAGGGGCGGGGGGATGCGCGACGGGTCGAGCCGTCACTGGCGCCCGCCTTGCGGGCCGCCATCGCGCCACCCATGGCCGAGGCCTCGCGCGCGCTGCACCCGCTGCGGCTGGGCAATGCTGCGATCTCGTCGCGGAACCCCTGGCTCGGGCCGGTGTCGACTGCAGCAGCGCGCAGACGCGAGACGCGCCAGCCCGCCGCGCCCGACAATCCCTTCGTCTGGGTCGAGCGGATGGGGTTTGAGCTGGCGGGTAATTGGCTGGATCCGGGCGCGGCGATGCGCAGAGCGGCGGTCGATACGGGCTTTCACGCGGTTTGGGGCGCGCCCTAGATACGGGCCTTCGGTGCCGTTGCGTGGCCCAGGGCGGTACAGGAACAAGCGTCCGAAGCCCCCCGCGCCAAGGCGCCGGGCGGCTCGGTCCGGACAAGGGAAACCACTGCCGAATGAGGGCCATATGAGAATCGATGAAAACCGCGTCTTCGACGAGATTGCCATAGGCGACAGCGCCGAGATCGTGCGCATCTGCACGGAAGACGACTTCTACGTCTTCGCTTCCGCCTCGGGCAATCACAATCCCATGCATCTCGCGGGGCATGACGGCGATGGCGACGGCATGCCCGAGGCGGTGGCGCCGGCGATGTGGGTGGGCTCGCTGGTCTCGGCGGTGATCGGCAACATCCTGCCCGGTGCAGGCACGCTTTACCGCGCGCAGTCGCTGCGCTTTCAGGGCCGCGCCCATGCGGGTGACGAACTGGTGGCGCGGGTCACTGTCACCGACAAGCACCCGCCCGACGGGCTGGTGATGGCGACCGAGGTGAGCCGACGCTCGGATGGCGTGACGATCCTGACCGGCGAGGCCGAGGTTCAGGCGCCCGCCCGCAAGATGCGGTTCGACGATCTGGAGATCCCCGGCCTGCTGATAGAGCACCACCGCCATTTCGATGCGATCATTTCGCGTGCCGAACCGCTGCCGCCGCTGCCGACGGCGGTGATCGCGCCCGAGGAACCGAAATCGCTGGGCGGCGCGCTGCTGGGGGCGCGGCACACGATCATCGCCCCGATCCTGATCGGCGACCCGGCGAAGATCGCGGCGGCCGCGCGCGAAATTGGCGCCTCGCTCGACGGGATCGAGATCGTCGAGGCGGCGGATCACCATGCCGCGGCAAATATTGCCGTCGACCTGGTGACGCAGGGCCGGGCAGCGGCGCTGATGAAGGGGCATCTGCATACGGATGTCATGCTCAAGGCCGCGCTGCGGAAGGAAAACGGCCTGCGCGCGGGCCGTCGGTTCACCCATGTCTTCGTGATGGACGTCCCCGGCGTCGCCTACCCGCTGCTGGTCACCGACGCCGCGATCAACATAGCTCCCGATCTGCGCACCAAGATGGACATCGTCCAGAACGCCATCGACCTTGCGATCTCGATCGGGATCGAGGCTCCCAAGGTCGGGGTGCTGTCGGCGGTCGAGACGGTGAACCCCGATATTCCGTCCTCGCTGGACGCGGCGCTTCTTTCCAAGATGGCCGAACGCGGCCAGATCACTGGTGGCCTTGTCGACGGGCCGCTTGCCATGGACAACGCGGTCGACATCGCCGCGGCGCGCACCAAGGGGATCAAGGGCCAGGTCGCAGGGCGTGCCGAGGTGCTGGTGGTGCCGAACATCGATGCCGGCAACATGCTGGCAAAGCAGTTGGCCTATATCAGTCATGCCGAGGGAGCGGGCGTGGTGATGGGGGCGCGGGTGCCGATCATCCTGAACTCGCGGTCGGATGACGACAAGGCGCGGCTTGCCTCCTGCGCGGTGGCGGCGCTGCACGAGGCGCGGCTGGCGGGCCGGTTGCCAACGGGCGAACTGGCGGCCGGGCGGGCGGTGGAATAGGCGATGACGGATATCCTGACGCTGAATGCAGGCTCGTCTTCGCTGAAATTCGGCCTGTTCGAACTGGACAATCCCGGGGCGGAGCCCGTGGCGCAGATCCTGGGCGAGATCGACCGGATCGGCAACGGGCCGCATATGCGGGCGCGCAGTGCCGCGGGTGCGGTGCTGTCGGATGCTCGGCTTTCCTCCGAAGACGCGGCCGATCACGCCTGCGCGCTGGAACGCGTGCTGGAGTTGATCGCGCGCGCCCGACCCGGGGCGGCAATCGACGCGGTGGGGCATCGCATCGTGCATGGGGGGCCGGACCATGCCGTGCCCGTCCGGCTGACCCCGGAAGTGCTGGACGCGCTGGCCCGGCTGGAGCCGTTGGCGCCCTTGCACCAGCCGCATAACCTTGCCGGTGTGCGCGCTGCGCTGGCGGCCTTTCCGCAGGCGGTCCAGGTCGCCTGTTTCGACACGGCCTTTCACCGCCATCACCCCTGGGTGAACGACACGTTCGGGCTGCCGCGCGCTTATTACGACAAGGGCGTGCGGCGCTACGGCTTTCACGGGCTCAGCTATGACTATATCGCCGGGCGGCTGACCCAGATTGCGCCGCACCTGCATGCGGGCCGCGTGATCGTCGCGCATCTGGGCAACGGGGCGTCGATGTGCGGGATGATCGGCGGGCGCTCGATCGCCTCGTCGATGGGGTTCTCGGCGCTGGACGGGCTGCCGATGGGCACGCGCTGTGGTCAGCTCGATCCGGGCGTGGTGCTCTACCTAATGCAGCACGAGGGCATGGGCGCGGACGAGATCGCGGACCTGCTTTATCGCCGCTCGGGGCTTCTTGGGATGTCGGGGCTGTCGCATGACATGCGCGAACTGGAGGCCGCCGGGACCGACCCTGCGAATCAGGCGATCGGCTATTTTGTCTTCCGTATCCGCCGCGAACTGGGCGGGCTGTCGGCCGCGCTGGGGGGGCTGGATGCGCTGGTCTTCTGCGGCGGAATTGGCGAGAACTCGGTCCTTATCCGGCAAAAGGTCTGCGAGGGCATGGGCTGGATTGGGATGGAGCTTGACGAACTGCGCAACCGCAGGGGCGAGACCGTGATCAGCACCGATCTCAGCCGGGTGCGTGTGCTGGTGATCCCTACCGACGAGGAAATCGTGATCGCACGGGCGGCGCGCGACATGCTGGGGCAGATCGGCTGAAGGCGATCTTGGACGGACCACCGGGCCGGTGCCTTGATACCGATCAACGCGCATGAGCCTTTCGCCTGCCTCGGTTGACGTCAAAGGGACGTCACGCCGAAGGGAGGACGGAAGATGGCCCAGCATCTGGCTTGGTTCGAAGACCTTCGCCGTCGCGATGTCGCCCGCGTGGGCGGCAAGAATTCTTCGCTCGGCGAGATGGTGGCGGCGCTGGCCGGTCAGGGCATCAAGGTGCCGGACGGTTTCGCTACCACGGCCGACGCCTATCGCGCCTTTCTTCGGCACAACGATCTCGAGGCGCGCATCGCGGCAACGCTGGCGGCGCTCGCGGGCCACCGGATCGAACTGGCCGAGGCGGGCGACAGGATCCGCCGGATGATCCGCGACGGCGAGTGGCCCGAGGACATCGCGGGTGAGATCCGCGCGGCTTATGCCGAACTGTGCCGCCGCGAAGGACGGGAGGCGGTGGCCGTCGCGGTGCGCTCATCGGCCACTGCCGAGGATCTGCCCGATGCCAGTTTCGCGGGCCAGCAGGAGACGTTCCTGAACATCCGCGGCGCCGATGCGCTTCTGGCGGCCTGCCGGCGCTGCTTTGCCTCGCTCTTTACCGACCGGGCGATCACCTATCGCCGGCTCAAGGGGTTCGATCACGACAAGGTCGCGCTGTCGGTCGGGGTGCAGCGGATGGTGCGCGCCGATACCGGTGGCTCGGTGGTGATGTTCTCGCTCGATACCGAGACGGGCTATCCCGATCTCGTGATGATCGGCCGCTATCTGGACCACCGCGCCCGCGCGCTGGCCCGGTCCGCGGCGCAGGAACTGGCTGCGCTGGAATGCCGGGCGATCAGGCGGCTGCGCGAGGACATGGGGTTCGACAACGTGATCGTCATGATCCCCTTCTGCCGCACCCCCGAAGAGGCCGACCGCGTGCTTGAAGTGATGGCCGCAAACGGTTTGAAACGCGGGGAAAAGGGCTTGCAGGTCTACGTGATGTGCGAGGTCCCGTCGAACGTGATCCTCGCCGAGGACTTCGCGCGCCGCTTCGACGGGTTCTCGATCGGGTCGAACGACCTCACGCAGCTGACGCTGGGCGTGGATCGGGACTCCGAGGCGCTGGCCGCGCTGTTCGACGAAAGGAACGCCGCCGTGCAGTGGATGATCCGCTCGGTCATCGAGCGGGCGCATGCGGTGGGCT
>OMKS01000930.1_pt1 | contig 27092 bp, 25 predicted proteins | sample 1674721 | NCBI WGS metagenome assembly OMKS01 (sample SAMN06264996, study PRJEB25208) | sediment metagenome | isolation source: hot spring sediment | place: USA: California | collected 2014-09-02 | reverse complement strand
CGCGCTGCCGCGCTGTTGTGCGCGCTGGTGCGTTGCGTCATCGTACAATAGCCGAGCGGCGCGAGCCGCCGGATGACGACACCCACGGCGTTACGCCGTATCGGGCGGCTTACGCCGCCGCGCTGTTGCGCCGCGATGGTGTTTATGTGCCGTTATTGGTGTCCGGCAGCGGATGCGTCGGGGCGCAATTAAGCAGAAACACAACAGCACGGCGGGCGTCATCGGTCAGCCGGGTTATTTCGGTTCGCAGTGAACGATCGGGCAGGTAAATCAGATGGGTCAATTCCTGCCTGATCATTTCCGAGTCATCCCAAAGCGCCGTCAGCGCAGTCGTTTTCGGCGACTCAGGCAGACGGCGATGCGACGACGCCACGAAAAGAAACACCGCAACCAGCACCATCGCCGCGGCCGCAATGAAAGGGCTTCGATAAGACAGATACAGCCTCGGAAAGATTCGCCCGCGACGTTCATACAAAACATCAAAATCGTGCAGCCGGTTCAACACGGCTGTTTCAATCCGTTTGACGCCTTGCGACGAAAGACTCTTGTCCGGTGCGATTCGCAAGTGTCCCTCCAGCCGAGCCAACCGCTGAATATAGGCACGGCATCGGTCGCAGCGTTGGATATGTCTGCTCAGTCGCGGGGCATTCTCAAGCCCGGCAAGATCGGCTGTCCATCGCATTCGTAATTGATAGAGTTGACACAGCATCATAAACGGTTCGTCCCTTCAATCAAAACGGTTCGACGCACGGGGTCGTCAGCGCGGTTCTCGGCGGCGATTTGGATGCGCTCGGCCAGTTTTCGTCGCGCCCGATGCAGCAACACTCGTACGCCGATTTGTGATCGATTCATAATCTTTGCAATGTCGGCAATCTCCATTTCCTGTTTGTATCGCAGCCAAAGGACCGTATGGAAGCTGTCGCCTATTTGCTCGGCCAGTTCCCACAACCAGTCCTGTTGAGTATCGTCATTGGCCTGAGCATCGATCATTTCGCTGCACACACGGCCGTCGAGCCGAGCGGGCTTTTTTTTACGATAACTGGATACAATCAATCGATAGGCAATGGTAAAGAGCCAGTTCTTCAGCGAGAATCGCGGATCAAAGGTCTTGATATTCACGAAGGCCCGCAAAAACGTTTCCTGCACGATGTCCTCGGCGTCCTGAACGGTCGGCGCCTTGTTAGCGGCAAAATCTCCCAGCGGCCGTGCGTAGCGCCGAACAATGGCCTCAAACGCCGCCCGGTCGCCTTGAGCGGCGGACCGGGCCAGCTGCGGATCGGTTTGTCCAGGGGCGTTCGGGGGCATTGCCGGCCTCGGTTGGATTATTTGATCTCTTTCGGGGCGTGCTGCCGCATCAGAGCAAACAGTTTGGGCGAGGGATAGCGAAATTCAAAGGCCAGACTGCTGTCGGTTCGTGTTACGCCGCAGGCCTGAACCAGCGGGGCCAGTTCCGGCAGATGCTGCACTTGCAGTGCGGCAAAGGCCAGCATGCCGCGAGCAACCTGTTCGACCTGCTGGGCCGCTTCGACGTTCTTTGCCTCAAGCTGCACAAAGGCACACATATCCCCTTCAATCTCGTTGACGATAACGGACATCATTCGGGAGTTTTGCAGCACAGCGGCGTGATCCTGTCCGCCGGTCAGCGACGATAAATCCGTCGCGGCCGCAGCGACAAATACACCTTGAGTGCCTTCCAGCAGAGCGCCGAGGGCTGAATCGGACTGTGTGGCCAGAGACGCCTTTTGACCGGCCAGCACATCGAGCATAGTCCGAACACGTTCGGCGCTTTGTGAAATCACGATCAGATTCTCAGCCGCAAATGTACCCACCTGGTCTTTGCCGCGTTTTTCATCCTGCCAGTGATACACGATGTTGCCTGCATAGGCGCTCTCATTGTAGGCCGGATTGAGAGACAGCAGGGCCAGCAGCTTTTCCCGATCGAATTGTCCCTGGATCAGTGCCACGGCGTTGGCCTCATCGGCGTCGGGGCCGAAGACGGTCAGGCTGTGAATATCGCGGGTCAGATCGCTGCCCAAAAGCTGCTTTATTGCATCGACTTTGGGCTGGTGCTGTCTAAGAATCTCGGCTGTGACCAAGTGGCCGAATTGACTGGCCGAAAAGGACTCAAAATCGATATGAAAAGCCCATTTGGCATCCGCCGGGACAGCCGCCGGGTTCAAGGGAGCGGCAAACAGACCCGCCGAGACGAGGCTCGCCATAAAAAACATAAGACACTTTTTCATAAATCCATCCTTTCATTGACAAGGGTTGGGTTTTCAGCATCCACATTACGATATGGCGCCGATTCATTCCCTACATACGCTTGAAGAACGGATAGCGTTACAGCGGCCTGGAAAGATTCCTATTTTTTTGCATCACGATGGATACGGTGAAGGTCTGCGTTACGATTTTTCAGAGAGAATCAACCACATCGCGTGGACCATGCCCGGAATATAGCCAAGTATAGTCAGGATGATATTGATCCAAAAGTGCTTTTTAAGGCCGACTTGCAGAAACGCACCCACCGGAGGCAGGAGGATCGCCAGAATCAATTTGATCAACTGCATGGTTTGTCTCCCAAATAATCAGTAACATGATTGTTTTTGGTATTTTCCCCCCCATACGGGTTAAAAGCAATCTTCTTTTGCAGCCAGGATGAAAAAAAACGCAACCAGGGACAAAAAAACTTCGCGGCCGCAGGATTGGCGGATGCATTGTTGGGTGGTTCGATTCACGCCACGTTGAACACAGCGCAGCCGAGCCTGCCGCTCAATCTGTAATCCTACGGCGTCTTGGCCTCACGGCTGAGGTGCACCAGTTTCAGGTGGTGGAGCTGATTGTTTTTTTCAATCAGTTCGCAAGCCGCCTCGGCCTGGGCAAAAATCAGCTCAAACAACTGCAGATTCGCCTCGGCCGTTTCGGGGGCATAACCCTCCAGAAACACCAGTAGATAGCCACAGTGGACCCGCTCGGTAGCCAACTGACAAGCCGCCACGCAGCCGCCTTTGACCTTCATAATCAGCGGATCGTCTCCATCGTCCAGCCGGTCGCAGACCCGTTCAACCAAACGCTTATTCGGATCGAGCCAATACCCCACGCGTCCCGGATGGCTTGTTTTCCATTGCCGATCCAAATCAGCGACCACCAGCGCCGGCCCGTCAGGCCCGACCGCCGCGAACAAATGACCGCAAACCTGCTCAATCAGCAGACCCGGCGAACCCAAAATGTCTTTATAGAGGTGTTCCATAACGTGTCGAATGTCGTCAAAAAATGCGGGCAACTGACGCAAAAATTGCAAAAAAATCAAAAAAACAACAACTTTTGCCGACCGCAACGAATTGGCCGTGTGGCCGTTTATTCGGAATTGAGGGCTTTGCGGATGCGTCCTTCTTTGTCGCGGAATTTGATCATATGCACACAGTTGCCCCGCTCGTTGTATTCCACGACATCCATATAGGCCCGAATCAGCAGCACGCCGCGTCCGGAGCACTTGTACAGATTGTCGCCGTGGCGGGGATCGGGCAGGCCTTCCGGATTAAAGCCGGAGCCTTCGTCCGTAATGGAAATGTCAATTTTTTCAGGTGTGATTAAACTTTCGGCCAGGATACGCTTGTTCGAATCGCCGCGGTTGCCGTGCTGAACGGCGTTCATAAAGGCCTCTTCGAGCGCCAGATGAACGCCGAAAACTTCATTTTCATCATAACCATGTCGTCGCGCAGCTTCCAACAGTTCCTGACAGGCTTGTTCCGTGGCGTCACGTTGCCCCGGCAGGTTCCAGGATTTGTGCCAGACTGTTTTGGAATTTGTCAACTGCTCAGCACCTCCGGTTTTGCTCCCAGAGTTTTTGCGAACAACGCCGTATGACGGCAAACGTCACCCGATATTACCGTTTCAGACCGACCAGCGCGTCGTCCTGATCGGGGAATATTTCAAAAATCTTATCCAGCCGGGTAATCCGGAAGACATCCATAATCTTCGGTTCAATGGCGCACAATCGCAATTTGCCGTTTTTTTCATAGACTTTTTTGCTGATGCGAATCAGCAACCCCAACACGGAGCTGGTCAGGAACTTGACATTTGAAAAGTCGATGATTAGCTGGATGTTTTCAGATTGCTCAATCAATGGCATAAATGACCCTTCCAGCGCCTGGATTTGTTCATCTTCCAGGATTTTTTCATCAGTCAGGGTTGCCACGGCGACATTCCCGTGATAGTCAATCTGCAAATTTGGACTCATTTGATCCATAAAAATCTCCTCAATGACCGGATTTAATGGTTGAAATCGTATATTTCGATGCTGACTCTGTCAAGAAAAATGCCGCCTTTGATCATTTTTCCTAAAAAATTCGATTATTCGGCGTATTTTTTACGTTTACCTAATTTCAGTTATGTCATATATTTATAACAATTTTAAACAGAATATGGCCGGGCTTTTTCTTATTTAGACAAAAATTCCCTTGCAACTCCTGAACAATTGCTGATAATTCGTGTATAAAGATGTGAGTATGTGTACCAGCCGTTTGTGCCGTGTTTTTGGGTTGAGTATTGAGGTTTTACCGGTCGCCCCGGAACGGGATGGAAACCGGAAAAAGGATATAACGGTCATATTTTAGGAGAGTTAAATCATGAAAATCAGCCGATCCACAGGTTACGCACTGGTTGCGGTAGGGTACATTGCGCAGAACTATAAGGATGGGGCCGTTCTGGCCGCCCGCATTTCCAAGGAGTACAACATTCCGCTGGAGTATCTGTTGAAAATACTGCAACAGTTGGTGCGCGCCAATGTCCTGCGCAGCAAACGCGGCCCGCGCGGCGGCTTTTTCCTTGCACGCCCGGCCGAGGAAATTACATTGCTTGAAATCATTGAAGCGGTTGACGGCCCGTTGATGAGCCATCTGCATCTGGCGGAACTGACCGGCAACGCTGAATTCAGTCGAAAAATGGAAGATACCTGCCGCAAAGCAACCGAAGAGGTCCGCGAGATTTACAGCCGCGCCCGATTGTCCTCAATGCTGGATTAGATCCGCGACACAACACGGGAATGGAAATCCGAGACTTTCAGCAGTTGATTGACCGGCGATATGGCCAGCGCGACCGGCAGCGGGGAACACCTGCAACATTTATGTGGCTGATCGAAGAGATCGGTGAATTGGCTACGGCGCTGGCGGGCGAAAACGCCGCCAACAAAGAAGAAGAGTTTGCCGATGTCTTTGCGTGGCTGTGTACGCTGGCCAACATCAATGAGGTGGACCTCGAACAGGCCATCAAAAAATACACCTCCAATCGCATCGAGGGATTTAAGTAATCGGTCGGGCAGGTCGGTCGAAGCCGCCTGCCCGTTAAACTGTCTGAAAATCCCTTTGGCATCTCTTGAAAAGCTTATCGTCAATTGAATTTGCAATAAGTCTTCATTGTCCATCCAAATACTGTTGCTTTTGTGTCTTTTCACATTTCTCTTTTTCGTGCGGACTCAAAATAGTAAAATTTTCTCTTAATTTTCTTGCAATATCGCCGGGCTGATTGTAAAGTAAGCTCGAATTTGCAATGATGATTTTATGTAAAGTAAATTGTGAGTTTTCCTTGGTTACCGTCATATCTCCCGTGAATGAATGAGACGATATGATGTATAGTAGCTTGGCGCCAAGGGTGAGATTGTATGCTGCACCCATCGCGGAGCGGTTTTTTTTCGTAAACTTTTTATATAACGCAGTTAAGGGCAGGTAGCTCAGTTGGTAGAGCAACGGACTGAAAATCCGTGTGTCGGCGGTTCAAATCCGCCCCTGCCCATTTCACTCAACTATCTACATAACAACTAAAGTTTTTTGGGGGTGCTCGCTTAAAACAGTGTTATTAATTTATTTTTGCTGTCCGTCCGATAATGCTGGTATAGCTTTTGGAGATTATTTTAGGAGACGTTGCTATGCCGGCACAATTGATCGAACAGAAAGGCAATTTGTCCAATTTCCGTTGAACCAATACAAGACGACTTTACCGGTTCACGGCACCGATGTGGATATTCCGCCGGCAAATCACTCTTTTTGAATTTTGATTTGTGGTTTTGCATTTTGATTTTTAATCTTTGATTTTGCGACATGAACGCGGATTCTCAGCATAAGTTGCGCTGTAGTCATAAATGAACCCCATTTACTTTTGAACAGTAATATCCTATACTCGGTTTGTCCGAGATGAAAAGACACTGATTGTTTTTAATGTACAGGGAAAATACGATGAATCTTAAAGACTATTTTTCTCAGGCGCAAGGGCTGGGCGTTTTGGCAACCAGCGATGCAAACGGCCATGTGGATGTTGCGCTCTATGCCACACCGCACATAGTGGATGAGAACACCATTGGATTGATTATGCGGCCGCGCCGAAGTTTGGACAATATACAGAAAAATCCCCAGGCCGCGTATCTGTTTATTGAAAAAACCGAAGGTTATAAAGGCGTGCGGCTTTATCTTGAAAAAAGCGGCCAGGAAAACGACCCGGAAAAAATCCATCAGCTTCGGCGAAGTCATCACGGCGGCGACGAGGAAAGGGCCACACTGGTGTACTTCAGCGTGACCGAGGTGCGCCCGCTGGTCGGCGACAAGACCACGTAAACCGGCCTCCGGCTGAGCCATAAACACTTTGGGCGTAATCGTTCATACGTGCAGCAAGCACCATGGCCACTGCGATGACCATTCTGATCAGCGGTTCGACCGGTTTCATCGGTTCGGCGGCGGCGGCCCATTTTCAGTCAGCCGGACATACGGTACTGCGTTTGAGTCGTTCACCCGGCAAGGGCGCCATCAACTGGCAGCCAATGGCCGGCCGGATGGACGCCCTGCCGGATCATGTAGATGCCGTGGTGCATTTGGCCGGGGAGAACATATTCGGACGGTGGACGAAACGAAAGAAAGAACGCATCTGCGCCAGCCGTGTGCACGGCACGACCCTGCTGGCCGACCAGATCGCCGCGATGAGATGCAAGCCGAAGGCGCTCATCTGCGCCTCGGCGGTGGGTTACTACGGCAACGGCGGTGATGCGATTCTGACCGAGCAATCGCCGCCGGGGGACGGCTTTTTAAGCCGGGTCTGTCGTGATTGGCAAGCGGCGGCGGAACCCGCTCGTCAGGCGGGGATTCGAACCGTCCATCTTCGGCTGGGTATGGTACTGGACAAAAACGGCGGCGCATTGGCCAAAATGCTGCCGGCCTTCAAACTGGGCCTGGGCGGCGTGCTTGGCGGTGGAACGCAGTGGGTCAGTTGGATTTCTCGGGTGGATGTGGTTCGGATCATCGACTTTGCAATCCAAACCGAAACACTCAGCGGTCCGGCCAATGCCGTCTCGCCGCAGCCGGTACAGAATCGTCTATTGACTCGGACGCTCGGACGACTGCTGCATCGCCCGACGTTTCTGGCGGCGCCGGCGGCTGTCCTGCGGCTGGGATTAGGCGATTTTGCACAGGAAACACTGCTGGCTTCTTCGCGAGCCGTTCCTGAAAAACTGCTCAAGGCGGGTTTTACGTTTACACACCCCACACTGGAGGAGGCTGTATCGGCGGCCATCTCATAAAAAAACGGCGCCGAATGACAGCGCCGCTTTGAGATCAATTTGACGCCGAATTTATATGGCGATCATCTTTGCGGAATGTCTTTTTTTAACCGCTTTGTTCAGGCTCTTAAGGACATAATTTTGCACCACCGCGTCCCAGCCCATATGACGGGCAAGCGCGTAGCCGCTTTTGATCATTCGGTCGGCTTCCTGGTCGGTCTTGGGCAGTCGCGCACAAATTTCCAGCGCCACTTTGCCGCTGATTTTGTGTTCGATGCGGTCGCGGTAGGCGCGATCAATACGAAGCATCTCTTCGATTTCAAGCCCCGCATCGCCGTTTAATTCGGTATAGTCGGCGGTAATCACGTTGGCGACGGGTTTGCCGCCGGAGACCGCGTTGACAAAGCCGGCACAGCCGCAGACATTGGTCACGACACAGAGTCCGCCGAAACACAGCGGCTCAAGCTGAGCAATGCCGAAAGGCTCATAAATGCTTTGACCGAATTCCACATCGCTGCCCTTGCGGATGTCCATAAATTCCATTTCAGCCGGCATCCGCGCGCCGCAGCAGGCCCGCGTAAAACCGAACTGATTGATAAAAATGACCTTGATATTACGGCTGCGGGCGTTGAAATCCTGCACCCCCGCATAATAGGCCGCTTCGCCGCCGGATAAATCGGGCATCCCCTCACGATGCGCAACCGGCCAGTTGTACGCCGCTTCCATCTCATAAATATCGCGATCACGACGTTTGTGCGTCTCGGTGCTGAGCACCAGCAAAACGCCGGTCTTGTTGAGGGCGGCAAATTCGCGATCCATATGTTCCAGTACACGCAGGTCCCGCCACAGCCCCTTGCTGAGCACCAGACGGGTTACGTGCGTAAACACAAAATCAGGCTTCCAGCCAAGCAGATTTTCGCAATACTGACGGAGCCGATTGCGCGATTCATACCGCTCGGCCAGACTGATTTGATAGGCCGGGATACCGTTATAGGTCAGATCAATATCGGCGATTTTGAACTCCGGCGATAAAAATTGAAGCTCCTGGACCACACAATCGCCCACCGCCAGCACATTGTCGCAGTGGCGCGCGGCCTCCACCAGGGCATACTTGAAATTGTGAGTCTGGTCGCCGAATATATCGTTGACGTAAAAGTCATTTTGTGCTGCCTTATGCATCACATTATAAAACATCGTATCATGGCCGGGATGGTTTTCGACGATGCCGCGCATCGGGGCGACTTCGTGGGCATAAAAGACCGTCTTGAAATCAAACGGATCGAGAATCCCCGCCAGCGCCGCCGGCATTCCCATAAATTCATGCGATACCAAAATCGTCTGCCGGTCGCGCTCGGCGGCGCCGATGGTCTTCAACGCGGCAATCGCGGGAATCGCCAAGCGGACGTACTGTTCATATTCCCAGTACTGCTCATAAAGATTGCTGCGAATGCCGAACTCACGGAACAAGGCGCCCTTGAATTCGTTGATGTATCGCTGCTCCATCCGCGTGATATCCACCAACAGCACTTCCGGATGGCTCTGTACGCCGGTCATCGGATCGACGAATTTTCGCCGTCCATAGACGATGTTGACATTGAACATATTCTCGATGCGGCGAAATCCCGACATATAGCTGCTGCGCACCAGCCCGTCCAGAGAAGAGTACAGCACCTCGCCGCCCGGGCCGAGTCGATGGGAGATATCCCCTTCCGATGAAAACAGCGGACTGACCAAAATCGTTCGCCCCACGGCCTGGTCATAGGCCCGACTGGTGAACATTCCGTCAAGGACGGCGCCGATGCCGCCGATTTTCCCCGTCGCCTCATGGGTGACATGCACAACCGTTGGTTTCTGGTTCATCTGTATGCCCTCGTTTTCGCCATTTACCATTATCTCTACGCTGTAGAATCAAATCAGTTGATACCTTTGACCATATAAAATATAGGGCAAAATCGACCCACTGCCAACTGCCTCTTTAGGTGTTTTTACGGGAATAAGTGATGATGATTCCGCTGGTATTCAAAACGGTGATTTTATCGGATTGTCAGGAAAAATTTATTTTGAATTTTTGTAAAATTCGATTTTACAGTATTGAAAGGCTCGTTTTGAGTATCACACCTTACAGCGTCTTGGGGCCGATAATAAAGCGATTTTCAGGCCTATGCATTTTCTGTTTCAGGAGTTAAAACAAGACAAAAATGCGTCTTTGAGCCAGTCGATCAGATCGGTTGCCATGAGACTGATTTGCCCCAGTTTGTCGGCGGCCAAGTCGCCGGCCAGACCGTGCACATACACCCCCAGCACAGCGGCCTCGAAACGCTTCATTCCCTGGCCGCACAGCGCCGCAATGACGCCGGTCAGGACATCACCCGCTCCGCCGGTAGCCATGCCGGGATTGCCGGTCGTGTTAACATAGTATCGGCTGCCGTCAGTGACAACGGTGCCAGCGCCCTTGAGGACCACGATACAACCGGTCTGCTCGGCCAAACGAGCCGCCTGTTCCACACGATCCGCGGGCATCGGCTCGCGACATACGCCGTGCCACAGACGCCGCATTTCACCGGGGTGAGGCGTCAGGATGGGGCGCGCCTTTTTGGCCTGAATCCAGCGGTCCGCCCCGCGCATCGCGGCGAGCACATTCAAACCGTCGGCGTCAATGATCAGCGGCAGGTCTTCCATCCCCAGCAAGGCCGATACACACTGTCGCACTCCCCTGCCGGTTCCCGCGCCCGGGCCAAAGGCCGCCACATCATTGTCTCGGACCCATCGAACAAGCTCGCAAACCGCCTGCTCGTCGCATTGACCCGATTCATCTTCCGACAGAGCCAGTGTGGTATAGCACGGGTCCAGGGCGGCCACAATCGGCTGAATCGAACGCGGCACGGCCGCACGGACCAGACCGGCTCCGCTGCGCAGCGCCGCTTTGGCCGCCAGCGCGGGCGCCCCGCTGAAGCCGCGGCTGCCGCCGACAATCAAGACCTTGCCGAATGTCCCTTTATGGCCGTCGGCCGGTCGAAGCGGCAAAGCAGGTATGTCCGTGATTCGCTGTCTCATTGTCATGGGCTGAGGTGTTAATCTCCGGTCACCACATTGCTGTTCATCCAGTTTGTCGCCATCAGCGCCAAATCGGCCAAATCGACAACACAATCCTGATTCAAATCCCCCACCGGATAGGCCGGACAGGAAGGCACATTTTCAAAATGCGTCAGGACGACACGGCCATCCTCATACAGCACCTCAAAACGCCCGTCCTGAAACAGATAATGCGACGCGGCGTTAAGAAAACGCCCCTCTACCGTCCGTGCATCAACAATCACAAATTCATCGTCATAGGCCGGAACGAATCCCTCTTCCAAACGCACGTCAAGCCGTCCGTCAAGGACCGCCGTGCCGTAATCCTGATTCGGCAAAACCAGGCCGCCATAATCCCAATATGCTTCAGTTCCGCCGAGGCTGATTTTCAATCTGCCGGTCGCATGCTGGACATAGTTATAGTGAATCTCCAGCGCCTTCCAGTCGCCGACGGCGCCGGGAGCAACCACGCCGCTTTCGTTTTCGACATCGGCCCAAATCCACCCCCAGCCTTCGAGCGTTCCGCCTTTAAGCCGCATCGAATTGGCCCGTTGATCGTCATAGTGCATCGAGATCGCCCCGCCGTTCATTCGCACTGTTCCCCGCGGCCAGACGACCAGATAATCCCCTTCCTGAGGGGCACAGGTCAGATCGGCATAAATGGAACTGAACGGATCATCCTCAAAATAGAGCAGCCCCGCCCCGCCGGCAGCGCTGAGATTGCCGCCGACGGCAAGCGACCCGCCCATATCAACCCACGAGTCATCATAGATATTAAGCTGCCCGCGGCTGCCAGCCTGTTCAGCGATAAGCGTCGGACCTGCGCTATACAGCATAGCATCGGTCAGATTGATTTGGCCGTGTCCTTCGGCGCCGATAATCAGCGAGGCGTAATCGTCGTCAATCTCCGCCGCCAATTCGGTCTCGTTCCCATTGCCGACAACATCAATAACCGCCGACGACCCCGGAAATAAACCCATATCCAGATACCCCGTCAGCATAGCGGCCCCGTCGGACAGGCTCATTGCGGACCACCCTTCAAGAGCCATCCCAAACCAGCCGTCCACATACCATTCGGTGTCCAAACCGCTGACTTCGATATAAGCCTCATCCTCCGGAAAGTTGGCGCTGAAGCCCTCGCCGTGGGCCAGCGCCGCCTGATCCCGAAGAGAAAAATCCGCCGTCCCGCCGTCGGCAATATAGAACCCGCCCCATTGATCGTCCATATACACATACCATTCCGTCCCCTGGCCGTGCACATCCACGCGGGCCGCCGATCCGGGATTCCAGCAGAGATGCACATCGGCCGAGTCCAGCCAGCCGCCGTAAACCTCCATCGCACTGTCCAGATTTTCACCAATCATCACGGCGTAAGCATCGTATTTTCCTTCAATCTGATAATAATAACCGTCCAGATTCAGCGTAAGCTGCGAACCGTCCACCCGCAGCCGATCGTGAATTACATCTTCGGTCAGATAAACCGTATAGGCATTCGGCAGTAAAAAATCGGCAAAGTCATCGCTGCCGGGGATACCATGGGGTGTCCAGTTGGTCGGGTTGTTCATCGCGCCGCCCGCGGGCGCGTTCCACTGGTAAACATCGGCATTCACGACAGCAAAAAACGCCGAAAAAACAAGACATAATAGACGTGTTTTCATCTTTCTACCCACCCTTCGGCCGTTATCGGCTTCTATTGGAAAGCATCAATCTTAAGTTAAATAACTCGACCTACATTATACAATTTTTCACAGACAAATGTCAAGTGCGGGCTTCATTTTCTCAAGTATGTCGATCAGAAATAACTGATTAAAACAGTCAGCCGGTTGCTTTCGGCTCCAGACTCATCGGAGCAAACAGGCCGGCCCGATATTTGTGGTAGGCCAGCGCGGCAATCATCGCGGCGTTATCCGTACAGAGCCGTTTATGAGCAATCAGCAGCCGCAGATGTTGTCGGGCCGCCAGCGATTCCATCGCCTGTCTCAGTGCGCCGTTGGCGGCTACCCCCCCGCCGATGAGAATGGTCCTGGCGCCGACTTGTTCAACCGCCCGCCGGGTTTTTTCAACCAGCACATCCACCACCGCGGCCTGAAATGAGGCGGCAATATCGGCGATTTCCTGCGGCGACATCGCGGGAACCCGATTTTGTCCTTTCATATCCTGTCCCTGACAGTGATACAGCACGGCGGTTTTGAGGCCGCTGAACGAAAAATCAAGCGATGTCTTACCCAGCAGCGTCCGTGGAAAAGCAATCGCGCCGGGGTTGCCCTGACGAGCGGCTTTTTCGATGCTCGGCCCGCCCGGATACGGCAGATTCAAAATGGCCGCGACTTTGTCAAAGGCTTCTCCGGCGGCGTCATCAATCGTCTTGCCCAGCAGCTTCAACTCCAGGCAGGACTCGGCGTCGTACAGGTTCGTATGGCCGCCGGAAACGATCAGCGCCGCCGCGGGCAGTTCAATCGTATCGGCCTGTTCCAGCATCGCCGATTGAAAATGTGCGTGGATATGATTGACGGCAATCAACGGCTTTTGCCACGCCCAAGCCAGTGTTTTAGCCGCTGTAACGCCCACCATCAGTGCAATGGTCAGCCCCGGCTGATTGGCCACGGCCACCGCGGCAAGCTGCTCAGGCACAACTTCCGCCTGTTCCATCGCTTCCCGCACAACAGGCAAAATCTGCTCTACGTGGGCGCGCGACGCAATCTCCGGCACCACCCCGCCGAAACGCTCGTGCAGTCGAGCCTGTGAAGCGACGACGGAGGACTTGATCCGGCATCCGTTGCTGACCACCGCCGCAGCGGTTTCATCGCAACTGGTCTCGATGGCAAGAATCAGCGTCTCGTTGGTCTGTTCAGTCATTATGGATACACGCTAATACCTTCAGCAAAATGGAAACAATAAAACACGCACGCCGTGTCAATCGGCATCCGAAGGCGTTTGTTGGTCTCGGGCAGACTCACCGCCCGGTTCGGCACACACCTTGTACCGCTCGTCCAGCCACGCGCCCAAATCAACCAGACGACACCGCTCGCTGCAAAACGGAAAGAACGGCGCGTTAATGTGTTTTTTGCCGTCGTCGGCCGTGCTGGCCGACGGAATCACTTTACCGCAAATGGGACATTGATACGTCATCGTGCAATCGTGTTTTCAATGGATAATCGCCTGTCTGCTTAATCATCATTCTCTAACAGTCCCTCTTCATCATCGGCTTCAGTTAACAGGGACAGATAACGGCCGTTCGAAAAGTCATTGTGCATCGATTCAGCGACTTGGCCGTTTTCAATCATCTCGGCATATCGGACGCTGTATCTGGCCCAGGGGAACGCCTCCAGCCGGGCTTTGGGGATCGGCTCGCCGGTGCCTTCGCACATCCCGTACGTTCCTTCCTCAATTCGTTTTAACGCCAGCAGGATTTCCTGCACCGTCTTGCGTTCATTGGTCATCAATCCAAGGGTGAATTCCTGTTCGTAGTTATCGCTTCCGATATCGGCCATATGAATCGGCATACTGGACAGATCGCCGGCGGCATCCTGACGTGATTTCTTCAGAAATTCATTTTCGATATAATCTACATCGCCGGTGATTTCCTTCAGTTTGTCGATTAAAAGCAGCCGGAAATGCTTCAACTCGGCTTTCGAGAGATATGTTTTAACCTTTTTAGGTGCGGTTTGTTGTGTTTTAGTCGTATCGACTGCCTTGGCTGTCTTTGCCGAAGCGCGTTTTGCTGTGCGCTTTTGTTTTGTCGAGGCAGATTTTTTTTTCGAAACGGCTTTTTTTTTCGTCGATTTATTAGCCTTTTTTTTGACCGCCTTTTTACCGGCCGGTGTGGGTTTTGAGGTTTTTTCAGCCGTCAACTTTGAAGCTTTTGTTTTTTTGGAGGCCTTGGAGACAGTCGCCTTTTTTTTGGTAACCTTTTTTGCCACAGGAATTTACCCTTCAATCACCGGTTTTGGAATTCAACTCTGCCGCTCAAAGTAATAAAAGTTTAGCCATTTATTATATCTGATTATTCAAGCCAATGGAATGGAAATTATAAAACAAATAAACAGACCACCGCTATCCTTTTAAGTCTATAATATTGTGTTGACGCTGTCCCAATTTCCTGCATACTGACAGATGCACGATAGGCCCTGACAGTTTAACCTAATTGAAGAAGCAACGTACAGGATAAGGGGATTGCAATGTCCTCTTATCGCTCTTTTCTATTGGCTATTGTATGTTTACTGTTGCTTGGCGGGTGCTTTGAAGATGAGGCCATTATCACACTCAACAGCGACGGAAGCGGCACCTTTTCCCAAAAATTGACACTCTCTGAACGACTCATCACAGCCGCTTCGGATGACAACACGTCCAGCGACCTGCCGCCGATCACAATAGACGATGTTCGCAGCAAAATCGGCTCGGCATTCGACATCAGCGATATCCGTGAAACCGAACTGTCCGACGGCGGCAAAGTCATCGAAATCGAGGGAACCTTTGACAAACCGGAGGCGTTTTTTCTATCGGAATTTTGTCGGGAAACACTCCGCATTCGTCTTGCTCCGGCTGACGCGGGAAAAGCAGCGATTCACCATACGATGGAATCCAGCGACGACAGTTCGCCCGGCCCGACCCTGACGCAGCTTTACGGCCTGGCCAAAGGGATGTATGTCAGCAGAACCGTCCGCCTGCCTGCACCAATTGAGCGGACCAACGGTCAATTGAGCGACGACAACAGAGCCGTGCAATGGGAAATGGATCTGCGAAATCAACAGGGACTTGAACAGACCAAAGCGTTTGTGGAAGGTGCGGACAAAGGAAAAGGCATCGCTGTTTTTGACGCTTCAGCCCTGACCTTCAGTTTACCGCTTCAAGTGGAAACAACGGCCGAATCGACTGCATCCAAGCAAGAAGACACGGCGGCGTTGCCTTCTCTTGCCGGAATGTCGGACCCAAATCTCTTTCAGGCAGATGTGGCCTGGTTGAGCGTCAATAAAAAAAGGACGGCCGATGGCGAGCTGACAATGTCAGATTTTCAAATCGGCATCGAACTGCGATGGAATGAAGGGGTTAACCCGACGCGATGTGAACCGGCGGTACTGACCAACGCACGAGACGATACCGGCAAGGATTTGCTGACTGATTCGCGTCAAATGTCCCGTCAAATCAGTGATTTTGAACGTCGAAACAGAAAAAAAGAATTGACCCGTGAATTGGCCCTGCCTTCCGAAAACGCACGAACACTCAAGGCAATCTCCGGCTATCTTGAGGTCGTCGCGGAAACCGAAACCCGACAGATTCTCATCGATAACATCCATTCGCTGGCGACCTGTCCGATGTGAATCAATGTCGGCTCGATGTGGTCGTGGCTGAAAAAACGGTCAACGTTCCCTTTTCGCTGGCTGAGATAGCGCTGCCTTAGCAAGAGCCTGAAACCGAACAAATTGTCAGTGAGTCCTCGAAATTCCCGTCGGCACCACCACACGACGGCCCGCAATGGTTCCCTGGGCAACCTGGACTTCAAAGAAGGATTCGATGGTCGAGGCATCAAGCCCTTTTGCGTCGCGCCGACAGGCCGTGCGTCCGTCCGCGGCCATCAACAAAAACGAATCGGCGTAATGCTGGATGAGGTTGATGTCGTGACTGACCAGAACGATGGTTTTGTTCTCATTTTGACGAAGGTCTTTGAGCAGTTCAAAAATCCGGATCTGATGTTTCAAATCCAGATGGCTGGTCGGCTCATCCAGCAGCAGCACAGGCGTTTGCTGGGCCAAAGCACGGGCGATAAAAACACGCTGCCGTTCACCGCCGCTCAGCGCCGTCAACGGCCGCTCGGCAAAACGGAGCGTATCGGTCATTTCCATCGCCCGCTCTGCTAAATGAGCATCGTGCGGCGTTTCGAACAGTTTGCCGGTCGGCAGATATCGCGACATCAATACCGTCTCGCGCACGGTAAACCCGAAGGCGGGTGTGGTACTTTGACGAACCATTGCCATCACGCCGGCCAGCCGAACACGCCGATAATCCTGAATCGGTTTGTCCTGCACGCGGATTTGTCCCGATTGCGGCGTCAGCAGCCCGGCCAGCAGATTCAGCAGTGTGGTCTTGCCCGATCCGTTCGGGCCAAGTATCGCCAGAAAATCGCCGGATTGAACCGAAAACGTCAATTCCCTCAATATCGGTTCAGAGCGATACGCAAACGAGAGGTTGTGAACATCAATCAGACTCATTTGCTCCCCCAAGGCAGATTTTTGGTATGGCGTACAAGCAGAATCAGAAAAAACGGTCCGCCGACCATGGCCGTCACCACGCCGACCGGCAACATCGCCGGCGCAACGACCACTCGCGCGATGGCATCGGCCAGCGCCACAAACGCCCCGCCGACAAGGGCACTGACGGGAATGAGCTGACGATGATCCGGCCCTGCCGCCAGACGCACCGCATGGGGCACAATCAGCCCCACAAAACCAATCAGCCCGCCCAGACACACCGCCGCGGAGGTCATCAGCGCCGAGACCGCAAAAGCAGTAAAACAGACGCTTGAGATCGACAGCCCCGCCGACGCGGCCTCTTCTGGGCCGAAACTGAGCAGATTCAGCGACGGCCCCAGCCGCAGCAACACCATGACCCCTGCCGCCACAAGCAAGGCCGTCGCAGCGACCACCTCAAACCGCTGCATCTGGGCAATACTGCCCATCAGCCAGAACATCGTTGTCTGGACCTGCCGTGCACGCGCGATCGAGGTCAAAAACATAATCAGCGCCGAAAAAAAAGCGTTGACCACCACGCCGGCCAGCAGCAGCGCCGTCATATTGGCGCGCCCGGCAGCCCGGCCGATCAGCCAGACCAGCCACGTCGTACAGAGGGCGCCGACAAAGGCCGCCAGCATCATCGCACTGACGCCCATCAGCGACCATGTCCAACCCAGCATCACCGCCGTCATCGTGCCCAGTCCGGCCCCGCTGGAAATGCCCAGGATATACGGATCGGCCAACGGATTGCGCAGCACCGCCTGAAAGACACAGCCGGCCGCGGCCAGCGCCGAGCCGATAATCGCCGCCAGCAACACCCGCGGCAGACGAATACGAAACAGAATCTCATAATCCATATTCATCCGCCCGTCGTGAACAGGGCCGCGCAGCGCTTCAACCAGCGAAACCGGTTCCGACCCGACCAGCAGGCAAACCCCAAGCACGACGACCAAAAAGGCCGCTGCCGCGATGATTCGAAAAAGCAACGCTTTCGGCGTCAGGGACATCGTTCACTCCTGCCATACGCAACGGGCAATCTGTTCCAGCGCCTGATCCAGCCGCGGACCGAGCCGGGAGACCACATCGCCGTTCAGGACATATATTCGACCGTTTTGCACCGCCGGAACCGAGGCATACGCCGCGTAAAAAGCCTCGGCCGAGCGCCGCTGGTCGGCCAACCGCTCCGGTTCATCAGTTGGTTCAACAATAACATCAGGTTGGGCGACCAGAATCTGCTCGGCGCCGACGGGCGGATAGATATGCCGCGTCGGACCAATGGCATTGACGCCGCCGACCAACTCGATCAGCTCATTGACAAAAGTCTTCGTTCCGGCCACACGCAGCGGCTCGCGCTGAATCACCCAAAGCACTTTCGGACGCCGACGCCCGGCATAGCGGCGATGCATCCGCTCCTGAGCCGCCTGCAACTGTTCGACCAGCGTCTGAGCCTGTGCAGTACGGTCCACGGCGTGTCCGACTGTCAAAATCGCATCGAAAAGCTGCGAAACGGTTTCAATTTCGAGCGTCAGCGTCTTGCAGTCGAACGCCGCAAGCCGCTCGGCCAATTGACGCTGCTGCTCAAAGCCAAGGGTAACCACCAGCGTGGGACGCCGGGCCAGTACCGCTTCGATGTCCGGCTGCCAGAAGGTGCCGATCCGTCGTTTTTGCTGCGCCGCCGGGGGATAATTGCAATGCCGCGTTACACCGACGATCTGCTCATCCAGCCCCAAAGCAAAGAGTATCTCGGTCAGATTCGGCGCCATTGAGACGATCCGCATCGCGCCCTCTTCGGACGAAGCGACCGGCTGATTTTGTTCGGCACAACCGACCAGCCAACAGAGTATCGCACTCAGCGCCCATAAGCTATGTTTGAAGGGGCCGCCGGCGGTACTTTGAAATATGAAATGTGCAATTTGAAATTTCATCAAAACCCCGTCCGCTTGAATTGCTTATCGAGGTCTTTGCGCGAAAAAACCAGCGTTGTCGGCCGTCCGTGCGGGCAGCGGCTGGTCCGCTGCACCACATCTTTGTTGGCCAGCAGATGGGCAATTTCCGCCTCCGAAAGCGGCTGACCGGCCTTGACGGCGGCCTTGCACGCGGCCATATCCAGAATCTCGTGCAGCAGCCGTTCTTCATTGCTGTGTCCCTCGTCTTCGACGAGTTTGTCCAGCAGTTCAACAACAAACGCCGTCGGCTCAACGCGCTCCAGCAGCATCGGAAACGCCTGCACCGCCAGTGTATTCGGCCCGAACATCTCGATTTCAACGCCGATTTTTTCAATCAAATCGCGATGCTTTTCCAGTGCGTCGGCCTGGGCGGGCGTCGCCTCAAAAGGATGCGGCATCAACAGACGCTGCGACGGCAGCCGCCCTTCGCGCAAGCGGACGCACATCTGCTCATACAGGATACGTTCGTGCAGTGCATGCTGATCAATGACCATAAAGCCGTCGGCGTCGGGCACGACCAGATAGCTGTTGTCCACCTGCAAGTACGTCCTGGGCTTCCAGTCTTCCTGCAGCGCCGATCCGCTTTGGCCAAACGAGTCTGTCTGTCCTGACACACTGTGCGGCGGCGGAGTTTTTGATCGTCCGGCCGAATAGGACCGCTTGAAATCGAACGACCGCTGAGTCGAAGCGGGTTGGGGCGTCTTGAAGAAATCCTCCATCGCCCGCTCGATGCGCTGCTGACGGTCGCGGCTTTCGGCATGACCGAAGCGTTCACTCGGCACAAAAACCTCCGGCGCCGGCAGGCAGGCGCCAACATCCAGATTGGTGCTGAGCAGCTTGTCGCGCAGCAGCGCCAGCACTTCAGAATAGACCAGATTGGGGTTGTCAAAACGCACCTCCACCTTGGTCGGATGAACATTGACGTCGAAATCTTCCGGCGGCATCTCAATGAACAGAAAAACGACCGGATACTTGTTCGGCTCGATCAGGCCGCGATAGGCTTCTTTGACGGCGTGCAGAATAAAGCGGTCGCGAATGAACCGGCGATTGAGAAAGACATATTGATATTTTCCGCTGGAGCGCGCCCCAACCGGTCGTCCGAGCAGCGCCCGCAGCCGCATGCCGCGCTCCTGTCGAGTGGTTTCGAGCAGGTCGTCGGCCATTTGCGGCCCGAACAGCAGGCCGATGCGCTCGCGCAGGCCCTGCCCGCTGAGCAGATGATGCGCCTGTCGGTTGTTGTGCGTAAGCGTCAGATCGAGCGATTCGTGCGATAAGGCAATCCGCGTAAAATGCTCGGCGATGTGGTTCATTTCGGTGTTGGCGGTACGCAGAAATTTGCGGCGGGCCGGCAGTTTGTAAAACAGATTGCGCACCTCAATCGTCGTGCCCGTATCCCCGGCGCACGGGACAACCGGGCCTTTTTGGCCGCAGTCGATTTCAATGCGGTGGGCGCCGATGGCATCCGGCGTGCGGCTGGTGACGCTGGCTTTGGCGACCGCGCCGATACTGGCCAGCGCCTCGCCGCGAAAACCCATCGTGCGAATGCCCAGCAGATCATCGGCGGTGCGGAGTTTGCTCGTGGCGTGCGGCTCGAAGGCCAGCGCCAAGTCGTCGGCGGCCATCCCCCCGCCGTCATCGACGACACGAATCAAACGACGACCGCCGTCCTCAACGTCAATGACAATACGACCGGCCCCGGCGTCGATGCTGTTTTCCAGCAGTTCCTTGACGACGCTGGCCGGGCGCTCAATCACCTCGCCGGCCGCGATCATATTGACCATATTGTCATCAAGGACGGCGATCCTGCCCATTCAAAATCACTCCGCTAAGTGAAATCCGAAGCACGAATATCGAAATCCGAAAAAATAATTAATGACCATTTTTTCAAATGCCGTGCTCTGCATTTCGGATTTTATATCAAAAGGCTTTCTCCGGTCATTTCATCAGGCTTGTCAACGCCCATCACTTCCAGAAATGTCGGCACGACATCGGCCAGACGTCCGTTTTTCATTTTGCGGCCTTTGAACTGTTCGTCAAAGACAATCAGGGGCACATCGCCGACCGTGTGAGCGGTGTGCGGCATATTGTTCTGGAAATCCCACATCTTCTCGAAATTGCCGTGATCGGCCAGAATGACGGCGCTGCCGCCAAGCGATTTGACCTTGTCCAGCACCTTGCCGACGCAGGCGTCAACGGTCTTGCAGGCCTTGACCGCCGCTTCGAGGACGCCGGTATGTCCGACCATATCGGGATTGGCAAAGTTGCAGATAATCACATCAAATTCGCCGCTGTCGAGCTTTTCACAAATCACATCGCACACTTCCGGGGCGCTCATTTCCGGCTTAAGGTCGTAGGTCTTGACCTTGGGCGAAGGGACAATCTGACGCTGTTCACCGTCAAACGGCTTTTCCTGGCCGCCGTTGAAGAAAAAGGTCACATGGGCGTATTTTTCGGTCTCCGCGCAGCGAAACTGCTTCAGTCCGAGCTTGCTGAAATACTCGCCGGCAATGTTGGGCATTTTACGCACCGGGGTAAAGGCCGCCGGCGCCGGAATCGTCGCGTCGTATTCGGTCATACAGACATAATACACATCCGGTCGGGTCTTGCGCTGGAATCCCTCAAACGACTCATCGACAAACGCACGGGTCATCTCGCGCGGGCGGTCGCCGCGGAAATTAAAAAAGACAACACTATCGCCGTCCTCAACCAGCGCCACGGGCTTGTCCTCTTGACCGACGATATTCGTCGGGGCGATAAACTCATCGGTTTCGTTTTTGTCGTAACTGGTCTTGACCGCCTCGGCGGCGCTGCGCGCCTGGCGGCCGATGCCGCGGGTCATACACTCATAGGCCGCCTGCACGCGATCCCATCGCTTGTCTCGATCCATGGCATAAAACCGCCCCGTCACCGTGGCGATTTGTCCGACGCCGATATCGGCCATTTTCTTTTCAATGTCCGCCAAATAACCGGCGCCGCTGGTCGGCGGCGAATCGCGTCCGTCGGTAAAGGCGTGCAGATAGACATCCTTTAATCCTCTGCGTTTGGCCAGTTCAAGCAGGCCGTACAGATGCTCCAGCAGCGAATGCACGCCGATGTCGCTGCACAGCCCCATCAGATGCAGCTTGCTGTTGTTTTTCAGGGCGTGGTCAACGGCTTTGTTGAGCTGTTCATTGTCGAAAAACGAGCCATCCCGAATGGCCACGGTGATCCGCACCGAGTCCTGATAGACAATCCGACCGGCGCCGATATTCTGGTGTCCGACTTCGCTGTTGCCCATGGTTCCTTCCGGCAGCCCGACGTCCTCGCCGTAGGTCCGCACCAGACAATTCGGATACGCCGCCATCAGCATGGCATCCACCGGCGGTTTGGCAACCTTAATCGCGTTATATTCATCCTCCTGCGGGTTGGGGTTGTAGCCCCAGCCGTCGCGGATAATCATCACACAAGGCCGCTTTCGCAGCGGCGTCTTTTTATCGCTCATCGGGTTCCTTTCTTTAGGCTGTTTCCAATACCAATCAATAGTCAAACCAGTATAAAAGAACCGCCCACGGGTGTCAATTGCAGATTTGCGCGAACAGTCCCATAAAACAACAGAAACAAGATATACCTGACATAAAAATAAACCTAAATGGAATCTTTTTGACATTCCTCGGTAAATTGGCTATACTTTGCCGCGGAATTTGTCGTAAACTGAATTAACCGCCGTAGTTGGGGCATTTGAATCGGAAAGGGTCTTTTGATGACGGGTTTTCAAAACGTACGACGCCTCGTTTTGTTTGTGCCGATTTTAGCGGGATTTCTGGCGAGCGGCTGCGTTTTTTGGCCGTGGACGGAAACACTGTCCAAAGACGAGCTGGCCGCTCAGGAACTTCAACGGCAGCGTCAACAGGCCGTCAGTCTGTATGTGGATGCGATGATGCTGAATGACATCGAGAATTATGCCGCCGCCCTTGACAAACTGGAACAGGCCACTCAGCTCCACAAAGAGTTTGCTCTTGCATTCTCGATGAAAGGCGACTTGTATCAGGCATTGCAGCAGTACGAACAAAGCGCCGACGCCTACGAGCAGGCCGCGACGCTGGATCCCTGGTCATTCAAAGACTTTTTTAATCTGGGCAAAGTCAGCGAGATTCTCAAACAATATGCGCGCGCCGCTCATGCGTTTGTCGCCGCGGCCAAACTCAAACCGGAGCATTATGAGGCGCACGTCGGCGCAGCGCGCAGCTTTTTTGAGTTAAACGACCTCGGACAAGCACAGGAATACGCCCAAAAGGCGAAAACAATCGACCCCGACCAGCCCGATGCGGAGTTTTTGCTGGGCAATATCTATATCGAACAAAAAGACAATCTTCAGGCCATCAACGCTTATCGTCGTGTTCTTGAATTACAGGGCAATCAGCCGGATGTGATGGTCTCTCTGGCGCGCGCCTACCTGCGGGCCGAACGGTTCAGCTCGGCCATCGAACTGTTGACCGATGTGCTTGAACGCGAACCGGAAAACGGGGTGGCTTATCAGTATCTCGGATTTGCCCAATTAAAGCTCAAGCAAACCGAAGAGGCAATCGAAAGCTACAAGCAGGCGGTACGGCTGAGCCATGACGACTGGATGGCGCACAAGAGTCTGGGAGTCGCTTATATGCTGTGGGCGATTCAAAACAACAACGATGAGAGGATCAAGGCGCTGGCGATTGAGCAATGGAATATCTCGCTTCAGATCAACCCCGACCAGCCGCAACTGCATGAGCTGATGGCCAAATACAACTAACGCCCTGAGCCGCGATGACACACCGCCCGCCGACAAAAAACCGCGAGACGATGCCGCCGCAACGCCGACCGAACGCCGGCGATTCGATTCTGTTTCTGTCAATCAGCCTCATCGGAGCGGCGCTGGATTTGTGGTCCAAATACGCCGTGTTTCATTGGCTGGAAGGAACGCTGAGTCAACAATATACGCTGATTAACGGCTTTTTGCGATTCATCATAGCGGAAAATCCCGGCGCGGCGTTCAGCTTGTTTTCCGGGATGCGATGGATGTTTGTCGGCGTCTCGATGATTGCCCTGATTGTCATTAACACCCTCTTTGTATTGGGCAAGCTGACCCCCCGGCTGACGCTGGCGGCGATGGGCTGTATCCACGCCGGCGTCATCGGCAATCTGTACGACCGATTGTTCAACGAAGGACGGGTGCGGGATTTTATTGATGTCTATGTGGGCAGTTATCACTGGCCGACGTTTAATGTGGCCGATTCTCTGCTGTGTATCGGGGTGGGAATCCTGCTGATAACCGGCTTGACCTCCTCGGACAAACATTGACTTGCCCCCTGCTCAGCTCAAACCGACGCCTCTTCGAAAACTCCAATTCTCAATTCTACATTCTACATCACAGTCCCAACTGGTCAAATACCTGCTCGGCGACATATAAAGGCGTTCTGAGTCCTGCGGCCAAGGCAATCGCATCCGACGGCCGACTGTCAATCGCAATCGTCTCTGCGCTCCGCCGGACATAAATCGTCGCAAAGAAAGTATGATCGCGCAGATCATTGATCACTACTTTCTCAATGGTTCCGCCCATCTGCTCGATGACCTGCTCCAGCAGATCATGGGTCAGCGGTCGCGGCAGCTCGATGCCTTTCAGACGTCGGTCGATGGCAAGAATCTCCGGCATTCCGATCACAATCGGAAAACTCCGTTGGCCGTTCAGTTCCCGCAGTACGATGATCTGCTGATCCACTTGCTCATTGATAATAATCTGGGCCAGTTCGACCTGAATATCCATAAGGGATCCTTTCGCCAAAGTTCCGCCGTCCATTACCGCTCCAATTCGGCCAGGTGTTTGCTGACCGCCTCAAGCTGTTCGGATAATTCCGCCAGTTTCCGGCGTGTCTGTTCAACGACTTCCGGCTTGGCGCGGGTCAGGAAGTTTTCATTGCCGAGCTTGGCCTGTAACGGACGAAGACCGTTTTCGATAAATTCTTTCTGTTTTTGCAGTCGTTGACGTTCCGCCTGCGGGTCGATCACATCGTGAACGTACAGCCGCACCTCTTCGACAATCGCCGCAGCGGCATTAGCGGGCTTTTCCAGATCGGCCGCAATGTGCACATTCTCCAGACCGGCAAGCTGTTTGATCAGCGCTGATTGAGCCGTCAGCAACTTGCTGACCGACGCCGACGCCGACAGCGAGGCCGTCAGGGATTGAGACGGAGCGATGTTGTACTGACTGCGGATGTCCCGAATCGAACGAATAATGTTTTGGATTAGATCAATCTGCTTTTCGCAAGACTCATCCATCCACTGATCCAGCGGTTCGGGCCACGGGGCAATCATAATTGAATCGTCCGACGTTAACTCCCTCAACCCGTTCAGGCCGCGCTTGGGGGCGATTGAATTCAGATTCTGAAAGATCCCTTCGGTAATGAACGGCACGAACGGATGCAGCAGCCGCAGAATCTGATCCAATACAAACGCCAGCACATTCTGCGCCGTATCACGGGCATCTTGCCCGTGTTTTTGATTCACGGGCGAGACGCCCGTGCTACGATCCTGCATTCGCGGCTTGCACCATTCGAGATACCAATCGCAAAAATCATTCCAGAAAAAGCGATACAACTCGTTGATCGGTTCATTGAATTTATACGCCTCCAGCGTCTCGGTGACCGTCTTGATCGTCCGTGCCAGTCGCGACAGAATCCATCGGTCGGTCAAATCCATCCGCTGCGCGTCAAACGCAGCCGGATCGACGCCCTCCAGATTCATCATTGCAAACCGCGAGGCGTTCCAGAGCTTGTTGCAGAAACTGCGTCCGAGGTCAAACTTCGGCGAACTGTTGACCGTCCGCCCGTCCGGCAGCTTCAGCGGCGCAACCGGCATTCGCACATCCTGGGTGTCGGTGGTCATACTGGCCAGTATAAACCGCATCGCGTCGGCGCCGTGGCTGTCAATCGCTACCAGCGGATCGATGCCGTTGCCCAGGCTCTTGCTCATCTTGCGGCCCTGGCCGTCCTGAATCATCGCGTGAATATACACATCGCTGAACGGAATATCGCCCACGCAGTACTGGCCCATCATCACCATCCGCGAGACCCACAGCGTGATAATCTCCCGCGCCGTACACAACACATCCGTCGGATAAAACGTCTTGAGTTCATCCGTCTCGTCCGGCCAGCCCAGCGTACTGAACGGCCACAACGCCGACGAAAACCACGTATCCAGCACATCGTCGTCCCGCACCCAGCCTTCAGCCTCCATCGCCTTTTCAAGCTCATCGAAACCGGCCTTCACGCAGGCATACGTCACCGGTCCCTGCTCGGTTTCCACAACGCGGCAAAACGTCCCGTGAGCACAGCGATTTTCATGTCGTCCGGCTTTTGACCAGATTGGAATTTGATGCCCCCACCAAAGTTGCCGGCTGATCGGCCAGTCGCGGAGGTTTTCCAGCCACGTCTGATAGGTCTTGCTGTAGCGCTGCGGATAGAACTTGAGCCGCCCGTCCAGCAGCGGCGCCAGCGCCAACCCCGCCAGCGAATTGACCGGCACATCCGTGTCTTTAATATAAGTAACACCATCACGCTTTTCTGTTTCAAATCGTCCATCGTCAATCGTCAATCGACAATTCTTAATCGGCTTCTTCACCGCCACATACCACTGATCCGACAGATACGGCTCAATCGGCACATGGCTGCGGTAGCTGTGGCCGACCTCGTGGGCGTAGTCGCGCACCTGCTCGAGCAGGTTTTCCTGTCGGAACCATTCGACAATCGCCTCGCGCGCCTCGAACCGATCCATCCCCAAGAGAAACTGCGCGTCTTCGCCGCCGTCTGTCCAGCCGTGTCTGTCGCTGATCGAACCGTCCGGCGCCATCACATTAATCACCGGCAGGTTATGCCGCTGACCGATTTCCCAGTCATTGGGGTCGTGCGCGGGCGTAACCTTCAAAAAGCCGGTGGAAAATTTTGCCTTCTCATCCTCACTGTTCGGGTCGGGCAGCACCACATGATCGTCGGCGACGATCGGAATCAGCCGCCCGACAATCGGCAGCCGCACCCTTTTGCCGACAAGATATTCGGCTCGCGGGTCATTGGGGTTCATCGCCACGGCCGTATCGCCCAGCATTGTCTCCGGACGGGTCGTTGCAACGGTAATATGCTTGATGGCGCCACCATCGATGGCAACGGGATTTTCCAATGGGTACTTCAAATACCAGAAAAACCCCTGCACGTTCTGGTGTTCCACCTCATCATCGGCCAGGACCGTCTGCGTGGCCGGGTCCCAGTTGACCAGCCGCTTGCCGCGATAGATCAGCCCGTCCTTGAA
>OMKS01000929.1_pt1 | contig 27106 bp, 27 predicted proteins | sample 1674721 | NCBI WGS metagenome assembly OMKS01 (sample SAMN06264996, study PRJEB25208) | sediment metagenome | isolation source: hot spring sediment | place: USA: California | collected 2014-09-02 | reverse complement strand
AGTGAATTTTTTTGAGTAAAATGTTAAATTCTCTGTGCTCTCTGTGTCTCTGTGGTGAAATCTAGGCTTATTTCAGTACAGCCCGCTATAACATCCAACTTAAAGCTGCAAAAATGGGTCAAGGTCTCAAACTTTGGAATTTGAGGCAAACTAACTTGGGGGAATTCATCCACCGTCGGGAGATTGGAGGGAGATTCTACCGCCAAGTGCAGGATCTCTGGCCACGTCTCGTTCATCCACACCGCTTGCTCCTGGGCCACATCTTCCAGGGGATCAGAGACGAACCGGGCTTTCTGATACGAGTAGTCCTTGTTCTTTGACATCTCCGCCAGGTAGTGCGGATTGTACGCCGCGCCAAAGCGCGTCAGGATCAGGTCTTGGATCAGCCCGGTGGTCCAGCATCCACAGTCATACCCCGCAGACTCGCGACCCTCATCAATCGCCGTGTTCCACGGCGAAGACGTGTGAGTGCAGGTTGGCGATCCAGGCCTTGCCCTCCTGAGTGACGTGCAGGTAGCGCAGGGCGTCCTGGATGTAGGGGCTGATGGTGTGCCAGTAGAACTTGGCGAAACTCTTGCGCATATCGCCGGGACTTTTGTAGCCCCGGGGGGCGTTGGCGCCGATCTCCTCGAACTCGTGGAACAGCGCCGGTATTTTCCGCAGGTATTCCGGGTCGCCGAGTTGGCCGATGAAGTCAGCTGCCCGCAAAAGGCCCGGGTAGTTCCGGGTGTCGTGATAGAATGCGTCGTCCGGCGGCGGGAAGCGCGTCATTTCGATGAAACTGACGATCAGTTCGGCGTCGATGTCCCGGAGCAAGCGCTGGCCGAAACGCTCGCGGACGAAGGCCTTGCTGCGGTCCAGGTGGTAAGGGGTCAGGGCCGCATCGGTCGATCCCGGCGGGATGGACGCCGTCTCCCCGTCGATGCCGGTGGCGAACACGTCGTCACCGTCGTCCCGGCAGATGCCCTTGACGTAACCGATGTCGTGGCACAACAGCGCCACGGTGAAGTGAAACCAGTCCCGGGGCGAGACGCCGCCCTCGAGCAGGTGCTTGCCCTGCAAAATCGCCTGCCCCACCGACGTGACCATGATGGTGTGCTCGACGTTGTGGTAGAGCATGTCGGAGTTGGCGATGTTCTCCAGGGCCAGGCGGCCGGCCCATCGGGCGATCTCGCCGTAGGGTGGGTCGGTGACCCCGTAGTTTTGCTGATACGTGTCCATCAGTTCCTGCACGAAGTGCTCGATCACCAGCTTGCGGATGTTTAACATAGGATGCCCCCTGATGATTCCATTATAGACCCACATTGGGCGTGAGACAAGTTGCAACCTGCAACCTGCAACCATCCACCCTTTGGCAATTCAGCGGAATTGTGTATAATGCGGGCCGATGTACAACATGATGGGAGAGAAACGATGCGGATCGTGATGATAGGCCCGTTCGGGATGCGGCCCCGGGGCACGATGGGTGTACGGGCGCTGCCGATGGCCCAGGCGCTGGTCGAGCGCGGCCACGCGGTGACGATGGTGATGCCACCCTGGCAGAACCCAGAGGATGCGGGGCGCTGCTGGCGCGAGAGCGGCGTCGAGATCGAGAACGTCCCGCTGCCGCCCGGCGCGGCGGGGCTTTTCCACCTGTCGACCGCCCTGCGACTGGCCCGTCGCGCGCGGGCTCTCCGGCCCGACGTGGTGCACCTCTTCAAACCGAAGGCGTACAGCGGCCTGGCCCATTGGCTGTTGGCCCATTGGGCCGGCGCCTTGTCCGGCACCCACCGGGCGCGCCTGGTCGTGGATACCGACGATTGGGAGGGACCCGGTGGGTGGAACGCCATCGCCGATTACAGCCTGGCCCAGCGGCGTTTCTTCGCCTGGCAGGAGCGCTGGGGCCTGACCCACGCCGACGCGGTCACCGTCGCCAGCCGGACACTGCAGAGCCTGGTGTGGGCCCTGGGCGTGCCCCCGGCGCGGGTCTTTTACCTGCCCAACGGGGGGGCGGGCAGTAGGATGGAGACGTCGGCGGTGAACGAGGAGCATGCCTCAAACTTTGCCGCGCCGACGATCCTGCTTTACACCCGTTTCTTCGAGTTCCCCGTGTCACGCGTGATCCAGGTGTTCAAGCGGGTGCGCGAGCGGATGCCCCAAGTGCACCTGTTGGTGGTGGGCCAGGGGCTCTTCGGCGAAGAAACAGAACTGTTTCGCCAGGCGGCTCAGGTTGGCTTGACCGTTGGCGAGGAAATTTCCCCAGACGGGGCGCCTGTCCGGGCGCTCGCTCACGATATAACCTATGTTGGCTGGGCGCCGGCCGAGACGTTGCCAGCCTACTTCGCCCGGGCTGACGTCGCCATCTATCCTTTCGACGACACGTTGCTCAACCGGAGCAAGTGCGCGGTCAAGTTGTACGATCTCCTGGCCGCGGGGGTGCCGGTGGTGGCCGAGGCGGTGGGAGAGAACCGGGAGATGATTCACCACGGCGAGACCGGCTGGTTGACGCCACCGGGCGACGAGGCAGCGTTCGCCGGGGCGTTGCTCCGCTTGCTGGAGGAGAACCGGTTGCGAGAGCGGTTGGGGCGGGCGGCGGCTCGAGATATGCGCCGCCGCCGCTCGTGGCAGGTCTTGGTGGAGACGGTCGAGCGCGCTTATGGCATGTCTAAGGGGGAGAGATGAGACGATTGATGCGATATTGGGGGCCGCCATTGGCTTTGATGGGCTTGATTTTCTTTCTCTCGGCCCAACCAGATTTGCCTGGCGCCCCGTCGCCGTGGCTGGAGATATTATTGAAGAAGGGCGGGCACGCCGCGGTTTACGGCGTGTTGGCCTGGCTTTACTGGCGGGCTTTGGATCATTATCTGGGAGATCGATGCTCGCCTCAGGCTATTCGCATCGCGAGTTTTTTGCTGGCGCTCCTGTATGGGATCAGCGACGAATATCACCAGACCTTCGTGCCGGGTCGCAACGGCAACCTGGTCGACATCGGTATTGATAGCCTGGGGGCGGGGGTTGCTATGGTGTTACATCACTGGTGGCAGCAGCGCCAGGCGCCTGACTAATCTCAGGCCCATCTTGACCGATGTCTTGATCCACGTCGTCCAGCCGTTCGATGACGATGTCACCGAAGAGTTGCTCCTGGCGCACCTGCACGCGATCCCGCTTGATCAATTCCAGGATTGCCAGCAGGGTGACGACGATCTCGATCCGGCTTCGGGCCTCGGTCAACACCTCGCGGAAGTTGATCTGGCGCCGCAGGATGAGGCGTTGCTCGATGTGCGCGATCTGCTCGTCGATGGTGACGGTGATGGGGGCGACGACGTCGTCGGCCGGCGAGGCGGGGACGGCGTTGAGGGCCTCCTGCACCATGCGCAGCAGGTCGTCGAGCGAGACCGCTCCCAGGTCTGGCCGGGGATCGAGGCGGGGCAGGGGGGCGATGCGCACGTAACTGTGCCACCCCTGTTGCTGCCGCTCGTTGAGCAATGCGGCGATCTCCTTGAAGCGCTTGTAGGCTCGCAGTTGTCGCACCAGGTCGTCGCCCACGTCCTCGGTCTCCGGTGGCGGGACCGGCGGGCGCGGGAGGAGAGCGTTCGACTTGATAAGCAGCAATTTGGCCGCCACGACGAGGAAATCGGCCAGTTCCCGGGCCTGGCGCTTTTCCAGCCGGGCCAGGTAGGCCATGTACTGCTCGGTGACCCGGGCCAGGGCAACAGTGGTGATGTCCAGCTCCTCGCGCTCGATCAGGTGAAGAAGCAGGTCCAGGGGGCCTTCAAAGACGGGTAGTCGAATTTCGTGTTTTAGAGACATCGCTTTAGCGCCAGATTATAACATGGAAGAGCAATTTTCCAAGATTTTACCATACCCTGATTCATGGTATAATCTCAGGGCAGCCCGGAGAAGCCATAGTGGCCGCAGATAACAAGCTTCGGGGTTGATAGTTTGTATAGATTATATATAGGAGAAATTAGTGTTCAACCCTCTTGATGCCTTTCTCGGGTTGTTTTCTTTAGATATCGGGATCGATCTGGGCACCGCCAATACCCTGGTCTACGTGCGGGGTAAGGGGGTGATCATCAACGAGCCATCGTGGGTGGCCATCGAGCGGGACAGCAACCCGTTGAAGGTTTTGGCCATTGGTTCGGAGGCGAAAGAGATGGTCGGGCGGACGCCGGCTAACATCGTCGCCATCCGCCCCTTGCGCGACGGCGTGATCTCGGAGTTCGACGTGACCAAGGCGATGCTGGATTATTACATCAAACGAGCACACAGTCAATTGTTGTTGCCGTTCCCGCGCCCGCGCGTCGTCGTTGGGATCCCGAGCGGCGTGACCGAGGTCGAGAAGCGAGCTGTGTACGACGCGGCGATCTCGGCCGGCGCGCGCGAGGCGTACCTGATCGAAGAGCCGATGGCGGCGGCCATTGGCGCTGGCCTGCCGGTGACCGAAGCCCGGGGTAGTATGGTGGTGGACATCGGCGGCGGTACGACCGAGGTGGGGGTCTTTTGCCTCGGCGGCATCGTGGTCAGTCGCTCGCTCCGTATCGCCGGCGACGAGATGGACGAGGATATCACCCAGTACATGCGCCAGAAATACAACCTCTTCATCGGCGAGCGAATGGCGGAGCGGGTCAAGATGACGGTCGGGTCGGCCTATCCCCTGGACGAGGAGTTGACGATGGTGATGCGGGGCCGCAACCTGGTCACCGGTCTCCCCGAGGCGATCGAAATCAGCAGTATCGAGATTCGAGAGTCGTTGAGCAATTCGGTGGGCATCATCTTGGATCAAGTCAAGGATACGTTGGACGAGACGCCGCCGGAGCTGGTGGCCGATTTGATGGAGACCGGCATCTGTCTGGCCGGGGGCAGCTCACAGTTGAAGGGGTTGTCCGATCGCGTCAGCGAGGAAACGAACATGCGGGCCTGGGTAGCGCAGGAATCGATGACGTGTGTGGCCCGAGGCGCGGGCAAGGTGTTGGAATCGCTGGATACCTTGCGCGAGGTCCTGGTGAGCACGGATGACCGGCGTCCCCGTCAATCCTCTGAGTTTTAGTTTGTTTTGTATGCTGCTTGGTGTTGGCGGCTGCTTCGATCACGTCGCTGACAGGTGGTTGCTCGTATGAGGGATACGCCCCGTCGTTCCTGGTTGCCCCTGGTCTTGTTCGTCATCGGTGCGCTCCTCCTGGTTTTCGGTGAGGTCGGTTATCTCTCTCCCCTGGAACAGGGCGCTCACTACGTTCTGGACCCTTTCCAACGCCTCTTTTCCGCGGCTGCGGCGGCGATGGGGGATACGTTCCAGGGGGTGCGCGAGTTGCGTGAACTGCGCATAGAGGTGCAGACCCTGCGCGAACAGGTCAACGCATTGACGGCCGAGAACGTCCGTCTACGAGAATACGAGGCCGAGGTTCAGCAACTCAAGGCGCTGGAGAATTTCATCAGCGAGTATCCTGTCACGGCTTTCGTGGGCGCAAATGTCGTCGGACGGGATGCGTGTCAGATCTACCCTTGTGGCGAGGTCGTGGGCGTCGATCCTAACCCGTATCTGCGATACGTCACCATCAACGTCGGGAGCCGGCAGGGGGTGGCGGTCGGTATGCCGGTGGTCAGCGGTGGTCCGGGATTGATCGGGCGTATCGCCGAGGTCGCGCCCCGCACGGCCAAGGTGCAGTTATTGACCGATCGGGAAAGTTCCGTCGCCGCGATCCTGCAGGATTCGCGCGTCACCGGCCTGGTCGTGGGTGAGCAGTTGCAGGAACTCCTGCGTATGGTGTACATCCCCCAGGATAAAGAGATCCAGGTCGGCGACCGGGTATTGACTTCTGGATTGGGCGGGTTGATGCCCAAGGGGTTGGTCATCGGCCAGGTGATCGAAGTGGAAAAGATGGATTACGAATTGTTCCAGGCGGCCACCGTCCGCCCGGCGTTGGATTTATCGCAGGTGGAGATGGTCCTGGTGATCACCGAATTTCAGCTGATCCCGATTGACCAGCCCGAACCGGCGCTTGAGCCGACGCCGACCGGCTAAGCTGCATCGTGCCATCGTCCCTCTCTCCACCACTGCTTATGATCTGTAACTTGTGTACGTGCAACTTGCACACTTGCAACTTGCATACTTATTAGAGGTGCAACATCGATCTATACCTGACGATCCCATTATTGACGATCATCGCGCTGTTTCAGACGGTTGTGCTGGCCCGTGTCGAACTATGGGGCGCGCGGCCGAATCTGATGTTGCTGCTCGTGTTGGTCTGGTCGATCGTACGTGATCTGGACGAGGGTTTGATCGTTGCCTTGATCGGCGGTTTGATCCTCGACCTATTTTCTGGCGGTCCGCCGGGGTCGATGGTGCTGGGATTGCTGGCGGCGGCCTTTTTGGCCGGGCAGAGATGGGGGCGCGGCGTTGGTTTGCCGATCATCACGTTGTGGTTTTCGGCCTTGATTAGTGTGTTGGCCTATCACGTCGTCTTGCTGACGGTGCTGGCCTGGACACGATACCCTGTGGATTGGGGCAGGGCGTTTCTGAGCGTGGCGCTTCCATCGGCGCTGCTCAATGCGGCGTTGGCCCCTTTTATCCGGCCGCCTTTGTCCTGGTGGGCGCGGAGAACGCGTCGGGAGAGGAGTTTCGTGGCGTGAATCGGAAAGCCCAGCGCAAAAATCAAGGACGCGCTCGTCCTCAGCCAGCCGTCGAGGGAAAGTGGGCGGCGCGCTGGACGGCTATCAAGGCTGCCCCCCGGGTCGTGGTGTTGTTTCTGTTCATCCTGGGGATTTTCTACGTCTTTGGCCGTCGATTGTGGTATATGCAGTTTGTCGAGGGGGAGCTGTACAGTGCGGCGGCGGAGCAGCAGAGCACGCGTGAAATCACCGTCCCGGCTGCGCGGGGTATTATTTACGATCGGAACGGGACTCAGTTGGTCCGCAACGTGCCCAGTTTCCGGGTGACGGTCATTCCGGCTTATCTGCCCACCGGCGAGGGTAGAGGAATCGTGATCGCCAGCCGCGAGGCAGAGAACGTCCTCATCCGGCTGGCCTTTTTGCTCAACATGCCCTACACCACCGCAGGGGGTGGTATGGGCGCAGCAAATCCAGCCCCCGGTGTGCGCGATATTCTCCGCAACGTGGTCAAAGACAGGGATGGGAATGAGGTCCCATTTTCGATGTATTACCGCGCCGTCACCATCAAGCGGAACGTGGACCGGGAGACCGCCATGCTGGTCGCCCAGCAGTCATTGGTTCTCCCGGGCGTCTCGGTCGAGGTCGAACCGGTGCGGGAGTATCTCTACAGCCCATTGATGTCGCAGATTATGGGTTATCTCCTGCCGATTCCCGAAGAGGTGGCGGAAGTGCGGCGGGCCAAGGGCTATGATCCAGCAACCGATCGCATCGGCTACGCCGGGGTCGAGGCCGTTTACGAGGATTATCTGAAAGGGGCCAAGGGACATCAGATCATCGAGGAGGACGTCCTGGGCCGTCTCGTCCGGGTCGTGGCGGAGGTGGATGCACCCGTGCCCGGCGACAACGTCTATTTGACGATCGACCTTGAGTTGCAAGCGTTCGTGGAGCAGGCGTTGCAAGAAGGGATGGACGCCCCCCGCGTGAATTCCCCGCGCGGCGTGGCGATTGTGATGAATCCGCAGACCAGTGAGATCCTGGCGATGGTCAGCCTGCCGACTTACGACAATAACATCTTCACCAGGGGTGCCTCGACGCTGGAGTTGCAGCACTTGTACGGGGATACCCACCGGCCGATGATCAACCACGCGATTATGGATCGCCTGCATCCGGGGTCGGTGTTCAAGGTGGTGATCGCCTCGGCCGCCTTGCAAGAGGAGATCGTATATCCGCAGCACACCCATGTGAGTTGTCCGGGCAAGATCGTCGTGCCCAACCGCTACGCGCCCAACGATCCCGGCCTGGCGACCTCGTTCTTTTGCTGGAACCGGTCGGGCCACGGCGCGTTGGATGTGGTGGGGGGCATAGCCCACTCGTGTAACGTGTTCTTCTACACAATAGGTGGCGGGAATGAGGAAGAGCGATTCGAGGGGCTGGGGGTGAACCGCATCGTTCAGTACACCGAACTATTTGGTTTTGGCAAGCCCACGGGCGTGGATTTGCCGGGCGAGGTGGGCGGGTTGGTTCCCAACCCTCGCTGGAAGCGCGAGCAACTGAGCGAGAGCTGGAACACCGGCAACACCTACCACTTTTCCATTGGCGAGGGCTTCCTGGAAGTGACACCGCTCCAGATGCTCAATGCCATCAATGCGATCGCGAACGGTGGGCAGTTGTATCGTCCCCGCGTCGTGCAGCGCATCACCGACGCCGAGGGGGTGACGGTGGATCCGAGAGCGCCGGAACTCATCCGCACGCTGCCGATCAGCCAGGCGCATCTGGCGACAGTACGCCTGGGGATGGAGGGAGCTGTGGCCTACGGCACCGCGCCCAGGGCGCAGCTCGAAGGGATCAACGTCGCCGGCAAAACGGGGACGGCCCAGTATTGTGACGACATCGCCCGCTTGGCCGGTAAGTGCGATGGGGGATGGCCGGAGCACGCCTGGTTCGCGGCCTTCGCCCCGGTGGAGGAACCGGAGGTCTCGGTGATCGTTTTCCTTTACGATGGAGGGGAGGGGTCGACGGCGGCGGTTCCCGTCGCCCACGATATTTTGGCCCATTATTTTGGCTTGGATGAGGATGCCGACGAGGCAGAACTCGCAGCAACCCACAATGCCGAAACGACGCCGTGAGGGGAAAACCGGTCTGAGACGCTGGAGACACATAGCGGCGATTGGAGCTGCCGCGTTTGTCTGGGGTCTGGGGCTGGCCCGCTTCATCGCCGAGGCTGCTTTCTGTGCCCCGCTTTACAGCGCTGTCGCTCCCGTCGTGGGGCTGGCGGCGCTTTGCAGCCTTCTTTTGATTGAGGGGGGCGCGTGCTCACGCTTCCTTCCCGTCCTTTCTACCTCCACAGCGACTTTTGCTTCTTTTTGGATTCCGCTGCTGTTTCCCACGCCCTACGTCATGGGCCTCTTCTCGCAAGTTTTTCCAATGGCCGGCGGCGTTTTGCTGGCAGGCGGATTGGCCCTGACGACGTTGACGGCGTTGGATGCAGGTCGTCGGCGCCATCATCATCAGACCCCTCGGCCCCCTCAGCCCTCTCAGAACGAGCGACGTCTGGCGGGAATCAGCTGGGCCCCGATGGCCTGTTTGATCCTGACCACATTGGCGCTTTACCTGAGCACGCTGTTGCCCTCGCTGGGTACGCTGGACACGTTCGAGTTCCAGGTCGTGGTCCCCCGGCTGGGCGTGGCCCATCCAACCGGTTATCCCCTTTACGTCTTGCTGGGCAAGCTGTTCACCTTTTTGCCTGTCGGCGACGTGGCCTGGCGTGTGAATTTTTCCTCGGCCGTCTTCGCCACTGGCGCGGCGGTGATACTCTATCTTATCCTGAGGCGCCTGACGACTTCGTGGGCGGGCATCGACGGCCTTCGATGGCTGCCGGCGCTGGCGGCGGCGCTGGCATTGGCCTGCTCCTTCACCTTCTGGTCCCAGGCCATCGTCGCCGAGGTATACGCCCTGCACAACCTGCTCGTCGCCCTCATCCTGTGGCTTCTGCTGGCCCTCCCCCAGGATTTAGGCCCGTTCGCTTTGACGCCGGCGCGACGCTGGCAAGCGACCTTTTTCCTCCTGGGTTTGAGTTTGACCAATCACCTGACGACGGCGCTCCTGGTTCCGGCGGCGGCTTTAGCCCTGCTTTGGGATCGACCGCGATTGCGGGTAGTGGACTGGGCGAAGGCACTAGGGTTGGGGATTCTGGGGTTCTCGCTTTATCTCTTCGTATGGCTGCGTTGGCCGGCGGTGAACCAGGGCGCGTGGATGACGCCATCGGCGTTTCTGACCTATATCACCGGCGGGCAATTTCACGGCGCGTTGCGCTTCGATGGGTGGCGAGATCCCACCCGCTGGGAGATCGTCGCTCGATTGCTGCGCCAACCTTTCGGGTGGGCCGGTTTGGCGCTGGCGGCGCTCGGACTGCTCGGGTTGGCCCTGCGTCGCCGGCGGGCCCTGGCGTTGACCGGCGTGACCTTTCTGGCCTTCGGTCTCTATGGGTTGCTTTATTACGTTCCGGATATTTCCGTTTTCTTGCTGCCAGCTCACCTCATCCTGGCGCTTTGGATCGGGGTCGGGATCGCCCTGGCGGCCGAGTTCCTCTCGCGACGTCACGGGATGGGGGCCGCTGTCGTGCTCGCGGCCCTGTTGCCCCTGCGCCTCATCTGGACCAACTATGCTGCACTAGATCAGAGCCGCGAACAGGGACGGATCGCCTGGGGCCGCTACGTCTTGGACCTGCCATTGGCCCCCGGCAGCACGATATTGGCCGACATCGACAAATTCGCGCCGCTCTATTACCTGCAGCAGATCGAGGGCCTGCGTCCAGATCTGGATCTCCTGTTGTTTCACCAGGAGTCGTCCTATCACGCAGCCCTGGCCGAACGTCTAGCCGGAGGACAGACCGTCTACCTGGCCCGCTATCTGCCCAACCTGGGCGGCCTGCCAATGCGCTCGATGGGGCCGTTGGTCGAGGTGGGCGCAGCAGGCGTGGGCCAAGCGGGAGAGCCTATGGCCAGATTTGGGGGAAGGATCGCGCTGCTGGGCGTGAACTTGACGGCCGATCCATTTGGGCGGCGGATGCATCACCTGACGCTCCGCTGGCTGGCCGAGGAGCCGGTGGCGGACGATCTGCTCGTACGTGTGCGCTTGCTCGATGCGGGAGGCGTCGCTCGGTGGGCCAGCGACGGCGTTCGCCCGGTTGGTGGATTGTATCCGAGCAATGCCTGGCCTGCCAGCAATGCTGCGGACGGAGGCCAGGCGGGCGAGACGTATCCAATCGACGATTATCACGCCGTCGAACCACCGCTCTGGCTCCCGACGGGAACATACCGGGTAGAGGTGGGGCTCTTCCCGCGCTTCGACGATGTGGGGCTGGGCGTGGACGGCGGCGATGAGGTGTGGTTTTCCATAGGCTCTGTGACTGTGACCCAGCCTGAGGAGACGCCGGCGTTAGCCCATTGGCGCCGGTGCGCGTTTTCGGCAGACGATGCCGCGAGCGGGTGGCTGACCGGCTACGACCTGGCGAGCGAGACATCGGCCGGCGTGCCTTATACCGTCGATCTCGCGTGGCGGCGCAGGACGGCGACGGAAAATTTGCAAATCGTCTGGGTGAACGAGCGTGCAAACGAGCGTGGAATGGTGAGCCGGTCGGCGCGCTTCTCCTTGGAGAGCGACGTGGTGCGTAGCCGGCATACGATCACCGCTCCCCAGACGAGTGGCAACTATGCGTTATACGTGGAGGTGACGGGTGAGCTGGTCCGCTCGCGGTGGTTGGCCCGGCCGGAGGCGTTATGCCCGTTGGCTTCGGTGCAGGTGCTGCCCGCCCGACGGGGGCTGGCCAATTTCGCCAATCTGATCCTCCTGCTGGATGCAGAGATCGAGCTGCCCACGGCACAACTGGGCGCCGTCTTGCCGGTATCGTTGCAATGGCAAGCGTTGCGCGCCATCGACGCGGATTACACCGTCTTCGTCCACCTCGTCGGTCCAGACGGGCGGTTGTGGGGGCAAGAGGATGTATGGCCGGTACAGGGAAGCTATCCCACCGGTCAATGGCGTGGAACGGAGAAAATCCACGATCCCCACCGGGTGTTTATCGAGCCAACCGCCCCGCCCGGCGCTTACCAGGTTCACGTGGGGTGGTATCTATTGGAGACGATGCAGCGCTTGCCTGTTCTGGATCAGGATGGAAGTGCGGTCGGCGATACGTTTGTGATTGGTGCATTTCAAGTGATCGAGTAGAGTAGAGGAGGTTGACTAACATGGATCGTCAGGAGATTTCGTTCAAAGATTTGCTCGTGAGACCCCATCATCTGTGGGACGAGCACTGGTTGCTTTTGACCGCCGGTGATTTTGAGGCGGGCCGGTATAACACGATGACGGTGGGGTGGGGCAGCTTGGGGACGATGTGGGGCGCCCCTTTCGCGCAGGTGGTGGTGCGCCCGACCCGTTACACCTACCAATTTATGGAGCAGTACGACACGTTTACCCTGTGCGCGTTCCCCGAGACGTATCGCGAGGCGTTACAACTGCTGGGGACAAAGTCGGGGCGAGACGGGGATAAAATTGCCGAGGCCGGTCTGACGCCGGTCGCCGCGAGCCAGATTGCAGCGCCGGCCTTCGCCGAGGCATCGCTGCTCGTCGAATGTCGCAAGATCTATTGGCAGGACCTGTCCCCGGCCCATTTTATCACACCGGGCATCGAGAAACATTATCCCGAACAGAATTATCATCGCGTTTACTTCGGGCAGATCGTCGCGCTACGGGGCGTGTCCTCGTTCGTGTTTGCGGGGTAAGACATAATGAATTTGTTACTTCCTGCCATTGTCCACGCGCACCCGCCCCCACCTTGACAGCTTCTATTTTGCCTGCTTGGGCAAGACACCGTACTCAATGAGCAGACTTCCGAAGTCTAGAAAGTGGCCTGGAAACACGCCAAATGCACAAAGTCCCGATCATAGCCAGACAAAAAGCACGCTTGCTCGACGTCTAGCTATTCCGGGGTCAATACCCAATCTATAAAGCTGCGCATACCTGACCTGGGGCATGGATACACCTTTTCGATTAGCGATCCAGGCACCCCAGGCAGGACTTGAACCTGCAACCCTCGGATTAGAAGTCCGATGCTCTATCCAATTGAGCTACTGGGGCATTTGATCGAGGTGGATCAAGGTAAGATGGGGATGTGTGAGTGGGCACGCTGCTCTCACACGCCCCATCCATTCCATTATTGGGATGATCCATCGTAACTGCTCAGCCTACCGTCCGTTTGCAGCGGATGGGCGGGGGTTTGGGTTATTTGGCGGGTGCTTCGCACCCGCCAAATAACCCAAACCCCCCGCTCTCCATCGCAACAAGGGACTGGCCTGAGCAGTTACGATCCATCAAGGCTATTTTAGTCGAATGGAGGAAGTTGTCAAGCCAAAATACGAGTACAAAAAAAAACCGCCGCGCCTGTCGAACGATCGAGGTCACGGCGGCAAAACAACTCACAAAAGTCGATTAATTGTCCCGTATAGGCCGCATACCTTTGTAGACTCGGTGGCCTGATAGCGTACGCAGGATCTTATCTGCAGGTTGACCAACGATACTGCTCAACTCTTTGCTCGTCATCGGTGTATTTCCATTGGCCAGAAAAACGCGAAAGGCAGCATCTATGAGCGAAAGACCTTCGTGCATGTAACCTGGCTGCTTGCTGCAGTGGATTTGGAGAACATGTTGTAGGCCGTCTATCTGGGTCACTTCGCCTGTCTTGTCATCTATCCAATCAATTTTCTCCGTGTCAAAATGTTCTTTGTAAATTTCTCGATGCTCAGAACACAGATGGGCGCGTAGTTCCACACTAATGTGCAACCCCTGCCATTCCCACCAACCATAGTCGATGTGAAACTTTGTATTTAGATCGGGCTTAACCAGCGTCGGTAAGACCGTGGGAATAGTGTCCTTTCTCATTCGATGAATATCAACTCCATTCATTAGACGAAACCGCTGCACTTCCGAGCCAGACCCATTTTGTGTAAGAGCTCGTTAAGGTCTAAGCTCTGGCGCGTAACACCCAATAATTATCGCCTACCGGTGAGTACGTACCACTGTCCACCAAAGCAGCCAACATCGGCCCCGGGGGGGTTCTCACGGCAAGATTGATGGCGCTGTAAAGTGTCGCCGCGTGAACCGTTCCCTGGGGACTGAGCTTGGCCAATTGAGGGAATATCTCGCTGATGAGTTGCTCCAAAGAGATATCTTGTGTGTGGGCGCGCTCCCACACTGCATCCAGATCTTTTGAATTGTTTCTACCTATAATCATCTGCTCGTTGTACTCACAGGTAATCAGCTGCTTGCGCATTTCAAAGGTTAGGCGACCATCTATGGGTAATGCAACGCGAATCCACTCTCGCCTAGACCGAGGATTGCTCTGTCGGATGACGATCTTTCCAGGTTCATCACCTTGTTCGAATTCCAGGTAGGCGCCAATGGGGATATCGTGCGTCTCATACCATTCTTCCAGGCCGTAAATATAACGCCCCTTTCTTACGACCCAGGCCGGCATCTCATCACCGCTACCTGCATCTACGAGAGTAAAACGGATACGATGGGTCCGCCCCATAGGGAATATGTGCCTCAGCCGAGCAGAAAGCGGTAACGTACCGGATTTACGATGGGGATAGGTCAGGGTGATTTTTACCGGCTCTGAAACATCTTCTGAAGCATTGAGCGTCGACCACTCGTCATCCAATGCGTGTTCCAGGGCCAGCATTTCACTGGTAAGCATCGCAGGATTATAGTCAATGGGTTCGTATTGCAGGTACACCGGCGTCGTTTGAACAGCCTCTGGTTCCATACGACGCAAGTACCAGAGCACCTCACCCGCCGGCCCAACCTCGTCAAAACGCTCGTCCACCTGGAGTGCATAATTGAGCGAGAAGGTGCGCAATTGAGGCGAGATCTCTTCTGGCAGTTCTAGGTCGCCCAGTAACGTCTCGGTTGACATTGGGCCGCCATCGGCCATGTCCAGTAACGCTTCCGCCAGATTCAAGTGCCCAACGTTAACTTCCACCAACAGATCTCGTCGAAACCACTCCCCCGCCAACCTGATGAAATCAGAATCGGATTCGAGACTCTGCTCCAGTGTCGCTGCGACCACGGATCTGTACATCTCCACCAGTTCCTCTGGCGTGTGGAGATCTGTATCGTCAGCTTCGTCTTCGTCTTGCTGTTCGTAATTCAAAGAGTGGTCAACTTCAAGGAAAGCGGCGAATTCCCGATTTTTTCCCTGTTCAAACTTTACCTCTATCACTTGAAACGAACCATACTCGGGATTATAACCCGGTCTGATGGCGACGACTTCTCCAACCCGATAATCCAGGGCTGGGAAAACGACGCTTTCGCCAATCTCATAACTCGATTTGGGCTGGTAGGGTGTTCCCTTTACCAGGGCGCGTTCGACGAGATTTTTTTCCTGCTGAACAAGGTGAAGGATCAATGCTTGACTTAGTTCGTCAACCGAGCGGGGCAACTCGTCATCAACGAGGATGGTGCTCAGGTATTGGAGGTCGTTGGCAGTGACGGCAAATTCATCGCTCCAGTACGTGGGATCCTGAGTCTTTCGCTGAATCAACGTTATACTCCTACTATGAATAAAATGGCTAAAAGACGAGACAACGTGCGATTATACCAGGCTTAGGCCGGTTTGACAAATTCGCCTTTTTGAAGCAAACTATATGTACTATAGTCGACACCTGATATGATCAAAGGATGAGTCTGATGAAAGATGCTGAGTTTTCTGATTATGATGATTATGATTACGTGACCATTCACGTCGTGTATGGCCTGCTAAGAGCGCAGGTTTTCAAGGCTAAATTCGAGGCGGCAAATATCCCCGTCCTGCTGGAATACGAGAGCCTTGGCCCTATCTTTGGTATTACAGCCGATGGTATAGGAGAGGTCCGTATCAAGGTGCCGCCTGAATTCGCCGATGAGGCGCGTGAACTCATTGAATAAACCCGCTCGCTTCCGCCCTTCTCACAACCTGCCTGGATCAGTTCTAGCCGCCGAGCGCTTTCCAGCCCGGTTCAGGCCAGGGAAGAGAAAATTCCTCTAACCATTGTAATCCGTTCACGCTCGTCCCGCCAACCCACGTTTCCCAATGAAGGTGTGAACCGGTCGATAGACCGGTATTACCCACCTTGGCGATGATTTCTCCCCGACTGACCTGCTGACCAACTTCCACGTCGATTTCAGAAAGATGGGCATAACCCGTCAATACGCCCCAACCGTGGTCGACGACGACGGCCTTACCCCACAGGGCCAGGTGCTCGGCCAAGACGACGACGCCGCCCGCAGCCGCGTGGACGGGGGTGCCGCCGGGCGCTCGATAATCGACGCCCGAGTGATAACTGGTATATGGTCCTCCGTTGTAGGAGCGGCGAGCGCCAAAGTAAGCCGATATGGAACCGACGCACGGGCGGTGGAAAGGAATCGTCCAATGTCGTTCTGTGGAAAACGTATTGCGCGCCGCATCGAGACGTACGCGATCATAAGCGATAGCCTCTGGGGCTAACAGGTTGTTGCGATTGGCCGGCACATCGATCCGCTCGTAATGAAAGCGCCCCTCCTCCACGACAATGCCCGTGCTTATGCTCGTCTCTCGCCCATGCCCATCGACGGCGGTGAGATGTAAATCATATATACCCGGTTGGGTGAATACGTGAATGCCGGTCAATGCGTAGTATACGCCATCTTCTTCGCCAAAGCGTACCGTTTGATCAAGTAAACTCCCCGTCAACTCAACCGCTTCTGTCGTACGTACGGCAATGACTAACACAGACCCTTGAGTGATGGGAAGGGGCTGTACCTCGACGAGGTTGAAAGGTTCGGGCAACAAACCCCCATCTTTGCCTGGAATGACGATCTCCTGTCCAGCATGGATTAGAGCCGGGTTGGTCAGGTGATTGGCCGTCATCAACTGCCAGGGAGAAACGGTGTGCCTGAGGGCGATACGGAGCAGCGTATCATCGGGATGCACCACGTATGTGGCGCCGTCGCTCGGGAGAGATCGCGTTGCTCCGGTATCTGTCAGGGTCGGTAATGGCGCCTGGATCACCTGGCCGGCATAAATCACGTTAGGTGTGAGCAATGCATTGATCTGAAGCAATGTTTGCCACGTCGTGTGATAGCGCCGGGCGATAGAGGCCAAGGTGTCGCCAGCTTGCACCACGTAAGGCGTCGTCTCCATAGCACTGATATCTTCCCGATTACCGGGAATGACCAAACGCTGTCCCACGTAAATCTGCCGGGGATCAGGGATACCATTGGCATGCGTGATAGCATTAGCCGTCATCCCATAGCGCTCGGCGATAGCAAAAAGCGTCTCCCCCCGTTGGACAACGTGCACTGTGGACTCATGGGGTGGATCGGACGATTGAGCGTGAACCGGATGCGCCTGCACGGCAACGAATGCCAGCAGGAGCATTAAAGTCAGGACAATTCTTTTATACACCAGTTTGCTCTCCAAAATATAGCCTGTCTCCAATACTGACGTGCCTGATGAGATCAACGCCCCCCTCCAATACGTCCTGCGCCGGTACACGGGGAACGTAGATGGGGCGGCACGGGCGAGCCAGTCGAACGTCTAGCACCCACCCATCGGCGTCCAGCCAAACAACCGTGATGGGAAAGAAGACGAAAAGCATGTGGATAGCGGTCTCCAAACGACTTTCTCGCTGCCCTATTAGCAAAAGGCCCTCGTTTTGTCCCAGCGATCGACGAAACGTCAACCCTCGAAGGCGACAGAGATAACGCCGACAATGACGCACGCGCTCCAGCAGGAGTTGGTCTCTTGTTTCGTTCCAGACCGCTGTTTCTTGCATCTCAACAACCCGACGCCTGACGCAACATCACGAGTTCGTTGTACAACGCCGCAGTGACCTCGAATCCGAACAGAGATTCGTCGGACGAGGACCAAAACTCATCCAGCCAACGGTTGCCCGTCGTTTGCTCATAGATGTAAGCCTGAATGAGCATATCGAGGCGGTCGGCGTCGTGGACAAGCCGCGCCTCCCGGGTATCGTCGTCTTCAAATTCTTGCCACCACGCCTGCCACTGTTCGGCGCCGGGCAAACGATCCAACAAAGCGGCTAAAACCGTGGTCTCGACCTGATGTTTGACGTGCTCTGGGAAATGGTCCATAACCGGGGAGGGTATGTCGGTCGTGATGCTCTCTGGTAGATCGTGAAGCAAAGCGATCGTCAAGACTTTCACCCGATCAAGTTGGAGATCAGCCATCATCTCTGTAAGGAGCAGGGCGATGATGGCGACGCCAAAGCTGTGATCCGCGACACTTTCGGCGTTGGGAACGCCACGGATCACCCATCCCGTGCGAGGTGTATGTTTCAGTCGATGCGCGTTGAGGAGCAGTTGCAACGCTACGCTGGTCTTTGTCTCCAACCGTCTATCTCCGCCCTTTATCCTTGCCTATGCCCTCACAATTTGTAGCCAATCGCACGCAGAAGCCCTTTTCGGTGTGTTACGTCTTCTTCTGTCTCTATATCCTTGGCCTGCACACCATCTACGACGCCGAGAATGGCGCGCCCCTGGTCCGTCTCTGCCAGGATCACCTCGACAGGATTGGCCGTCGCACAAAAGATACGGCATACTTCTGGCACCGTCTTGACCGCGTTCAACACGTTGACTGGATAGAACCCCTCGCCCAGGAATATGATGAAGCTGTGACCGGCGCCTAACGCCAGGGCCGTTTGTTGGGCCATTTCGAGCAGGTTGTCGTCGGTGCCACTGGCCCGCACCAACGCTGGCCCCGAGGCTTCACAGAAAGCCAGGCCGAATTTGATGCCGGGCACACTATTGACCAGAGCTTCGTGCAGGTCTTCTACGGTCTTGATAAAGTGAGACTGCCCCAGAATCAGGTTCAGGGACTCGGGCTTTTCTATGGGAATAACTTTGAGTTCCACTGGACGCCTCCAATCAGTCGTGTCAGACACCTTCTCGATCGGCCAGGCCATACCGATCATTTTGCAGCAGGAAAAGGCGATGAGAAGAAGATAGCATCCCTCCCCATCGCCCCTTAGTTCTGCTTATGAGCAGCCCGACCTGGGATGAAGCCGCTTTTCCACTGGCTTCGCTTCGCTTCATAAACTGGAATCCAGAGGGAGTTCTACCCTCGAAATTTTCTCGGCGCGTGACGAAAACTCCACCAGTTAACCCCTCGCGCCCAGAACCGTCATTGCCTGATGATGCCATGCCTGGATCAGACAGAGAAAAGCGATCTGAGCGATCTAAATAGCCTGATGACTTAGCTCGTCTCCGTCGGAGATGAATATCTATCCAGGCTCACAGGCCGGTGCTCAGAGACCCAATACTTTGTTCACGCTTTGCAACAGTTCTTGAGGGCCAAATGGTTTAGTGACATAGTCGTCGACCTTGGCGATGTGAAGTCCCAGGACCTTATCGATGCTCTGGGCCTTGGCCGTGACCACGATGACGGGTATGCCTTTCAACTCATCGTCGGCCTTCATCTGTTGGTACACTTCCCAGCCATCCATATCGGGCATCATCAGGTCGAGGAGAACGAGATCAGGCCTTAGCTTACGTACGGTTTCTAGCCCTTCGCGTCCTCCGACAGCGCCGACGAGATCGAAGCCCTTGCGACCAAGAATGAGCTTGACCAGGTCGATCATCTCCGGCTCGTCTTCGATACAAACAACGGTCTTTTTTTCTTCTGCCATTTGATACCTCCCATTTGGTATATGGCGACAAGATGATTGATACGATTTTGCCTTCCCGGACAGAGCCGGAATAACAAGAGGCTGCACAACTCTCGCTGGTGCTCTTGCCAGCATACTCAAGGCTAAACTGAATACTACGGTCATAGTGTACCACTATCCTGCCCTCAAGTCAAATTGCAGCAGATTCAGGAGACCTTAGACGCACGGGGTTGTGAGCTACGCGGTATCCCAGTCCGGTTTCGTTTTCCCACATCTAAGCGCATGATTGATTTTTCCTCGGGCTGAAAATTTGCACTATGCTGAGAGTAGGTTATAATTAGAGGGCTTTAAGTTGAAAGCCTCCAATGTGGAGATATGTTGACTGACGATATAGATAAACCTGCGAAATGTGCACAACCTGACGACCTGGCGTTGTTGGTGGGACAGGATCGCAAGTCTTTCCTCGTTCGATTGAAACCAGGTTTACAATTCCACACCCATCGTGGGATGGTCGCACATGATGATTTGATTGGATCCCCTTGGGGACGCCAGCTCTCCACCCACTTGGGATACGCGCTCCTACTCCTCAAACCCTCGACCGACGACATTGTGCTTGCTCATCTCAAGCGCAACACCCAGATCATTTATCCCAAAGAATCAGGCTACATTTTAATGAAGATGGGCATCAAGCCCGGTTGTCGCGTGATCGAAGCCGGCACAGGCAGCGGCGCTCTGACGCTGGTTCTGGCTCAGGCTGTTGGCCCTGCCGGGCACGTTTATTCTTACGAGGAACGGGCAGAGATGCAACAATTGGCCCGGAAAAATTTGGAGCAACTTGGCCTGGCTGACGCAGTGACGTTCAGACTGCGAGATATCAAGCATGGGTTTGACGAATGTGACGTAGATGCACTTTTCCTAGACGTGCCCAATCCCTGGGATTATCTGGCACAGGTTCACGTCGCACTGTCTGGCGGAGGATTCTTTGCTTCGCTTTTACCGACGACGAACCAGGTCAGCCGTCTGATCGGCGCACTCGAGAAGAACGACTTTGGATTGATCGAGGTGGAGGAATTGCTGCTCCGGCAATACAAGGCCGTGCCAGCCCGCTTGCGGCCTATGGACCGGATGGTGGCTCATACAGGGTATCTCGTATTCGCGCGGGCTCTAATACCAAAAGAGGAGTAAAAGCAGGGTTATGGGAAACTTGAGACGCTTAGTGATGGACATATTGAAACCTATGAATCCCAGCATTGTAGAGTTGGTACAATTATTGGCTGACCTGGAAGGGGTGGATGGCGCCAATATCTCAATCTATGAGATCGATCGCCGGGTGGAAAATGCAAAGATCACCATTGAGGGACATAATTTGAGTTACGATACGGTCGCCAAGATCATCGAGGAAAATGGTGGGGCCATTCATTCCATCGACGAAGTCGCGGCCGGCAAGGTGCTGATCGAGGACGTCATCACGCCCCAGGATTGACGTGGGCGCGGCGATTTTTCGAAATTGACGAGAAATCTGCTTGACGCCGAGTTGCACGAGTTGCACGAGTTGCACGAGTTGCAATAGAGTGTTTGTATCCTCTCGACAAGGGGACGAGCCCCGGTTTATCGAGAAGCCACAGAAATTTGATTAAATAACGAGGAGTTCAACGTTAGATTTAGCTATGGGTATTTGGACTATGTCACAAAGACGTTTGGCAAAAGGCATTGACAATATACGAGAATATGAACAGATCGCCGGCTTTTCGCAGATCGCTCGGCGTGCCTTGGCCAACAATTCCTTCGATGGGGTGCTAACCATGATCGGCGTGTTGATGGGAAACTACCTGGGAAATATCAGGGACCCTATCACCGTCATTCGAATTGGCATTGCGACGTCGGTTTCTATCGGCATCTCTGGCCTGTGGGGCGCGTATCTGGCCGAATCGGCTGAACGAGAACGCGAGTTGAGCGAGTTAGAGAGAATATCGTTAAATGACCTGAGTGAAACGAAGATTGGTCGGGCTTCGCGCATGGCCGTGGTCATCGTTTCGTTGGTGGATGGCCTGTCGCCGTTGCTTTCATCGATGTTGGTATTGTTGCCCTTTTTCGTCGCTTCCCTGATCGACAATATCGTCGTTGTCTACGCCCTCTCCCTGGGCATCGGGATGCTATCATTGTTTGGACTGGGTATGTTTTTGGGCCACATATCCGGGCGCAGTTTAGTCGGCTATGGGATGCGAACCGTCGTAGCAGGGATCGTGGCTATCCTGGTCAACGCTTTGCTGCCGATCAATTCCTAGGGCCTAACCAATAGAATCCTTGCGCAGCAAGCAAAAATTTGGTGGTCAACGGTTCCTTATTGGCTCTGGCTTGTCCAGGTTAGGATTGAGTAAGGTAACCAGTAGGCGACGGCAAAAAACCTTCGCCTATTTTTATTTTGCACCGTATCTTTTCTCGTACTTGCGTGTTTTATTGAATAGGCCCTGGCCTGTCTGGATTAACGTATACTAGAAGGTAAAGGTAGAGGTCATAAAATGGGTAACCAGAAAATTGTAGTCGTGACAGATAGTTCAGCCTGCATCCCCCAAAAAGCGCTGGAGGGTTTGAATGTCGCCGTCATTCCTTTATGGTTGATGTGGGAAAACGATCACTTTCGTGATGGCGTCGATATAGACCCACCGGCGTTCTATCGCCGTTTGAGATCATCGAAAACGATCCCAACCTCATCTCAACCGACGGTCGAGGAGATCGTCACCTTCTTTCGGGATACAGTCGAGCAGGAAAACGCCGACGTCCTGGTCAACGTCATTGTATCCCATCGAATTAGCAACACCTTCACCAACGTACAGGCGGCTCAAGAACAGGTGCCTGAGTTGAATATCCGGGTCGTGGATTCTTTTTCCAGTTCTGCTGGTTTGGCATTGATCGTGTTGGCGGCTGCTCGAGCGGCGGCGGACGGTCGAACAACGGACGAAATCGTCGCAATAGCCGAGGATTTACGGGACCGGGTTCATTTCCTGTTCGCCGTAGACACGTTGGAATACCTTCATCGGGGAGGACGGATTGGCGGGGCTAAACGCCTATTGGGCACAGCGTTGAACATCAAGCCCCTGTTGCACTTTTCGGGGGGACAGATCGAGCCTTTGCTGCAGGTGCGCACCAAGCGAAAGGCCATCGCCAAAATGCTAGACGTCGCCGAAGAGCGTCTGGAAGGGAAAGAAATGGCGGAGGCAATCATCCCGGACGTCGATACCCCGCAAGAGGGAGACAGCTTGGTAGAACGGGTTCGAGAGCGTTTCGGCATCGAGCGAGTCATTCGTTCGGCGGTCAGTCCCGTCGTGGGCACCCACGTGGGGCCGGGCGGGGTCGGCATCGCTTTTTACGCCAAACACTGAGAGAAAGCGTCCCGATCACTGATCATGCTGATTTTTAGCGTATCTTTTCGGTAGATATGGTGTTTTAATTATTATAGACTAGACCCGATCCTGCATAGAAAAGGAGGAAATTATGAATGATCATCAGATTCAAGTCGTGACTGATAGCACAGCTTATATTCCAGAAGAGGCCTTGAACGGTTTAGATATACCCACGATCCCCTTGTGGCTTATTTGGGGGGAGGAGCGATTTCGGGACAGGGTGGATATCGACCCTGACACCTTTTATCGTCGCCTGCCGGGTTCTGACGTCTTTCCCACAACGTCTCAACCGTCAGCCGGTGAGTTCGAGCGTTTCTTCAAGGAGGCGGGGCAAGGGGTTGACGCCATTTTGGGGATCTTCATCTCTTCCAAGTTGAGCGGCACGGTCGCCAATGCACAAGTCGCCCAGGGTCGCATCTCTGATTGTGAGGTGAGGGTGCTGGATTCATTCTCAACCTCGGCCGGCTTGAGTTTCGTGGTTTTAGCAGCCGCCCGGGCGGCTGCGGAGGGAAAATCCCTGGACGACGTCATACAGGTGGCGCAGCATGTGCGCGATCAAACCCATCTGTTATTCGTCGTGGATACGTTGGAGTACCTGCACCGGGGAGGGCGGATCGGCGGCGCCAAGCGATTGCTGGGAACGGCGCTGAACATCAAGCCCATACTCCACCTCGAAGCGGGAGCCATCGAACCCGTTGAACAAGTGCGAACCAAACGACGGGCCATCGGGCGTTTGTTGGATATCGTCGAGGAACGCTTGGATGGCAAACAGATGGCAGAGGCGGCAGTACTTGACGTGGATGCATCCAAAGAGGGCGATGCCCTTGCGGCACAGGTAAGAGAGCGATTTAACGTCTCTCCCGTTTACCGCACGACGGTCAGTCCGGTCATTGGCGCTCACGTCGGGCCGGGAACTGTAGGAATCGCTTTTCACCCCGAACTTTGACGCTAAAATTATCAAAAAAGGCCACGTTCAACCTGGTTGAACGTGGCCTTTTTGTATAATGCACACACCTACATGACACACCACACAACGCGTCTCAAAATACTTTATTGGCTCTCTCGTAGTTCGCATGCTCGACTTAGCAAGCGGTCAATTTTTCGCCACGAATCCTTCGACTACGCTCAGGACAGGTTGACACGAATTTTCACTAATTTTGGATTTTTCGTGTTGATTCGTGGCTAATCTCTCACCGCGATCATGCGATATCCCAAAGAACTACTTTATTTTATGGGGGGCTAGACGCCTTGTGGCTTGGGATATCCATTTTCCTTCAGGGCATCCTGACGGCCCATCTGATAAGCAGCTGTGACGACATCCCGAAAAGTTAACGAGCGAACGTAGGCGTTTTCCTTATCGGCTACTTCCAACAGCCAAACCAATGCGTCTCGATCGGTGCATGAAATGTTATGATCCCAGCCATCTCCAGTAAACGTACGAATGAGCTCACAAGCCCGCGCCAAGTCCTGTGCAATTTTTACCATTCGATCCTCGTTACCATCAGTCGACGTTCACGTTTTTTCCTGCGCTTCCTCGTCACCTTAAAAACGAGCAACGTCTCAAAGGATACAAGGGGTTTTTCATTGGAACTGTGAGGCCAAGTCAGGCAGAACCCAAAATCGTAATTTGAATAAGCCCTGCGTATCCTGAAGGATAGTCTCGATGATCATCAGATCATCACGCCTCTCACCCACCGATGCAGCAATGACGGTTAGAATAGATCCCAGCATATCGACAATGATAGCCGGGGGAGATGGTCGTAGCGCTTCACCTGTCAGCACAGCCATCGCGTTCAAGAAATAGGCGACCATCAAATGACCGGTTTCGGCTAGAGCAGATTGCGCCATCTCTTCCAGGGTGCTGGAATCGCCGGGCTCTTGCTCCATCAGAATGTCGGCTAGATTCAGGGCATCTTCCAACGAGAGGATCAAAAGAGCTTGACCACCGAGATCGCCGTGCATTTTGAGATAGATGCCCACCGTCTCATCTTCGGGATGACCGACGCCAGATGAGATTTCGCCAAGATGGACCACCCTGGCTTGAACGGTCCCCGTGGTGATATCCCGCTCTAATAAGTTGGACAAGCCTCGGGCGGCGTTGAGCAAAGCCGCCGACACCATAATTTCTACGCGCGATACGGAACCTACGTTGTACCAGGATGTGCCTTTTTTGTTCATAATCCAATCCTTTCCCGTTCCGTTATTCATAGTATACACTGCTCTTCGATCTATGCAAATTTCGAATTTCTCGTGGGCGAGAGCCTTTAGCCCAAGTAAGTCTCAAGTGAGCGGTGCCTAAATGCTGATTGATCGTAACTGCTCGCCTTGTGCCCGCGGCCGGATCACAATCCGGCCGCGAGCAGGCAGTGTATTGGCTTCTGATCACCTTGCCAATGGTGTGATCCGCTCTGCACACGTATGCTGAGCAGTTACGATTGATCAAGATGACGACCTGCTTTCATTCAAAAGTCGGGGGTTGCGTGCCACATCCCGTTGCCCACCCCTCTGAGCGGCGGGGCCTGAGTAGTCACGATTTTTGCCAATCAAGCATAGAGCGGAGCCGCCTCCTCTCCATAGATAAGGCGACTCCGCTCTAATGACGTAAAGAGGTATCATCTCAATAAACCGGGGCAAACTCGCTCGGGCCGGTCTCCTGACCGTGCCCGCTGTGGCTCGGTCGGGAGACCGGCCACAGCTCCCCAACTTATTGAGAAGATACGTCGTGGATTTATTCCACTTGCTCAGATTTCTCCTGAGGCGCCCAACGCTCCAGTTGGCGAGCTGCAACCTCCCGCCCGCCCAAACCGAAGGCCAGTGCTCCGGCGACAGCCACGGCGCCCAGGATCAGGCCAAAGGCCAGATTGACGATATCGCTGGCCAGACCCATCTCTCGTAAGGCCATAGCGCCAGCAAACACCAGGATGGCCCCTCGCGCCAATACCGCCAGCAGCCCAGCCTGCGCGACATCGCTGTCTCGAATGACGCCAGCGGCCAGGTTGGCCAGGTAGATGCCAACGCCGAAAATGAGCACACCCAGAATGACCTGACCGGCAAATACGGTGAATTGGTTCAACATGTTTGCGACCTGCCCGAAACCGAGCAAGTTGAAAGCCTCAATGGCGGCAAAGAGCATGATGCCCACCAATACGAGGTATCCGACAATCTGCGACGGGGCTCGTTCTTCCTCGGACGGTTCACGACCCAGCCCCAAACGCGCCAGGATAGTGTCGAAACCAATGCCAGCCAGGACTTTGGCGACCAGCTCTGAAACCACCCGAGCGACGATGTAAGCGACGAGCAGAACCAGGCTGGCGCCAAAGAGAGCGGGTAGTGCAGCCAGGATGGCATTCAGCATATTCGTCGCCGGTTGAGTGACCGCTGTCAGCGCCAGGGCATCCAACGCCGCGACGATGACGGGAATCAGGATCAGGACGTAGAGCACCAGGCCAATGATCCCCGATAACGTCTGCTCACCCAACACATCAGAGAGCCCGGTTCGCTCGCTCAAGCGGTCTGCACCGATAGCCGACAGCAAGTTGGTCACAATCTGCTGTACGATCCGGGCGATGAACCACCCGACGGCTATGATCAGCGCAGCGCCAAAGAGATTCGGCAAATAGCCGAGGGCCTGGTTGACCATGTCCTGGACCGGTCCAAGTAAGCCCTGCAAGGCTAACGAGTCCAGCACTGCCGGCAGGAACAGCAGAAAGACCAACCAATAGAGAGCGTTAGCCAGCGTGTCTGTGAGAGAAACTCCCTCATCCAGCCCAGCCTTGGCGCCGAGCCGTTCATCCAGGTTGATCGCGCCTAGCAAGCGCGAGACAGCCAGTTTCAGACCGGTCGCCAGCAACCAGGCCAGTATCAGGAGCAATCCCGCCCCCAGCAACCTGGGCGCGTACTCGAAGACCTGGGTCAGCAGCCGATTCAGCGGCTGCGTGATCAGTGTCAATCCCAGAGTCTCGAAGAAGGCGACTAAGACGAAGAGCATGATCAGATAGAAGATGCCCTTTCCAACCCATTGCTCAGTCTTCACCTCTTCAAACTTCTCTCCACCCGCGATCCATCGCGCCAAACGATCGTCCAGGCCAGTCCGCCGGAGCGTAGCCTTGACAATAGATGATACGATGAGGGCAACCAACCATCCAACGATCAAGATGATCAGAGCAGCAATGATACTCGGAATCGACCCCCCAAGAAGTTCTGCAATCTGTTCTAGTATGACCTGTCCCATAATTCTCTAATCTCCTTTCTTTATACCTAACCTGGACGAGCCAGAGCCAATAAGGAACCGTTGACCACCAAATTCTTGCTCGACGTACAAGGATTCTATGGGTTAGGCCCTAACCTGGACGAGCCAGAGCCAATAAGGAACCGTTGACCACCAAATTCTTGCTCGACGTACAAGGATTCTATGGG
>OMKS01000928.1_pt1 | contig 27118 bp, 9 predicted proteins | sample 1674721 | NCBI WGS metagenome assembly OMKS01 (sample SAMN06264996, study PRJEB25208) | sediment metagenome | isolation source: hot spring sediment | place: USA: California | collected 2014-09-02 | reverse complement strand
ACAGAACTGAGTGCGTTCGCGGGAGCAGAGTTAGCTATCGTAGACACTGCTCCCGTGCAGTTAGTTTTGCCGTTGTTTAAAAATTACGTTTTTTCACCGCCTTAGACGATTTCGGCGGTGATTGTGCAAAAGTTACGCTAGGATTATGAACTAATGAGATTGCACAGTATTGATCAGCTCCCCCGATAGGTTCGGTTTTCCATTTGGCATCAAATGCACCAAACCGATAGCTTCCAGGTCATTCACATAATTCATGGTACTCAAAGCTAACACTTGCTCTAACCGGCGCTTGGTTTCTCCGCTCAAGCTGTCCCATATCAGCTGCGCTGCACGCGCCAGAGCATCGCGCAACCGGGTGGCATATAGATAAAAATCGCTCTCATCTTGTGATAAAGGTGCTTGTAACAAGCGATACATATCCACATGATTGAAAGGTGGGGATAATGCGCCCGCTTTGACCAAACGCGCCAGATCACGGGAGATCAGTTGTAGAAGCAAGGGCTGCCCACCTGTGTAAGTCTCTAAATACGTCTCCGCACGGTCGTCAAAGAAGCGCCCATCCTCAACCTCAGAGCTACATGCTGCGAAAGGCAGATGCAAGAGCGTCCGCATTTCTTCGCGTGTTAACTGACCTACATATAATGGCTGTGGATCTAACGATGAAAGAAGATGATAAGCCCAATGTGTGGAGGAGTAGGCAAAAAAACTATCGTCCACACAGATAATAAAGTGTACGGGTAACTCTGGAAACTGGCTCTTCAAGTCAATCCCCAAGCCCCGTACTAGCGCCTCGAGAGATTCCAGGTCGTGTTTTTCTAAATCGCGGAGCACCTCGCCAAATTCGTCCATGAGTATCAAGCGGGGTTTTTCTTTTGCTAACTCACGCAAGACATTCTGATAAGCAGCTAATGCGTTAATATAATTACCTCCCGCGCATAGAGCCTCATACCTTGCAATACAATTCGCTGATAGGTCTTTCAATATATCTCGTAAAAAGCCTCGGATCCAGGTGTCGCGCTGTATATCATCCATCTTAGGTAATAATGGCACCAACCGTTGCAAATCAGCATAACTCACGCTGATTCCATCCTTCTCCGCCCGGTGTTTTATAAGTCGTAAAAGCGAGGTCTTGCCGCTACGCGGGAGACCGCACAGCCAGCGAGCAGAGCCAGCTCCCAATTTTTCCGGGTCAGCGAGCGGTTCGAGGACCCTATCTAATAGTTTTTCCCGATCCACCAACCACTGCCGATTAGCATCAGAAGAACGCATATCGAAATTGGGAATTTCAACATTTTCCGATATATTTTTTGCTGGACAGCGTTGCATACCTGGGGCTATGACAAAAGGTTCTAGAACACGATCCCCGACTTTTATATCGAGGTAACATAGGCATTGCTGTTTGCATTTATCTAGCCCCGATATATCACGAAGAGTTACCTCGAATTTCTCCAGATTAAGTGACGTTTCCTTATTATAATTAGACCTGGCTTGCAGATTTGTTCTAAAACCATACGATAAACTGGAAGTAAGGGTATCTGTTCCTGTATTCCAAGCTTGGATTGCGATCTTGAGTGAATCGGTTTCGGTAATTGGCCCATCCACATATAGAGAAAGCGTTGGTGTAGTAGATGTGACCCGTAAAGAGTTGCGCAGCTTGTCAAGTAGCCATTCACAGAGCTTACGTTCCGCCAACGGTAGCCGGGTCAGGCCCAGTGCGCCTTCCCAATTATTGCGGTTCAAGACGCGCGTCATATAGTTCAATGGCGGCGGCTTGGGCGCGCTCAACCGATCCAGAAAACCATGCGCCTCTTCTATGGCTGGCAATGGACAAGAGCCAAAGTCACGCCTGGCCTCGCGGATAGTTTTGTCGTCAAGTAATAGCTTCAGACGGCGCGCAAAATCATAGAGATGTTCAACATCCGCCATTTCGATACCAACGGTATCTGAGCCTTTTTTGCGCAATGTATCCGTGATTTTGCGATATGTATTGAGGTGTTTCCTTGCATCGGTGGGACAATCCACCATATTATCACACTGGATAATTGCTGTGAGATTATCACAGAATTGCTGATGCTGTTTCAAACTCTCGTATTTCTCATTGGCATACGTCTTCAAAACCTCACTCGTCACAGTCAACACTTTCATAGTTAACGCTGAATCGTCCCGACAAGCGTATAGCCAGCTATACAGATCGGCGAAAAAGCGCCGCTTGAAGACGGGCGTGCCCTGCGGCAAACGCCAGATATGCTCAGCGGTCTCCGTTATCCATGTAGTAATGCGTTTGGTATCGCGTTCTGAATCAAACCCTGGTAAACGCATAGCCAGCAGCTGCACATACTGATCCGCGCGGTCTTGTTTGCTGGCAAGTTTTGCCAGGCGTTGGATATCCCATGTCTGATCCCTCGGCGAAGCCTGTCCTATTTGACTTAACCAATCTAACAATGTCATTTTTCACCTCGCTATCGCAAGCGATAAACTAATGTATCAAAATCCTGCGTCAGCGTCACCGCTACGCGGTAGCCATAGCGCCACAACAACGCCAGGGCAAGAACAAAGGCTACGCCCGCCATAAGCAACCAGGGCCAATTCAGACGCAAGAACTTGCCCCACGACTGAGGGAAGACTAGCGGACCAACTTCTACGACTGTGTGAACGCGCTCCTGTTGGCCGGGAGAATAGACCACGCCAGCTACAGTACGTCCCTCGTAAAGCGTTGCCGTCGCGGTATAAGCGCCCGCCATTTGCAGTGCGGGAAGCCTAAAAGTACAAGTAGCGTGGCATTCTTCGCGTTGAGAGTAGACCGTTCGCCCGCTGGCTTGCTCTGCCATCTCCAAACGCACTAACAAGGGCGTAGCTGTAGTATCCACCGTGTCTACATTCAACACTGAAACTGTGATAGTGAAAGGCTGCTCGATGCGGAGCGGCGTTAGTGAAACAGCCTGCAGCGGCCCGTCGAAACGCGGTATACGCCCCCAAAAGACTGGCAATGGCCCCTCTTGCAGCGGCGTCGGCAACCATTCCGCCTCAACCTCTGCCCATACATAGTAAGTGCCTTCAAGATCGGGCTTGCCGGCTAAATGTGCTTGATATAGCTGCGAAACAGGGTCAGGAGCAACGCGTAAATCGTTGATCAGCCGACCGTTTTCGTCCTCCAGCCAGGCATGTAATGTCATCCGCTCATCCACAATCGCGCGACGGGGTTGATCCACTGGTGAAACTCGATAGGTCACATTCAAATCCGCCCCCACCGGCAAGCGCGGCTGTGGATCCCCCGTTGTCGTCAGCCTGAATTGTATTCCTGTGGTAGGCATAAAGAAAACCTGAAATGTGCCAGTTCCAACAACTGTCACACACCATTCTCCCTCATCCGGATGGGGAACCTCGAAATTAATCTGACTGTCTACCATAGAACCTGGCATACTCGGGTTCGAAGAAAACTGTAGAGCCGCGCTAATCTCGCCCGAATAGGTAATCCGCACGGTCAGCTCTTTCTGATAAGGAGGGACTAGCAGACAAGATAAAAGAGTGTCATTCTGTATCGTAATGGGATTCGGCGATTTGCTGAAAGCAAAAAGCAACGTCTGTAACGAAGCATCGTCAGCGCCAATCCCGTCCGGTTCCAGGTACCACCCTCCCGTCTGCTGGATCAGCGCGCGATCCCACCAGCGCGCATCGCTGCGCCGCGGTGAGCGGCCAATAACCATCAACTGGATACCTTCCTGAAGCAATGTCTTGCTCACCAGTTCCTGCAAATCAGCTTCTTGCCTTTGATATGTGATAGTGTCCAATTGCAGGTCGGTGAGCAAGACGATCCGTCGCTCGACAGACACCGGGGCTGGAGCTTCCAACAGTTGCTCCGCTGCCTCCGCCATCGCCGCAACAAAATTCGTTCCATTGCCCAGAGATCCCGGCGCTACCAGAGACGCATAAGTATCTGTGTACCAATAGCTGAGCGGCTGTAATGGCACCACTGTGGTGATCTCTTCCGAGAACACGATCACCCCCAACCAGCAGTCCGGGCATTGCACCTTGTATGCTGGCACGATGCGCTCCAGCATTGCGATATGATCCTGGCCCGTAGCCCGGTCTGTTCCGGAGTAGCTGAAACTCTGATCAATCACCAGGATTATATACCGCAACGGCGGGAGTCCCTGCGCCAGAGTCTGGCTAACCAGCAGCAAAAGCAGCACCGTTATACCTACCACGCCCAACAAGTGAAACCATTTTTTACGATATAGCATCATCTTAACCTCATCAATATCATTCAAGGCGTAGGGCAAAGCACCGCTGCAGCGGGCAGATAAGCATCAATGCGATAGCCTACCACCTGGTACCAGAGTTCCCCAGTAGCATTCTGAACTTGAGCGATAATGCCCACCTCATCCCCATTATGGAGCAATGCAACGCCAGTGCTTTGCTCTGTAGGTTGTGTGCGCGCCCAAGCATTGGCGGTGGCAATCTGACAGATTTGTGGCACAGGCGTAGGCGTAGGCGTAGGCGTAGCCGTTGCGGTCGGGGTGGCGGTCGGCGGTATTGTGGGCGTCGCTGGCGTTAATTCAGGCGTGGTCTCAGCTGGCGCGGGCGTCACGTTGCTAACCGTAGGGGTAGATGTGGTGGGAGCCTCATCACCTGGACGCCATAAGAGCCACGCGCCGCCCCCCAACAAGCCCAACACCACCACCGCGAGCAATGCCCATAACCAGCTGGGCAGCCGCTGACGCTGTCCCGGGCGTTGAGTCCGGCGCGGGGTGCGATCAATCTTGGGCCGCCGGAACTTGCGCTCACGGATCGAAGCCGTGCGTTTGGGTTTCACCGGTTGGCGCGCCATCACTGCGCCTCACGCAAGCGCTGGCTAAGCGTTTCGATGACCTTTTGGGGAGCGGTCTCCATATCAATAGTGTTATCCTTTTTCTTCATTTCATGTATAACCTCCACCAATCCTTCGTGCATATTCTCCAATGCTTTGATCGTCTCGCCAATAGGATAAGCAACACGGTAAAACTCTATATGGCGTCGTTCTGTGTCATAGATCGCATACGCTGCTGTGGCATCGCCATCGCGTGGTTGTCCAACGCTACCCGGATTAACCAACAGCACACGGTCATCCATGGCTAATGGCTCATTTTTTACATCTACCCGCTCCGTAACCATATACTTACGCGAGGTATTGGCCCGGCGAAAGACGGTGCGATGGTGCGTGTGCCCAAAAAAACAGAGTTTTTTGTGGTCGGGTAAACTTAACCAGGCCTCTTCAGCGTCCTGAGTATCGTGTAGATAGTTACCTTCTTCGCCGACAGACTCGCAGGGACTGGCGTGGACCAACAATACATCCGCATAGCCAAACGGAGTGATCGCATTGTTTGGCAAACCGATCAACCAGTCCCGATTGTCTTGGGTAAGCTGCCTGGTCGTCCAAATCGTGCTGGCATCTGTGGCGAGTACATATAGTTCGCGTTCTGCTGCTAACTCTCGAGGGCTATCATCTGGCAGATTTAGAGCACCGGATGACGTTTCACTCTCTTTGATCCGCCGAATCACTATATGATCATTGTTGCCACGCACCCTAATTGGTTCCGAGCTTAGCAGCTCACGCAAGCGTTCGATGCACTGGTTAGGTTGTGGCCCATAGACCACGATATCGCCAAGATACCAATAGGTATCCACCGCGCGGGCTTCGCAATCAGTCAACACCGCTTCCAGGGCCTGATAATTGGCATGAATATCGGAAAGCACAGCAATTCTAGTCATCATCGCGCTCCTTTGCTTTAAGGACAGGTTACTTCAACAGCGCGCACCCAACCCTCTACCGGGGCGCTGATTTGGTACCATCTACCCGTAGCGCCATCCACAAAATCAATTACCGTGAGCTCGGTATTGCGCGCCAACAATCTAACGCCAGTTGTATCAGCGCGGGGAGCGCTGCGCGCCCAGGCGCTGCCGGCATTGTAAATCTGGCAGATCATGGGGGCCTGGGTAGGCCGCGGTGTAGGGGTGCGCGTGGGCGTGGCCGTAGGGCCGGGCGTGGGCGTGGCGGTTGGCGTAGCGGTCGGCGTGGCGGTCGCTGTTGGGGGCATCACAAACAATTCAGAAGATTGTGTAGGCGTAGGTGTAATCTCCGGCGGCGGCGCCAAGGGATTTAGCCAGATAAACAACGCTACCAACAGCACCACCCCAGTGCCGCCTAAGATCTGATGTAGCCGGTTACGCTGCTCTTGCTCTTTAAGATTTGTACGACAGGTCTCACGAGCGGTTATTGCAGGCTGATATTGAGGATAGATCCTTAACAGCTCGGTGTATTTTTGAAGTGCCTGACCCCAAGCCGCGTCATTCATAAGCGCATAAGCATCTTCGTATCTGCGGGCAAGATCATTAACAGCTGCAGTATAGCGGGTCTCGTTATCTTCACTGGTTTTTTTCAAGTGCTCAACTACCGGACGTAAAGCCAGCGCCTTTTCGCGCAACAAGCCCAGCGTGGGTAATAGTTGGATGGGATCATGTTTTTCTTGAATCTCTTGCAAGGTCTGTAGAATTTTATCACACTTAGCAGTTACGCCTTGCCATGCGTTTACAGTGTCATTGCCGGCACTTTCATCACGCCACGTTTCTGGTTCACCGCGCTCACGCGCATTCTCGGCCAGCTCTTGCGCGGAATTCCAATCGGGTAACAAGGTTTCGATGATGCGGCCGCGCGCCAATGTGTCAATCTGAGATTGCCATGTTTGTAAGTGTGTTTTGTTTGCCGACAAGGGATCTGGCTGATTTTTATCATCCCAACCCCGCTGCCCAAAACGGTCTTGAGGATCAAGCTCTTGGATCTCTTTATGCTTGTCAAGCGTTTCACGAATTTGCCTTTCGACTTCAGCAACAAAGCGCTTTGCCAGCGCCTCTGTCAATGTCTCTGTCTTACGTAGCTGTTCGACGAGCGCGACGATTTCTGGTGGCTCGCCAACCGCATTCTGTAAACCAGAAAAGGTTTTCTTCTGTATCAGTTCCAGCAAGGCCTGGTAGATTTTCCATTCCTTGATCGCTTTTTTGTGCTGCTCTTGTTGCTTATTCATATCTCGACGCAGGTCCCGCGCTTCACGACGTGATGCAAAAACCTGGCGCGGTTCAGCGACAGCTTTATCAAGATTCTGCGCCACCTCCGAATAAAGGTTCTGATCGCGTTGCGCTTCACCCAATCGGGTACGCGCCTGGGCCAGCCATAGTTGTACCTGCTGCAAGTGTGTATGGTAGGTTTGTAATGCCGTTATTTTCTCTTGAATTTCTTCAAGTCTTTGATCTCTGGAGGCATAGGCTTTGATATTCCGTTGTAAAGCGCGGAGATCATCCAAACTACTTGAAAAATCAGCGAGACTTACATCTACAGGTAAATCGGTAATCCTGCGAGCGCGCCTCAAAATTTCTCGATGCTGTTCATCAGCCTGCTCACGCACGGCCTGCAGTCGTTCATCGCGCTGCGGATCGAGTTTTTTGAGCAAGGCGTAAAGCCCCAAGGCTTTCCAGGGATTAGCGGTCTCATCGCGCTCTGCGGCCTCCGCCCGATCTTGGAGCGCGTCCAGAGAGTCCTGGCGCAATTTTTGGGCTGGCTCGAAATCCGGGGCTTCCTTAAGCAGCGCCTTGAGTTTGCGGTGAGCGCGAGACAAGCGCGTATCATTCCCCTCATCAAGCAGCGACTGAATATCCTGCAATTCCTTTTCAAACCGGACGATCCTTTCTAAGCGTTCTTTGACCCGCGGGTCATTGTGAATGGTAGGGTCCTGAAGCGCGTCTTTCGCTTTCTGACGCTCCGCTGCATCCGCTGATTTCCACAGGCGATCCGCCAGGTCAAGCGCAACACGACACTGCGCGGCATTCCAACTTTGCGCTATCTCCACATTATCAGGTCGCAGTTGAAGCGCTTCATGCCAATGCTTGGCGGCGTCGGGGAAGTTGCCCACAGCTTCCAATTCCTCGGCGCGCACTTGCAGCCAGCGGAACTGTGCTTCAGTGTGTAACTTATGGGCCGCATCCTCCGAAGTGTAGGGGTCAAGGTCCTTACACAACTCTTCCAGGATATTCTTAGGAAGGATTTTACGTCGCAACTTATCCCGTGCATCCGCCAGTGCCCACGCGCGATTATATTTCCGCCGCCGTTTTTCAGTCTCCTTCGCATCAGGCCAGTATTGCTCCAAAGCCTGGATCGCGGTGACAACGCCGTTGAGGCTGGCTTTTTCGCCGGCGGCGCAAGCTTCATCCAGCGTCTTGTGCAGCTCCTTGCGCGCCTTGGACAGCTGGGTATTAGCGGTAATATGTCCCGGTTGCTGACTAAGGATTTGCTTGGCATAACGGGCCACTTGTACCCAATCCTTATCTTCCTCAGCTTGTCTGAGGTTGGCTTCCAGATTTTGCAGATCTTCCTGCTCAGCCAGCAGGGCCTCAACCTCGGACTTCAGTTTACGATGGTATTCTGAAACCGCCTTTACACCTAATCCACGGGCCTCAAGTAAGCACTCTTGCGCCTGTTCGGGATTTGTGCGAAGCTGCTCAGCAGCCATTGCTTCAAGTTGCTTGCCTTTAGTGGCCCGTTGTTCCAGTAATTCCAGGGCTAAATCAAGAGACCGCGAACGTTTGTATTCATCGAGCTTGAGCAAAACTGTCTCAAATTCACCATCGGAAAAAGCCCGTTCGGCTTCCTGGCGCAACAGCTGTACTTTTTTGCGGCCCTCTTCACCCGCTTCGATCTGCCGGTCCAGCTCCCGCGCGCGGGGGTCTTCCGGTGCAAGATCCAAGACCTCATTGACCAATACCCGCGCCGCATCGAAATCTGGGATTTCTAGCTTCCGTTCAGCCTCTTCCAGTTTGCGCCGAATTTTGGCGCGCGCGCGCACTTTTTTGACCAGATCATGCTGCCGCTTATAGGCGCTGGCCCAGGCGCAATCAGGCAACAGTTTGAGGATTTCATCAATGTACTGGAGCTGCTTATCTACATCTTCGTTGTTTTCAGCTCCGAGCAAATTCTCTCGAAAGCTGCGGAATGTATGAATTAGCGTTTCCAGCGCTCGCAGCCGCGCGGAATCAGGCTGGAGCGCGTGCGCTTCGGCCCAGGCGTGCTGAGCCGCCGTATAATCGCCGGACTGCTTTAAGGCAGTTTCTGCCGCAGCAATACGTTCCGCAACGGTTCGCGCTTGTTCAACCTTTTGCTTAAGATTGGTAAGGGGCTGCACCCAATCCGCTGTGGGCCAGGCGCTGTGGTACTCAGGCGGTAAGAATTCGTGATGTTGACGCCGATAATCTTCCAAACGCTGTGCCAACGGCAGCGCTTGGTTATCAAGAATGGTTTTTGCTTCTTCCAAATGTTGGGGGACGCCCAGCTGGTAGGCGCTTTCTATTTGCGCGCGCCAGCTTTGGAGTGCGGGTTGTTGTGCAATTGCATAACGGCGCGCAGCTTCTGCGAAGCCGGTTTGCGCCAGGCGCAAGCGCCCTTCAGCTGCGCCATCCCCAGGGCGATCATCGCGCCAGCCCCACAGGAAGCGCGCCTCAGGCGATAAGGCGCGGAAGTCCTCGAACAAAATTTCATAATGTTCGAGCGCCTGCTCATAATCCGGCTCGGACTGCGCGACAACCTGTTGGGCCTGCTGCAAGCGCTGTTCCAAGGGCTGTAAGGATGGTGCAACTTGCTCCAGATCTGCAATAAATGTTTGTAATAACGCAAGCCGATTTTCCAGCGCGGGTATAGGTCTAGGTTCACCATATCGTCTGGCTTCTTCATACGCAAACTTGTTCCATTCTTCGTAAACGTCCTTTGCGCGCTGGGCTAACACAGCCGCCTCGCCCTGGGCATCCCAGGTGTGCCAGAGTTGCTGCATTTCCTCACGCAACAGCTTCGTAACCTTCCCCCGCCAGATTTTCCTGATATTTCCTGCTATATCTGGATCTGCTTCGTATGCGTTGTCATAGTATGCTTCGAATGCTTGCGGGCTTTTAATCTCTGGAGGCAACTGCCGCAGCTTGAATGTATCTAGGATCTCTTCTTTTTTGCTTTGCCAGGCAACGAGGGCTTGCTCTCGCGCTTTGATCTCTGTAACAAGTTTGTCCCAGCCCCTGGCTTCCGCCAGGCGTGCAGCTTGTTGGAGCAGATCTTTATGCCTGGTCAAATCTAGCGCGCCCACTTGGTGGGTCAGGATGCTTTCGATTTGTTCACTATCTTTAAGCGCTATCTCCGCATCTTCTATAGCTTGCTTAAACGCCGCCGCCTGGGGGTCTAGCGCCGCCGCAGCTTTGAGTCTTTCCACCGCTTTCTCCAGAGTAGCCACATCTCTGCTCAGGCGTTGGCCCTGTTCGTAAGCCTGTTGCGCTTGCGCGGCGCGTTCCTGTTGCGCCCGCTGCGCTTCTTTGAGCAGCTCAGCGGCATCCACCAGCAAGTCCTGGAGTTGCAAAGGGGCGGCCGCTTGCTGCACGGCCTCACAAAGCCGCTGGGTCTCCCAGGGATCAGCATCGAGCGCGGCGCGTGCGCTGTCGAGGTTGGCTATCACACCGGAGATGACCTGGCGCTGTGCTTGTACCTCAGTGAGCTGGGCGCGGGCGCCAGACCCGCCCAGCTCAGCGGATTGCTCGAGCAAGGACTCTGCCTCAGCGTAAGTATCCGGCGAACATTCCGATTGCTGCAACAGCGCCCGGGCTTGATCCAGGAGCGCCTCTGCTTGCGTTACGTCGTGATAGGTCTGGAGCTGTTGTTCCAGCGCAGCGCGCAGCGCTTCAGAAAGCAGGGGTAGGCGCAACGCTTCCTCGCAATGCGCTTGCGCGACCGATAGATCGGTCTCTGCCTGGGCAGCTTTTAAGAGCGCCTCACCCTGGCTTTCCTGTTCCCCAGCGAGCTGTGCCTGCAAAAGTTTTTGCGAAGTCAGGAGCGATTTGCCCGCCAGATCAAATTCCAGCTGTTGCGCTAATGCCTGCTCTATCAGGCTCAGCCGTTGCGTCGCGCTATCGCCAGCCGCGCTCAAGTCCCGAATCTGCTGCAACAACTTGAAGCGCGGGTCGGTAGCAGATTCGCCCAGATGTCGCAAATACAGCGTTAGTTCTTCATATCCCTCATCTTGGGAGGAGAGATTGGGGCGCAATTGCAATAAAAGCGCGCGTGCATCCTCGTAATCGCCTTCTTCGAAAGCCTGTCGGGCATCCCATAATTGCTCTTGCCAATCTGTTTGCATCTTCTCTACCTCCTATTGCGCAGGCGCATATAGCCAGTCAGGCGCAGGCGCCTCTGAAAACGCTACCCAACGCAATGAAATGTCTTCACAATACGCTTCTTCTTTCATACAAAAGCGCAGCCGGACGTTTGCCGGATTGTTCGCAGTAACCGCACTCTCGTTGGTGACAACGAAAGCCAGCCGTAGCAGTGGACAAGGAAGTTCACGATCTTCGCAAGGGGCAAGGGTTGCTCCTGCAGGCAGAAGCAACTGCTGCCCCGCTTCCTGAGATAGGGTGACGGTGTGAGTAAGGCTCCGGGTCCCTTCTTCCAGCGGCCTGCCGGCTTCGACCAATGTTACGCCCAGAGCAATTTGGTTGATGTTGGTAGCCTCAAGCCATTCCACAGTGAAGTCTGCTGGAACCTCCCCCATATTCCATAGCGCATGGAGCGCCCCCACTGAGGCGCCGGGGGTATCAAATAGCAGTTCCGGTTCGGGTGATAGATGCAATACATACTCCGGCAAGCGCACCGTAAAGGTAACGCTATAGGGAGAGACACTTTCCACCCCATGAGGTTGCCATCCTTGCTGACTGTCCGGCAGCGGGAAGATGCTTACCCGCCAGTCACCCGCCGGCGGTGCTTCAGGGAAATCTAAAGTGCATGAAAAAGTATGTATTTGAGAAGCGTCTAACAAGATAGAAGACTGTGGAAAAGGAGGGGATACCCCATCAAGGGCCTGGCAAGCGACCAGGAAGTTGCCGGAGACCGTAGGGGTGAAGTTGCCGGCGGCTTGCAGGTCGCGCCCGCGGACCCACTCTTCGCGTTCCATAGCCACGCGCACGGGCGGAGCTGCGAGCGGGGCAAGTGCCAGTGTGTGCGACACAAGCTGCTGGGGCTGAGGGCCACTAACCGCAAGGGTTACGGTCACCGGCGGGCTGGCATACGTCGGGGGCCTCAGGGTGCGTATCAGCGTAAACGCCTGACTTGCGTCCGGCAAGAGGGTGAAATGTTCGGGGGATGGGTCCCAGCGCAGATCTTCAGCAGCGGATAGTGCCAGGCGATTGGTGGTCGTGACTTCCCCGGTGTTGGTTACTGTGACTGTGTACCACAGTTCGGCACCCCCGGCGCGCGCCTGGGGGGGCATGATGTGCAGTTCTCCGCCGAGAGGGAGTGCCGGCGCTTCAACGGTGGGCGCGGGCGTGGAGGGGGATGTCCGCAATACCCAGGTGCGAATTGGGTTAGGGATCAAGGCCAGCGCAAGCGCAACCACGAGCACAATACCGCCTAGCCACCGCAGCCGGGTCTTAGTCTTTTTTTTACGCTCGATGAGCGCCTGTATAACCTCCCAGTATTGCGAAGGTAGTAGCGATTTTTTAGTGTCATCAAGCTGCTGTTTCTTGAAAATAGACTCCGCAATGTTACGAGCATTAATTGCTGGATTTCGAGCGGGTTTAATTTTGTTCTCTATAAAACGTAGGGCGTTTAGCTCTTCTGTCGGGAATTCAGTTTTTCTGAATCGCCACCAAGGGCCTGGATCACGCGTCTGATAGGCAGCATTCAATTGTGTCAGGAGCGCTGCCCCGCGCTCCTGAAGCGCATTCGCCTGAGGCTGGCCACTCAGCACAGAGAATTTTTCCCCGAGCTGCCGCGCTGCTTGTGCCTCGCCGCGTTCAATCAAGGCTGGTATCAAACGGTCTTGCAGCAAAGGTATTATGGCCTCTTTGACATCTTGAGGGAGTATCTCTTCAGACGGAAATGCTTCTACTTTCGAAAAACCATCCCGGGCCTCCTCCCACATTTTAAGCTCAATGCCCCGCACGCCATTGCGTAAATGCTCCATCTGCTCAATCGCATGTGTGTCGGCGGGTGTGGGAGGGTCGTAACGCTCTTTTTCCTCAATTAATGTTTTTATTAGCCGCTGCAATTGGAGTGAGACACCTTGAGGTTGTGCGAAATTCTTATACAGTTTAGTAATAAGATCGTCAAAAGCAGACACAGCATCAACGGTCGGTTTTGTATCAAGGTCAATTTTACCTATAAGCGCGTTGAGGTTTTCGGGACTCTTCTCAAAAATACAGGACTTAAGCTGAGTTTTTTGCTTATCAGTAAGTGAGTGCTCTGCATCAAGATACCTGCATACGTCCAGGGCTTCGAGAGACGCTATATGGATTGCTACAATATCTTTCAGCTCCGCCCACTGAGCAATGGCCTGGGCGCAGGCTTCATGCGCAGCGCTGAAGTTCTTCGCTTCCCAGGCCTCCTTACCGGCTTGGAAAGCCCGCAATGCTGCCAGCTGCTTTTCCAGAGTCGTGCTGAGCGGGTTGTTATTAAACGCCCCTTGAAGTATCACCGCGGCCTGTTGGAGATTTTCGTCTAAAGAAGTGTCTTCTTTTAGTCTTTCTAAGGCCTTTTGGGGAGCGTTCGTACTCTGGGTTTCCCGTCGCGTTTGTATTTCCTTCGTAAGAAAAGACAACCATCTTTCCCATGCTTCTTGTACGTTTCCAGACACTTCGAGGCGACTGAAAGTTGTGTTGCGAGCGCGTTCCGCGGCAGTCACAAGCTCGCCTTTATTCATATCATCAAGGATCGAGTTGAGCTCTTGCAGTCCCGTGTACAAGTAATCCGCAGCTTCACGCTCAAGGTCGCCGACCTGATCCAGGGACTTTTTGAGCGTGGTTTGCAACTTAAACAGATCACGCAAGTGCTCGGCTTTCTCGATCAGATAGTTACAAGTAAATTCATTGACCTGCGCAACGACATGAGGGCGCAGCTTCGCGCGCGCCTGGGAGACCAGCTCAGTATCCTGAGCCGAAGAGCCGAAGATGGTTGTTATAGCGGGCCGCCAACTTTCGGGAGAAGATTTTTCACAAGATATGGCATCTACCAAAACTTTGACGGGCTCTAAATCGCTCGGCAAAGCAGATCCGCCTAATTTTTCCTTCAGCTCTCCAAAGACAAAGGTTTCTTTGTTCAACAACTCCCGGACTGCTTGCAAAAGTTTGGCGGCGTCCACTTTACTCTGGACGCGCTTTTCTAGCGCTGTGAACCACGTTTCGCCTAACAAGGTTTGCCAGGTTTTTTTGGAGTCACTCGAAAAGTCCGGTTTTTTCCATTCATCGGCGCAATTTTCTAAGGTAGTTTTTAAATCATCTCTTTTCCCCCTTAATTCCTCAGCCGTGATGGTATCCTTTGCAAGGTCATCTTGCAGATCTTTTTCGAAGCATAAGGCTCTGATAGCGCTGTTGCTATCTCTATATTCCTCAAGAGGTTCAATGGAAAATTCATTTTTTCCCAGTTTTTCCCATACAGGGACAACCACTTCGATGAACTTTTGGGATGGATCAATATCCAGCGCCAGACGCAGCAGCCAGGCCGCGCGAAGCGTTGGATCATCAGCCCCATCTGAACGCGGAAGCACCCCGCCCAACATGGCCCAGGCACGCTCGCGGTCAAGGTCGTTGTGCGAGTTCAAGTTAAGGGTGCGCAAGATTGCATAAAGTGATTTCTTGTACTTGTCGGAGTCTTCTGGTTTGACAATCTTATTTTCGAGCTTAGCCAGATCGTAATAGTGCAGTGTATCTGCATCTAATGTTGTTTCTTGTAACTTTTGGAGAGGCTCAATATCAAGAGACGCGGTTATTTTTTTGAGTGTTTCTATTTTAGATGTAATATAATTTTCAATCGATTGCTCTCTATCACATGAATGAGGTTGCAGGAAATTAAAGAGCCACTCTCTCACCTGCCACGGTATGTGAGGCCAGTTTGCAGCAGTATAACCAATTATCTTGCCAGTAGGCTCCTTAATGGTTTGCCCAGTCAGTAAATAATACCCGGTTTTTCCTAGCAAAGGCAATCCGCTTTGCAATAGGCCGCTGCTCCCAGTTCCAACAACATTAAAGTCAAATACATATAATTGTTCTTCATCCCCGTTAATACTTTGCGGTTTTAGGGAATCTGTCAAATATTGGCTTTTGCGTGCTGCCTGTTCTGTAAACTTAAGAAGGGCAACAAATTTATGGTAGGCCGTGTGCAACTGCGCTAAGTCAGGCGTGCCCTGAATGCCCTTGAGTTCCTCCCCGGGCGCCCATTCGACCACCAGAAAAGGCTGTTGGGAGTCTCGTGTTTTATCCAGAAGCAGCCGCACAGCGCGGGCTTTTATTCTACCGCTCTCGCCAACTTTATCTTTTAATGCCTCAAGCGTTTGAGCCTCTTTCTTAATAGCCTCTCCATTAGTATCAGAGTTAGGGAATCTCAGAGCGACCCATGTACCATCTAAAGATTCACCTGGTTGCCAGCTGCTAGCGGTTTGGTATGTCTCTTGGTCGTTTTGAAGAAAGGTATAATCTTTCTCTTCATATTGCTCCAGCAAAGTATCAGGTGGTTTTTGTTGCAGCTTATAGGCCTTCCAAACTCTGGCTATACTGCCGGACATTTGCTGCACGCAGATAAAATGCTTGTCATCCACCTTAAAAAATATGGGTTGAGTCATAAGAATACCTCCAAAAGCATTGGTTGATCATGCAATAGACGGATTGTGTCTTCGAGAAAAGCCTGGAATACGAGTCCCAATTCCTGATCCAGCGCATCCGGGGCGGCCTGCAATTGTTGGGCTTGTTGGCGTGCCTGCCGGAGTGTTTGCCGGGCTGCACGGGTAGCCTCCGGCTCGCGGTCGGCGTTCAGGAAGTAGAGCGGCGGCAAAGCGGCTTCCAGCTGTTCCACCGGGCCGCCCGCTTCTGCCAGCACATAAGCGCACACGGCTTCCCACAGCGAGGCCGGGGGTTCCTGGGGTTCAGTCAGTTGCACGGGCGCGGGATCTGTGGGCAAATGCAGCGCCCAGTAGCGCCACGGCGTAGCGCCCCCGCGTTCCCGGGTCTGCGGTGCGATCCACCCGTGCGCGTAAGCCAACCAGAAGGCGCGCGCGCGGCGCATATCGCGCAGGGTCGCCCCCGCGCGTGGGGAAAGCGGGCGCGGCGAGCATTGGACCAATTCAGCCAGACAGCTTTCCAGCCAAAAAGCGTGGGCTTCTTCTGGCAAAACGTGCGCGCGGGAACGCAAGCGGCGCGGCAAGTTCTGATACGGGCCTTTGAGCATTTCCCAAAGGTGCAATCCATCTCGATATAAATGTTCAGCGACCATCAAGATGGAGCAGCGGTACGGCTGGCTCAAGGCGGTCATCCGATCGGCGTGCGCGTAGAGCGCCGTAGCGCTCAGGGTTTCCAACAAGGGGTCAAATAAGGGGCGCGGATAGGGTTCGGCCACCGCCAGCATCCGGCGTTGCTGCGCATCCGGCTGCGCGTTCGGTTCATAGGCAATCCACGGCGCGGCATAATCCAACGCCGCGCGCGCCATCGCGTCAGGCTGTTCGGTCTCAGCCAGTAACTCTGGCAGGCGCAGTTTCCTTAGTTCGGTAGCATAGGCGGCACCCACATCCTGCAAAGCCAGACTTAGCTCATGTGAATCAGGCCTCTTGAGCTGCCATGCTTGAGCGCCCCAGACGCGGAGTGAGATAGCTTTGTCTTTGCACCACAGCACCCGGCATACCGTATCTCTGGCGATAAGCGGCTGCACAAGCGCAGCATCCAACCGTTGCCACTGTTCCGCATCAGGATACCAGCGCACTGGCAAACGGCGCTGCGCATCCAGGCGGGCCAGGGTGGCGGACTGCTGCTGGTCAAAGGCGTCATGCAAAGCCTGGCTATCGAAAGCACGCTCGCGCCAACTGGTTAAAGATTTTTCTATCCCGGAAAGCTGCTTCAACCAGGCCTTGATAATATCGTGCCAGGTCTTGTACAGCTGAAACTCAATCGCAGCAGAAGTAGTTTTCTGGGCGTGTTCACGGAAGGCGCGCTGCTTCTTCTCGATCTCAGGGACGCGCAGCCGCCGCCAGGTATCCCAAGTGCCGGCGCCCACCACCGGCGCGGCGAGCAACCCAAAGGGCACTAACATGGCAGGGGCCGCCAGGGTTGCCAATCCCAAACCGCCCATCACCAGGCAGGCTATGCCAAGTCCTCTGGAAACCGCGTTCCAAAAATGTGGATAGCCGCCGCTGATAGGGAGCGCAGCGAGTTCACATTCAAGGATCTCCAGCTGCTCTTTATGCACTTCCCAATCTTGCCCCTTAGAAGCACGTGTATCGCGCAGATAAGTTTTGTATTCTTCCAATAGAGGGATCAAGGCCCTTACGAGCTCCAGCCCCGCTTGCAATCCACCGGCGGGCGCATCGGGAGGCGCATTCAAGAGCTCCAGCAATACATCGGAAAAGAGCGCATCAAAAGCCTGCGTCTGCTCTTTCAGGCACTTTTTGCGGTATGCTTCGATCTGCGGCAGGGGTTTTAGCAAATTCCTGATTTTATCCATAAAGAGGGGAATGGCAGCCTGATAATCTGTTGCTCGCTCTTCCCAGGCGGTTTGCGCGCCCAAAATGCCCGATTCGGCAAAGCGATCCAGCTGGCGCAGAAATTCCTGGGTTTGCTCGCCCGGCAAGGCACTTAGCATGATAGAGAGATCCAATCTATCTCTGATCAAAAAGTTTTTCTTGTCTACATCGGTAGCGCATGTCTGCCATTCTGCAATAGTTTGCATCAACTGTGTTAACATACTATTGGGTGAGTTAGAGGTTGCCAATGCATCCAAAGCATGGTTGCGAGCAGCGATAGCGTCCTTGAACCCACGTTGCAGTTGTTGCTGCTGCAATGATCGGGCTTGCTGGAGCGTAGATAGCATGATAAAGTCTTCCACGGGCAACACCCAGGTCAACGCGCCCAGACTGCTATATAATACAGCCTGCTTTTGATGTTGTAGCTGGTTTGCTGTATTGAGCAGCGGGCCGGCTACCTCGCTCCAATCCCGATTGAACTTCGAGTCGGCCTGGCAAAGAATAAAGTCGGCAATAGTAGGAAAGAGGGTATCCGCCAAAGGATATTCGCCCAAGGGCTTACCCAGAGTACGTTGTGCGCTAAACATATAGCACTGCTCAAAAGGCTTGACTTTCCAGGAGAGAGATTTGGCACCATAGGCAATTGTCAGTGGGAAGTGATTAGCTAACAATTGCACACGTTCCAATTCACGCCAGGCAGCAGCTGTTAGCAACTGCTCTTCTTCTGTGATAGTCTGAAGGGAATCTGTAAGCAGAATACCCTGCAAAGTTGCGGACAATTCGGCGTGTTCAAGCTGCGCGCGGAGCAAGTACACCAAATCGAGTAAGGCTCCGTTCACCTGTGGCTCGGAAAAGGGTGCTACTACATAAACCGTCAACTTACGGTCTTTCAAAACCGCCTTGATTTTACGCAGCTGCCGTTCAAAACAGCCGCTGATGTGGCTATAATGGGTAAATAAAGCCAGCCGGCCCCATAATCGTTCTCCAAGCAGCTCCGCAGATAGGGACTTACCGTCGCGGATCATTTCCCAGATAGCTGTAGGCAACCAATCCAGAGCCGCTGGTTGTTCCTTATATGAGCCAAAAGCGGTCTGCAACTGCTCATCACTGAGCACACAAGTACAGGTGGCCGCAGCATTCGAGTCAAAAGTCAGCGAAAGCAGCCAAAGGTTTTTGAAAGTGTCAGTGATCTCAGCTGAAGCCGCCGTGAGGGCCTGAAGCACGCCCATCCCCTCGCGTCCCAGGCCCACAACCAATATAGGATGGGAATTAGGATTAGCTTTGGAAGCAGTAATTGGCAACAACAGAGGCATGGTAAAGGGTAGTGTTCCAGAAGCACGCGGAGGCCCTTCTGAAAGCTGAAGTTCAGACTGTGGGGCACTCGTGGATTCTGGTAGCTGATGGCGTACCTCCAAGCGGCGCCACCAGAGTCCCAATATCAAAAATAGCGTTAATGCTAATAAACTTAACAAACACATCCACCAGGGCAATCCCAGTGTAGTACAAGGCCACGTCAGGCTTCCAAGCACGGGTAAAGTCGCCAAGCATGGATTATCCCAAGGTTTAATTGTGCAAGGATGAATAGGCGGTACTACGCTAAGCGTAATCGTAGGAACGGTAGAGAATGAAAGCCGGGTCTGTTCTGGGCAGGTATAGTAAACCTGGAGCGCCGAAAAAACCGTATGTGTGCCCGGCTGTGTAGCGACAAGCGACATAGTGGTAGTTTGCATTTGTGTGAGATTGGCGACCTGCAACATCCAGGCAAATTCCTGTTCTCCCGCCAGCGCTGGGGCATCAAAAACAAAAGCTGCGCTGTTAATCTCAAATCGCACCTCAACCGTGGAGGGCAGCGCTGATACGATCTTGGTCTGGATAGCGCGGTAAATATCATTGAGGGACGCAGCATCGGGAGCATAATAATGCATGGTTGGCGTGGTGGCGATTTGCTCCATCAGATATTGATCAGCGTTGGAGCCTAAGCTAATGCTATAAATATGGATATCCTGGGCAGATATTTGGGCAGCCGCTTGTATCGCCGCTGCACGATCGCTTTGCCCATCTGATAAAAGAACGATCACGGATATTGTAGGTTGCGCCTCGGTTAAGGACGCAAACTGCCCCGCACTTTCATAGAGTCCTGCTGCGATATTGGTCAAAGTAAGCGCCTCAAGGCTTTGAATTGCAGATGTTAATTCAACAATATCATTCGTGAAAGGCTGTGCAGTAAATGCCGCGTAAGAAAAAGCCACAATGCCTACTTGATCCACTTCCAGGTTCATGCGCTCCAGAAATTCAAGTCCAGCTTCTTGCGCTTTAATAAGATTGTCATTCTCAATCATACTTCCAGAAACATCAAAAACCAAAACCGCGCGGACAGGCAGTGTTATAACAGCAGTACACAAAACTTCACGTGCCTCAGTTGTATGCACCACCAAAGGGATGGTTTGACCAGCTGTGACAACCTGTGTTTGCACATCATAAGTAACTAGGAGTGGCAAGTCTAAAGTCTGAGCGTGCGTCACACGCAGGGAGAGAGAAAATCCCCCTAACAGCAGAGCACATAATAGCAATACGGGAAGAAATAGTAAATAACGGCTAAGTTTTTGACTCATGCCAATCCTCCGCAGGCCACAAACAACACCAGCTTGTGCAAAAAAACCGATATTCCCAACTCATAACATAAAGAAGGGGCAGCAGCTCTGGGGCTGCTGCCCCTAGCAGAAACAAATCTAGCCTAATTGTTTAAGGCGTTGCACTTCATCCCAAAGCACCAGATGGATGATCGCATAGAGATCTTGCATCAACTGGGAGGGTTTTTGCTCAGAAGGTAAGCGGCGAATCGCATCCGCATCATGCTTGGGCTTGACTTCCTCTCGGATATAGCGTTCCATCTTCTTAATCAGGTACCGTCCGTCTACTGCTTGAATACGCTCTCCAGAGAATTCCCCTAGAATTTCCAGTATTTTGCCCTGCAGTTCATCCTTATATGCAACCTCGTAACAATCATCATTATCAAACAGAAGTACATCCAACCTCGTACTAAGTGTGTCTTGATCACCACGCTTAATCCAACGTTCATTTTCTGAAACAAAACGTCTGAAAACTCCTGGTAATTGCATTTTACCAATTGGAGTTAGTAAATCACTCCAGCCGCGTAGCCGTTGTTCTAGCTCAAGGGTTATTGTTTCAAGTCCACTAAGAATGGCTTCCTTACGGCGCAAGAGAGTTTGGTCAACTCTGTCAGGAGAAATGCCGAGATCAAGCTCCAAAGTAACATCTTTGATAAGACGATTGCCCGTGTCCCTATCAATGCGCGGATAAACAAACACAGTCATCGCATCTAGCAGATTAGGTGATGAAGAAGGAGCCGTTAAACGAATAACCGATCTATCCTCTTGATTGGTTCGGTCTAATCGTAAAACATACTCGTTATGACCATCGGATTGCAAAGATTCTTCTAGCTGTACCAGACCATAAAACATGGATAATACAAACCGGCGAACCATGTCACGATCTTCCAGAAGTGCTACCAACACCGGTGATAGTAGTCGAACTGTTTGATGAAGTGGCGCCTTAGAAAGTCGTTGTTCATACCAAGTACTATTGACCTCAGCAGGGAAATTGTGTAGCAGTCTTCGATCTCCGCCGTATTCCGTGTACGAGCGACTGGCAGACTGATAAGGTGTTGTGTATTTGCTGACTAATAGATCCGTAGTGGACAGAACAATGCAACGATGCAAGTTACTAAGTCCAATGACTTTGTTTTCTTTAGCTGTGGGAGCACTAGCCGCTAATTCAACGGATAAATCATTGAAATAGCCCACATAAGCGCCACGATTAACACATACAAAGTTACGTTTAGACGAACGTTTTTGATCATCAGGTAGGTATGAGATCAAAGCTCCAGAGTTATCTAAGAGCTCTTTGGCTGCACGTTCTGCTGTTTTGAGATATTCCATTCGGTCTGCAATAGATTGATTGCTAATTTCATTGAAATACGGACGTAAATTATCTAGAAGAAATTTTGCGTTGAACTGAGTTGCCGTTTCCCCCTTAACAGACGTAGTACGTAAAGGAGTTCCTTTGTATGATAGTTTAATATCTATTCCTTGTGTCGTATTTATGATGGTCCATTCAAAAGCGCGTAACACCTCTCGCAATTTGTCTGAACTTAAGCATTGGCTATATAGCTCATCTTCATATTTTTCATCTGTAAGATATTCATAAACCTTGATGCGTGCTTGTTCCTTACGCCGTCGCTCCAGAGTAGATTGCTGTTTTAAGAGAGCGCGATAAGTGCCAGTTTCCTCAGACCCTGTAGCACCACCCAGGGCGAGAATCCCCAGCCAAGCCAAAATTTGCTCACGAGCTTGTTGTGCTACCGATTTGAACGCCTCTGTAAGATCCAAAACCCCGCGCATTAACGCCTCTTGACGCTCCAGATCTAATAGATAATTCTCGGCTCCGATATACGCATCCTGGGCTTTGATAGCCCGACCTCCAATGCGATCTATCAAACCTGTCGCATCACGATTATCATACATAATCTGCTTGGTGCGAGCCACATCTTCACGAGCAAGCGCTACCTCATTTTGAGATGTCCAACTCTTAACCACCTCACGCATAAATATCGCAAATTCATCATACGATTGAATCAGCCAATCTAACCATTCTCGTGCATAGGGCAATTTGCTCTGACGTGTAACCAAAGGATCATCCTGTAACCCATTTAAGATATCCCGTAGTCGTTCAGCTACCAGAGATTTAAAACGTTCGATATTGCGATCTGCATAAGCATTAAGCCCCTTCTGGAGTTCTCCCAATACTTTACGGGCTCCGCTTTCTTCATACCCTAATAGGCGATCATGGATTTTCTGTACATCACGGGTAATACGATCTGCGGCTGAATGGAAATCATCGCGTTCTATCTTGCTGTTCAGAACTTCAGCAATTAGGGATACTTCCATAGCCTTTTGCAACGAGCTGGCCGTTAATGCGATAACAGAATCTTCTTCCGCTGGCAAAAGCCAGGTTAGAAGCTCAATACCCAATAAGGCTGTATCAGCTATATATTGCGAATCTTTCGTGCGTCCAGATTGTAACACCGCAGCTACTTGCTGATTGAAATGTAGGTTCAATACGCCCCCACGAGATTTATTTTCTGCTAGAAAAGTTAGGGAGGCTTCTTTTGGTGGCACACTAAACTCACGCTGCCCCGCACTGGTTGCTAGCAATCCACCATCCGGATTTTCTTCAAGAGTTAACAGGTGATTTCGCAACAGTTCAACAGCTAACTTGTGAGTATTACGTTCGATAATATCAAAAATCGGCAAAATGTAAGTGAATGTTCCCAGACTGCTGTAAAGCGCAGATCCCGCTTCAGTAGGAGACTTCGCGATTTCTTGTTGTGCCAAACCAACATCATTATTCACGTTTTTGTAGTGCTGATCAAAAGTGTTGCCTGTCTCCGGATCAAGCAAAGCTGTTATTGCCTCTGCTACTGATGGATATACTCCAAATTTAGGCTCTACTCCATGCAAACTTCGTGTAGATCGAACAGAATCTATTAAGTAGCAACTATCAAAAAGTTTACTGGTATGCATACCGTGAAAAAGATGCTTTGGTTCACGGTACTCCTCGGTGTAATACATAGGATATTCTCGATCAAAAACCAGCATAAACCTATCGAGTTCACGTATGGCGGCAAAAGCGTTAGGTAAAACAGGTTGCAGAGAGATTACTGGATCAAAGGTGTTCTGGAGAACTATAAATCCGCGAACAGCGAATCCTACCTTGGCACCCTCGGCAAGTTTACGCGCAATATGAGCTATGTCTATAAACATACCTGAGCCAGTGCCACCAGCGATGGAACAAACCACATAAATCTCGATAGGTTGACGACGTTCATTCTCTTTAAGAATTTCTGTGATAGCTGTCTCGATCTTTCCTTTGATAAGCGACTCACCCGTAGAAAGATCATAGAAGACCGCCATGCGTCCAAACTGGCGTCTTTGTCCAGCACCTTTGGAAATATCATACGCATCATCATCATAAGTCTGCAGATAAGTCTCAGCTTGCAACCACGATCCTATGTGTGGGTATTGCTTTCTCTCCTTGATTCCCTCGCAGTACTTTTTGATATTTCCGCCAAGATAGGTGAATTCACCTGTTCCAAGCGTAACAGCGCCTACCTGAGCTCTTTCTTCGGTGAATTTTCTATCCCGACTGACTTCGGCTTCTGTCTTCTCGCTGGTAGTATCAAATGCCAACAACCGAACCGTTGAAGGCACCTCGCCATATGTGTCTATCAAGTTCTTTTTAAGATACGTCAAGATCCACTGACCAGTTCCACCCAATCCGATTACTACAGCAGGATTAGCTACCTTTGACATGTCTGTCCTCCTTGAATGATTAAGAATCCTGAAAACACTTCCTAGTAAAATTTGAACATGAGATTAATCCGGCTCCCTGGGGATTCGCCCTGTTTCTAGGTTGTCCCCGCTACATCTTGTTTTTTAGGGGTATTGTAAAACCTAGATGTGGGATGAAACAAATGTTCACCCGGTGAAATCCCAAAGCCCCCTTAATCCGAATACTCTATTGAATAAATCGTATTCTGATTAAGTAAACGGAACTTGCTGTTATCAGTTAATTTGCCCTGACTGGCGCCTGCCCCTGCCACCAGTTCTCCTTTCACAGTCCAATTGTCTCCATAAACCTTTATTTCAATCCTTTTCTTTTTGTCTTCTCTCTTTCTTCCTCTAATGACAATTTTCTCAATCTGCCATATTGTACCAATACCTTTTTTCTTACGCAATACAATTCGGTGACGCGCTTTCGGTTGCAATTTAATTTCAGAGTTGGTAGTGGTGCTCTTGAGAATAAGAGTGCCTTCAGCTTTAGGCAAAAGCAAACGATCAAGGATGATCCAGCCTAAAATTGTCAGCACCAGCAAAGCAATAACACCCATGATAAGCCACCAGAGCACTGTATAAATAGGTGGGTCTTCAAGGGTGAAGGCAATAGATCTTGCTGGCCAGGCACCTTCTGAAGGTACGTTAGCTCGAATGGTGCCATCTAGCAAAATGGTTACGACATAATCACCTGGGTCACGAAGCCCACCAAGATCAGCGCCAAATACCTGCGCGTCAGCACTCATGGGAAGCAATGGCGTTAGAGTTTGAGTTACAGGTCCATGCAAACTTAAAACAAATAAATCTTGCGAGTTGTCCACAAAAAATTCTACAGCACTTGCGGGCTGTGTGCCATAGAAGAGTTCTGCTCTAACGGGTACAGGACGCAGCGCAAAGTCGAAAGGCGGCAAGAACCAATAATGTAAAGGATATGTGATGTTATCAACCAGCTCATCTGGTTCTTGGACAACAAAATAGGGTAAATTGCCACTGCCATTGATTGTGCGCTGTGCGATGAAAACTGGCACCAAAGGATCACCCGGCGCTAATCTAGTAGAACCAGTAATCACAACATTGTACAAAGCAGGTTGTTCAAAACGCCAGTTTAACCCATTAACACGATAATTAGCCTGCGGGCCAGTTGACAGGAGTGGCGTCCATAATGTTAAATCATTCGGCCCGAGAATCTCTACCTGAAGTTCGAGTGGGTAATTGGGGTCCTGTTCTATTATCTCATCATCTTTGTCGAGTAAAGCCAATGAGATTTCGCGCAATGGCGCAAAAGCAGGGTAATTAGGGCCAGGAATCAAGAGTGCAAGATTCTCAGTAGTTGTGAAAGATGATTGATACTGTAACATAACATTGCCATCATTATCTAACAATGTTGCAATCAGTTCATATACACCATCCTCTGGCAACAAGAAAGGCGAATTGATATGAAACGAACCTCGTTCCCATATCGGAGCAGGTAATTCAATAACTAAACCTGATGGCGAATGTGCTTCAAGAATCATTTGCCAGGGAACATCTTCAGGAATCATCAGCATTTGTCCATCCTGATCATAAAAAGCCAATGCCATCTCTGAGATTGGCCCATAACGCAAATGGGGCATCTCAGGCGAGGTAACACGCAGTTCAGGTTGTGTAACAAAGACTTGGAAGAACTCCCGCTCAAAGACTGGTATGTTATGGGCTACATCAATACAGCTAGGGTCTAGGGATGACGGTATGGATGTATGACCTTCGATGCTTAAAGTGTAGAAACCTGGATTTGTAAGCAATAAAGGTTCCTTCGTCACATACACACCAACTTCTCTATTCTCAAATTCCAAGAACCTACTGTAAGTATTATTATCTTGCGTAAGTTCAGCTGTTAGATAAATCGGATAATCAGAAATTTCTCGTATTAGATTGCCGCTGGAATCAAGTAATTCTAGTAAGATTTCAAAAGGTAAAATCTGAGTTTGTGCCTCTCGCGGAGAGGTGATATTAATGCGATTAAAAACTACTTGGACAAATACATCCACCTGTCCCGCTCCCTCACGCGCTGTTAGCCAACATCCAGGTTGTGGATGAGAGACAATGTAAATCTCATCTCGAGTTTGGTCTCTCATATAAGTTGCTCTAAATTGCACATCAGAATCTGACGGAGTTACATAATTAGGATACTCTCCAGGACGATAGAGACGGACTTGCGCTGCCGGATCATATTTGAAGAAACTAAATTGCACCAGGCGTGCATAAGGCTGCACGAAATGTGGTCCTAAGTCTGCTAAAGAGCAATAATCTTCCGGTTGTTGTGGATTCAATAGGGGGCAAAGTAAACGCACTATAGTGCGATTGGTTTGCTCGATCTCAGTCACCCTGATTGCCTGGCCTGGACCAGCGATATTATCCCAATAGGCTGAAACATTATTCCAGTATAAATTAGCTCTATCAATCCCAATCACATATAAAGGGAATCTATCTGAACCTAACTCATTGAAATAATAGTCGCCTATTTCATTGAAATAATCACGGTAAGTGAAAGGGTTAACAGCTCTTGTTGCACGCTCATCATAGGGGCCTCCATCTGTAAGCATGACAATAATTCTTTGTCGTGGCTCCCGATCAGTTTCAGGCGGAAACTGCTCTCTCACTAATCTAAGTGCTGATATAAAGCTAGTCGCTCCCAAATTCTCTGCAACTACCTGCGATTGTGCATTTTGTACATCGTCTGGACTTTGAAGTGGAGTAAGATCAACCAAAGTATGTGTTCTTTCTGGAGAACCAAAACCTATAACAGTTACTCGATTCATCCTGTCTGGATTAACGTATGCACCATCAAAGTAAAGATACTCCATTAAGTACTGCGCAATTGAAACGCGTACATTGCCTGGATCGGCTGCCCCAAGCTCACCTACGCCACTCATACTTCCTGATTGATCTATGATAATGATCAAGTCGGTACCAGTATAACCTTCCGCATTTGAGTTAGGTGTTGGGATTATAATTATAGACAATACCACTAATATCAACGCTGTAACTACTTTTAGATTCTTGTTCATAATTTATCTCTCCCTAATAACAAGATTGAAATATTGTAACTACTCACCCTGGCTCCGAGGGGATCGTCAGATCCCCGTCAAGTCAGAATTATCTAGGACTACATTGTATAGC